>Ga0105104_10003441_pt1 | contig 11275 bp, 17 predicted proteins | sample PPLLaktember2015_3_FD_87034 | JGI IMG/M metagenome (GOLD analysis project Ga0105104, IMG submission 87034) | Freshwater sediment microbial communities from Prairie Pothole Lake near Jamestown, North Dakota, USA - PPLs Lake P7 Core (6) Depth... | ecosystem: Environmental > Aquatic > Freshwater >... | reverse complement strand
TGATATGTCCTTTGTCCGAACAGGGGAGGACCGTCAGATCAGCACCGCGCGACAAGATATTGCCTGATCGGAAGATAACGGTGCCCATAGCATGTGCTCAACCACCTGTACTTCACGCCAAAGTAGCAACCTGGAGCAATTATATGAATCGCCTCAGCGATCGCCAAGCCCCGTCAGAAACTCTTGAGCGTCTGTGCAATCAGAGATCGACCTACTACCTCGTCGGGAGACGCTGGACGGTAACGGGCGGAGCGGCCATTCTGAGAATTAAAGGTTGAATCGCCCAGATCGCCTGTCCTATCGAGTCGTACTTCGCCCGAGGATAATCATGAATCCATCCGCGGTAATACGCCCCGCCGATGGCAGGCTTCAATCAATTGCCGTGTGTTCACGATCGCTCTCACCGAGTATGGATACGGGTTTCCGTTGTTTGGCACCCCGAGCTTCTGTAACGGTAATCGATAAATGCCATTCGTACGATAATTCGCGGAGTTAATATGACTGACTACAGTCCGCAGCCCGCCGGCCTTGCCTGCATTTGCTCATGAGAAAGGCTTAAACACAAGAGTCAGTAACAGGCCAGGTACGGCCACGGATTTAAGCGATTGACTTGACGAAGTCGGCGCTTCCGTCCGAGCAGTCGAGAGGACCGAACGCCCGGTTTCGCACAGGCAGACAAACCGGGCGGCGCCCTCAGGCTTGAACGCGCAATTAAATTCTCAGGCTTTCTCTTTCTCTTCCCGTCGTGCTCAGTGCTTGTCGGCTAGAGTCCGGACGCCGACGAGAGCGTGCGGGGAAGCCGATTGAAACCACCGGTCGCACCTTGTTAGCCTCTTTTAGGTGCGGCGTTCCAAGCCGAAAGAACCGAAGCCAGGCTTCGAACCGGGCGGCCGATTTTAGTCGTCCAATTCCTCGTCCCCGTCGCAGCAGGATTCTGGTTCGAACATGGCAAGGTCAAATACATCGTCCGGTTCCGTTTGCGCTTCAACCGATAGTCGGGTGGTCTCTGGTGGTACAGTGGATAGATCGCACATCGATTTGAGAGGCCAACTAGTGTCAAGGTGGTCTTTTCCCTCATTGCAGATCGAGAGAAATCGGCACCACAAGCATTTCCGCTCGCTTGGGTCTGCTCCTATGATTCGACTTCGCCTACTGTGGCTGTAGATGCCCGCCTTGGAATGTACAATCTGCCTGGCTCGGTACATCTGCTGCTTATCGGCGTATCTCAGTTGCTCGGTCTTCCTATCGTCAAGGTAGATGACGTCAGCGTGGAAGTTTGGAGCGGATTGTACCGATGCGACGGGGTCGTCAGTGAACTCGCCCTCTTCGAAAAGCGACCCGATGTTGTGATGCTGTGCAGACCGCCTGTCCTGTCCGGCACGCGCTCCATAATAGCAGCCAATTACGTAGTAAAGAAATTGGTCGCGAGCCCTATGCCGGCTCACTTCTGCTTCTTTGTTCTCAAGGAACAGCACTTTCGTACCGCCCTCCGTTTCAGCGAAAGGACGTCCATACGCCCTCGCCGCGAAATCCGTGGTTTTGTAGTAGTAGCTGGGCACCTGACGAATCGGGTTCCAACCGGCAAAGCGATCTGCAAAGAGGCGCTTCCAAGTTTCATAGCGCCTAACTGCATCATCAACTCTCCTGGTGATACTGGTCTCGAATTCTTTATGCCCGTTGTTCACTTCGATGAACTGGTCAGGTGCTGTTGCCAACTTGGTTCGAACCTTGTCATAAAGCCACCGAGACACGCTCTCCGTATCGGCAAACCGGCATACGCCAGCAAGGTTCGCCAGCATCTCGGCATGAGTCAGTCTCCCAAGGAATGCTGATAGGCTGAACGATCTCCGCAACCGGGCCAGTTCTGAGTCTCTCCGACCCTCTTTCACGTACCAGTAGTGGTGAGCAACATATTGGTACCAGAAAAGCTTCCTGCAGGCTCGCCACAATCCCCCACGCCCTGGTGTCCAAACCAAAAAATCTTTCGGCTCGTCACTGTACCTATAATCACTCTCGATGTGGCTGCTGATGGCCTTGAGCAGACCTCTGAACCGTCTCCGGTACTGTTCCTTGTCTGTGAAATCGCCCCAGACTTTCTGCACATTCAGCCCCTCAGCAAGCGTTCCATCGATCGTGATTGGCAACACGCGCACCCGTCCCTCCTTTACCTCTCGGGCAAGTTCCGAGTTGAACTCGTAGCGGCACCAATTCGAGGCCATGTACGCCTTAGAGAGGACGCAGAGCATGAGATCACAATCGCGCACAGCAACGTCAATGCTCTCCCGCAGATTGTCCCCGGTGAAAAGTTTCTCATTCGCGCTCCACGTGTTGAGCCCGGCAGCCTTGAGATCCTTTAAGAGCTGAGTGGCAAACTCAACGTCCTTGCTTGCATAACTGAGGAAGATATCGTGGTGGGCCGGAGTCTTAATCATGAGGGCCTCCATGTCCAATACTCTACTGAACAGTGGTGTCAAAGCAGGAACAGATATGGCCGAGGTACGCCGACCGATCGGGGCATAGGAGGTCCCGTTTGCCAGCGAAGCAGGCGGGTGGTGCGAAAAGGATAGGAGGGATGCGTGAGCCGGCCAAGCGCGTCCCCAACTCCAACCGGACCAAACTACCTCGTTGGAATATCGGCTTCTGCCCTCATTTGGGTGCAGGGGCTTGCCCCTCCGTGTCGTTGTTGTTGATCCTGGCTACCCCGGTGTGCGCTGCAGAAAGGGCCCGGTAATTCCGCCATTGATGGGCAAAGTACTCTCGCCACGGCCTGAGTCCTACAGGAAGAACCAAGTGCGGGCGAGCCTGAATAGGTTGCCACCGCTTCGCGTTATAAATCTCGATCTTGACAATCCCGTCCTGCTCATTTGGGTCAGTTATAAAGAACCCGATCCCGGGTAGAATCGACGTAGCTACGTAGACGTCACCGGCGTCCCCGATAGGCCAAACTGAGAGGGTTTCGTATTAGCCATCATCAGATTCTCGAGTAACAAAAGGACGCGTGTAATCGTGTAAGTCGTCAAGTTGTGCAACTTGGCGCAGCCGCCAACCGTAGAGGTGAATGTGCGAACTCCCGCTGCGGCAGCCTCTGGCGAGTATTCCGAGGAACCCATAAGGACCATCGCCACACGCACTGAAATATCATCCCGGATATCAGACCGGAGAACCATCTGCCGAGTCTCATCGCCTAGTATGCACTGCTGGAGAACTCCGATCACGGGCGAGAGTGACTCCTTCGATACAAGGCCAGGAAACCGAGCCAGGATATCGAAATACCAGCATGCCATCTGGACGCTTTCTGCAAACGTGTTTCCGGGTACGATCCAGAGACCTTGTTCCGCGCTCAAGAAAGTCATCAAAAATGCGATACTCGCCTCCAGTTTGTTGTGCAATCTCTGCTTCTCGTCGCAAGGCAGAGGCATATGAAGAAACGCATTCAGCAGCAGGATCGCGTAGCCCGTGGCAATCGGGTCGGTGCGATCCGACTTGCCGACATCAGTCTCCCAAATCACCCAGCCACCGTTAGGGGCCTGCGCATTTCCGTTCAGCACACGATTTCTGAGAGCATCGATTGCTTGACCGTCTTTCGCGGCAAGGGTCAAGGTAAGACCTAGCGCGAGAGTATGACGATAGTTAAGGTCATGATAGGGGGACGCTGAAAGGGAGCCGATCGCGTAGCCATCGTTGCCTCGTGTCACATAATAACCCCATGCGGGAGACAGTTTTCGCGTGATGAAATCCTCGATTTGGAGTCTGTCTTTCTCATGATCTGAGTACTTCGAAAAGCAATAGTATTCGTATGCACAGAACGTGTAGAAGGCATTGATCCGTTTAGAAGGCGCGAGCCCATCTGGTTGCGAACCTTTGCGCGCGGAATGTGGGACACTTCGGCCATACTCACCGAGCCTGTCTGTTTCAGTGAACGCGTCATCTTTCAGCAAGTCGAGGAAGCGATGATGTACTTCTTCGAGGTCGGCTATTTGGGGAAGCAAAGTAGCCGACTTCATCGGTGGCACAGCCTCCCCGCCGACAGCCCGGTGAGGCCACGAGGCTGGACGGCGGCAGGCTTCAAGGAGTTTCGGATAATCTCGTTCGCAGTCCGGGCGCCAGTTGATGGAAAGGAATTGCGCCAGGGAGCCTTTCACGGGGGCGTCGTCGAGCCGCAGGGGAATCAAGCGGCGCTCTTGGTTCAGTGGGTCACGAAACCGGAACGTGCCCGCCTCCAATTGCGCCCAGTCCGTCCCGAACGCATTGGCCGACATGCAGAGCACGAGCACGCGCGAGTGCTCCAGCCCGTCCTCGATCTTCGCCGGGATGCTGTCGCCGGGCTTAAGTTCCCATTCGTCGAACCACACCCTCAGCCCGTCTTGCCGCAACCGCTCGGCGAGCGGCCGCACGAAAGCTCCGTCTCTCGAGCTGTGGCTCAAGAATACGTCGAATGGGAACTGCTCATTCATGTCACGGTCCCCCTGAAGCGTCTAACCACAAGTTCAACGGCCCGCCGAAGCGACCAGCAAACGAATGCCACAAAACCCAAAGTCGGCGGATGCGCTGCAACAACTGTTAGGCACGTCATGAAGCATCGGCCAGACGCCTCCTCACTATGGCCGAGTCCGCTTGCGAGCCCCTATTTAACAGCCGAGCCGTTCGCCCGGAGCCTCTTCGTCGACCAAGCCCCGATCGGCTCACGTTTTCCGCAAACCTATTTGTCCGTGTCGACGTTTTGCTTGATAACCCATGGCAATGGGATTTTCAAGCAGAATCGCGTCCCCGTTTTAAGTTCGAAAGCAAGCGGTCTCATGTCCGTCCCGGTCTTGCAGGAGAATCCAGCATCCTGAACGGCGATTCAAGCGGAACATCTCCAGAACGATGGTTGGACGCCCGCCCTTGCGTTACTTGTCAGAGCGCCTCCCTCAGTTCGCGGTTCGATCGCGGCCAGAAAGCTGGCTCGCGCCCCGGCCTGATCAAGGGCTCCCTCCTCTTGCCGCTCCTGCAAATTTTCTTTCGTAGATTCTTCAACTCGAGCGTAATAGTAAGCGAGGGCGAAAGTGACCAACGGGGGAAAAGGTCGTCTTTGCGCGCGCAGATTACAGATTGAACTCCCACCGTGCGTCATCAAGCGTCACCGTGCCCATTTTAATGGCTGAGAAACGGAGGTAAAACAAGCCATGTACTACCAGGCAACAGAAGTACTGAGTAACAAGAGTGGTTCGACGAGAGTCTTGCGTCCGGAGCGGCCCGGAATGGCGGCGGAGGGAGTGATCATCCTTCCGCTGCAGCAGCGCTTCGAATGCGGCGCGTTCGTCGACACACTGCGCAGGATGGTCCTCGATCGCGAGGGCATCCTCGACATGCTCATCAAGGGGAGGGGGTCTGGATAATGGTCCAGAGGAACAAAGTAAGAAGCTTTGAGACCTGTCGTTGCGGGAACTGCGGCAGCGATCCGAGCGGGCGACGATTGCTCAGCATTTCGGAGGCCGCAGAGTACTGCAAGGTCCACCGGAACACGATTTGCCGGTGGATGAAACTCGGTTTGATCGATTGGGTGTACCCAGGGAGGCAAAAGACACATTTACGAAGACTCGTTGATCCGACGAAACCTGCCTGAAGATCCTCTTCCAGATAGCACCTTACCGGAGGCCGCATGAGGAAACGCAAAACAATATCGCAGAGATGTCCCGTTTGCGCCAGCCCGGCCAGACGAAGTCGGGTGCTCGTCACCATCAAGACCGCCATGGAAAAGACCCGAGCGAGCCGGTCCACCGTCGGCCGGTGGATGGGCCTGGGCTATGTCGAATGGGTCAGACTTCCGCGCGGCAGTCCTAGGATCTACCTCGATTCACTTTTCAAAAACTCGCCGCCCGAGCGGCGGTTCAGTGCACGAAGGCGTATTGCGGGCCGGCGTAGAGGCAATTGACCGAAGAACTTGAGGTCAGGCGCCTCATCGGGAGCAGGGGAGGAGTGTGCCTCCCAGCAGAAGGGTATCGATTTCTGCTGTCAGTCCTCCCCTGTCCACCGAGACGAAGAAGAGGTGAACATGGAGCTCGTCAAGTCACACAGTCACGAGAACTGCAGAGAAAGCGCACGAAGAATGGTTCCTCAAGCTGCAGGGGAGGATTCCGCGCACCATTCAGCGTCACCACGAACATTGTCTTTTGAGGAGAAACGGAGGTCGAATAAACGCATGGACATCAAGCCGGCCAATGGGCTGGGAATCAACATGAATTGTCTCGAGCGGATGATCCGCTTCGTGGAGCGGCAGATGGCAACCGATGAGGTGATCACTTTCGCGGCCCATTTTCAGGACTGCTTCGACTGTCGGGATTTCGCACGCGACTTGCGTGAGCTGCTCGACTGGCGGGAGGACGTCTGCCCGAGACTGGGCAATAGGGAGGAGATTAGACAGGAACGATGAAGAACAAATTGAAGACCGGACTTATTGAACTCGACTGCTGCTGGAACTGCGCCAACCGGCGGCTTCTGACGATACAGGAGGCGGCCGAGGCCTGCGGTGTCTCCACCAACACCCTATACAAATGGATGACGCGAGGAGTCATCGAATGGGTTTACAACCCGGGGGGAAAGAGGCTCATCTACTGGGACTCGCTCGTGAGGCGCGGCCTCGTGACCGGCTCCGGCCTGGTGCCCAATACTCCGGAGGCGGCATGAGAACAGGTCAAATCGTGCAAGAGAAATGTTATGTCTGTGGCCGCTTGGCTGGACAAGAGCGGGTGTTGCTTGATACAGCGACGGCAGCCGAGCTTGCCCGCGTGAGCCGATCGACCGTCCTGCGCTGGGCCCGGGACGGTCTGATCGAGTGCGGGCCAGCTCCTCGAGGACAGGTAAGGATCTACCTCGATTCCCTGTTCAAAGACCCGCCGTTTCGGGAGTTTGATTTCCCGAGAAGGCGCGCCACCAAAGGAGCCAGCCAGAATTCGTCTTTGTTTATGGCCATCCTGAATTCGATGTAGAGGGACGTCGTGAATCTGTCGAAGGGAGAAGATGAGACGAAGCGTAATCCGACCGTATTGTGGAAAGGCTCGATGCCCGAGCCTTCTACTCGCAGTTCACGGAGCTGTCGAAGCCCTCTCAAAAGGGCGAGCGCCGAGGACTCTGTCCGCTTCACAAGGAGAAGACCGCAAGCTTCTGGGTCAACATCCACGATGGCTCGTTCAAGTGCTTTGGATGCGGTGAAGGCGGAGGACCAATTCAGTTTTGGGCCGCTCTAAAGGGCCTTAGCCTGTTCGAGGCTTCCGCTCAAATGCTGAAGACGTACGGCGAGAACGGGGATCGCGGGAATGGGCATCGAGCGGCGGCCGCGCGGAAACGAGTTTAGGAGAAGAAGCGGCGCGCGTCGTCAGCTTCACCGACGTTTCCCGCTTCTCCGCCGGTTGCGGTTTTGGCGGGCGAGCCAGGTCAAGCCGGGCGTGTGGATCGACAAGCGTCGCCGACCGAGATCTACCAGGCGCTGCTCAAGTTCGGTCGGCCGCTCTGCGCGAAGGCAATCGAGTACTTTGCCAATCGGGGGATTCGAGGTGACATCATCGACCGGTTGCAGGTCGCCTACCTATCGGATACTCAAGAGGCGGAACGAAGACTCCTGGATGCTTTTGGCCAGGCGGCTCTGGTCCGTGCCGGCGTCTTTCAGGAGAAGAACGGGAAGGCATGGTTCTCATTTTCACGTCATCCGATCCTATTCCCTATTCTCAAAGACGGCGTACCGGTCTTTATCCAAGGCCGGCTGCTTGAGCCGAAGGAAGGCGCGCCGAAGTACTGCAACCTGGCCGGAGTCGAAGTTTCGGCGTTACTCAACCTCGACCGGCTGATGGAGCTCGAGCCCGGCAGCCGTGTGTTCGTCTGTGAAGGCGCCGCGGACACTCTCGTCCTGGAGCAAGAAGGATTCCCTGCGGTCGGCATTGTCGGGAGCTCGGGATTCAAGGCGGGATGGGTGAGCGATCTGTCCCGCTTTCGCGTTCACCTTGTTCTTGACAATGACCCCGCGGGGAGATCGGGAACCGACCGGACAGCGGCCCTATTCCATGAGCAGAACCTTCCTGTTTTCGTGGTCAAGCTGCCGGACGGCATCAAAGATGCGAACGATTTCTTCCTGAAACACAAAGCGGAGGAGTTTGAACGATTGGTACACGGGGCGGAGCGGCGTGAGGCGGACCTGCAGTCGACCGTCCGAAAACTGCTCGAGAAGGCGAGAAACCGGGGCGAGGCGTTTTCTTATACCGATCTTGCCAACCACATTTATTCCTGGATGGAATCCCACGGCGGTGTCTTTTTGGTGGACGACGACCACCGATGCTTCCTGATGTTCGACCAGATGGTTTACGAGATCGGAAACCATGACCCGTTCAACGCTCTAATGCTGGCCAAGACCGACCTGGTCCCAGTCTCGTTCCCGGGGCGGATGGTCTGGCAGATTTTGCGCAGTCTCTGTTTTTTGAAAGGTCGAAAGGAGGGAAGTCTGAGCTGGATCCACACGGATATGGACGAAGGTGTGATCTACGTGAATCTCCATGACAGAGGTAACCAGATCCTGGCGTTGAAGCCCGGGCGTGCGGAAGTTCTCCCCAACGGCACCAACTCCGCGGGGATCATGCTGCGCGCAGCGGACAAGATGAGAGCAATGGAGTTCGATCCTTCCGTCAATCCGAAGGATTCGCTGGCTCTCCTGAAGGAACTGGTCATGGATCCGCTGGCCTGCGACAGGGAAAACCGGCTGTTCATCACTTGTTGGGCGCTGACTGCTTTCTTTCTAGATTTTACGGCCGATAAGGCGCTCTTAAAGCTGTCGGGGCATTCCGGGTCTGGGAAAACGACGGCCGCCCGGATCCTCTCGTGCCTCTTGTACGGCGCCGACCATGTGGAGTCGGCCACCGTCGCTTATTACTACGCCGACGCCGCCCGCAACCCGTACCTCATCTGCGACAACCTGGAGACGGAGAACATGAACACCGACATCACTCAGTTCCTGCTCCACGTTGCCACGGGAATCGCCAAGGGGAAGCGTCGGGCAGGTACCGACTCCGGGACAGTGCGGGAATCCGCCAACGCGCTGGTGGCCATCACGGCCATCGAGCCGTTGACCAAAGCGGAGTTGATCAACCGGACGTACGACGTCGAGTTTCACGCCCTGTTCAAAAGCACGCTGTTCATGCAGCGGGAACGGATGGACCGGCTGATTCAAATGCGCGGGCAGATCCTGTCGGGGCTGTTTCAGCTGTTCGCCTGCGAGGTCCTGCCGGGGTTTTACGACCATCGGCAGAAGATCATGATCCGGCTAGAGGACCAGTGGCCGCGTCATCCCAAGCAGCGGATCAATTCATTTCTCACGATCATGATCGTCATTCTGCGAGCCATTCTGAAGCTGATGGAGCCCGGGCAGGACCGTTCCTGGACGGTGGTCGAGTCGTGGATGGACTACCAGGGCAAGCTCGCGGAAGAGACCGAGCGGGACACAAACGCGTCGGTTTACCTCCTCGACGCTCTCAGCCGGGAAATGCTGGCCAAGGATGGCGAGTTCCGGAAAGAGTACTACCTCGATTTCGTGAAGACGGTCGACGAGACGTCGACAGCGCGTGAAGTGAGTTTTGTGGCCAGCGCGAGAGATCTGTTGATGGCGCTGCAGATCCTCTCGAAGAACAAGGGGTTCAAGCTTCCATTTTCCAATACGAAGCAACTCGGAGTCGGTCTCGGAAACGAGGCGTCCGTGCTGGAGAAAGCGGGATGGAGCATTGAGAGAGAGAAGATTGTCAACGGCGTGAGGTATCAGAGGTTCGCTAAGAAGCTCGTCTGATCCGCACCCCAAAAATGTACGGAGACAGAAAAGGCAAGTCATGTCAGAGACTATAGAAAAGACACCAGTCAGAAAACGGACCAAGGATCACGAGGCGGTTGCGCCTCGAATGTTCGACTATCACCAGGCGGCCGCCTATACCGGTCTCAGTTACTGGACCATCCGGGAGGTGGCGCTTCGTGGGAATTTCCCGATCGTGCGGGTGGGACGGCGTGTCCTGATCGACCGCAAAGACCTCGACGCCTGGCTTGAAGCCAGTAAGGAACAGGAGAGGATCTTCTGAGCTGGCTCTCTTTGGCAACCGCGTGGAATAATCGGAGTGGAGCGGTGAAGGGCAGACCGAGATCGAGAGCGCATCACGAGGGAACCCGAACCCCCATATGACCACGGAGTCAGGTCCAATTCACTACTCGAAACCTGATTCCAGGCGGAATTCACAGACCGATGCCGGCACCTGGGAAGCGTCGGAATTGCTGACGGTCTCCCGCTCGAACCCGTATAAGGCAAATCGTTTCGACCTAATAGCTTGTAGTTGCTGGTTGCAGGACCAAACATTAGGATTGGGGTTATGAGGAGACGAATGCTAACGGTTCGATCCACAGTCGACCTTCCCCACGAATTGCACAGCCGTTTCAAGATGGCGTGCGTGGCGAAGGACGTGGAAATGACTGAGGCCGTTCGCAAGCTCATTTCGGACTTCGTGAAGCGAGCAGAGAAGGCCGGAAAGGAGGGCTCGGACCAGGGACCGTGAGGTAACGCTTTCAGAAAGGAGGCAAGATATGTATGGGTAGCATCTATCGGAGGAAGTACAAGGACAAGAAGACAGGCAAAATGAAAGAAAGCACGGTCTGGTGGATCTCCTACTACAGGAACGGAGTGAAGATGCGCGAGAGCTCCGAAAGCGACAAGATCAGCGTCGCCAAAGAAATCCTGAAGAAGCGGGAGGGCACGATCGCCGACGGGGTCCCCATCAGCCCGCGCATGACCAAAGTCAAGTTCAAGGAACTGGCCACGGACGTTGTCAACGACTACAGGATGAACGACCGAGCCAGTATGGAGGAAACAGAACGAACATTTCGCTTACACATCCTGCCGCGGTTTGGGGAACGCCGAGCCATAGCGCGATCTTGACCGCTGACTTCGTGAAGTTTGTGACCGAACGACAGGATGAAAAGGCGTCCAACGCGGAGATCAACCGTGAGCTGGCAGCCATCAAGCGGGCGTTCAGCCTGGCTGTGAAGTCAGGCAAGGTACTGAGCCGGCCGCACATTCCTATGCTCAAGGAAAACAACGTCCGGAAGGGCTTTTTCGAGCGCGCCGAGTTCGAGCTGCTGAGGTGCCTGCTCCCTGGAGCATTGCAAGGCTTGATCACCTTCGCCTATATTACAGGCTGGCGGATCAAGAGTGAGGTGCTCGGTCTGGAGTGGCGCCAGGTTGATTTCAAGGCTGGCACGGTTCGGCTGGATCCGGGGA
>Ga0105104_10003440_pt1 | contig 11276 bp, 10 predicted proteins | sample PPLLaktember2015_3_FD_87034 | JGI IMG/M metagenome (GOLD analysis project Ga0105104, IMG submission 87034) | Freshwater sediment microbial communities from Prairie Pothole Lake near Jamestown, North Dakota, USA - PPLs Lake P7 Core (6) Depth... | ecosystem: Environmental > Aquatic > Freshwater >... | reverse complement strand
ACGGGTCCCCGGAGCCGATGACCGGCGAAGGGGTGAAGTGGAAGGGGAAACCGACTACAGCCCCCTGGATTTGAATTTAACTCGAATATTAGTCTTAACTTAGCAGCATTCGGGACAGTCAAGCAAAACAAAATTTGCTAAACGATGGGGTTAAAACCTCAAATTTGGCAAAATTTTCATAAAGCTGGCACAAAAACCGTGTCGTCGACCTAAAAATCTCGCAGATGGCGAAATTACCTCGCGTTTGGCTTTAAAACCTCGACGATGTCCTAATTACCTCGACGATGTCGTAAAAACCTCACGATTGACCAAAAACGGCCATCGAAGCGAGTTTTACTTCAATTTTATGCCTTTTTTGCAAGCGTTGAACCTTTTTTCTGCAATCGAATGCGATTTCTTAAAATTTTCTATCCTCCATTAGAATTGAATGCAAAATCTTAAAACGATGGAGAAAATTTCTTCAAATGTATGCAAATTCTTGAAATTTTGTATCCCCCATTACAACGATGAAGTCTTTTGGTTGAATTGGGAGGTGAAAAATCGCATAAATGGCCAAAAAAGTACTGCGATGGCTTAAAAACAGCGATAATGGCTCAAAACTCTCGCGGACGATCCCAAAAAGCTCATGGATTGGGAAATAAGCATGTAAGGAACAGGCCGCCCTGTTCTCTACATCCGGCATCAATAAAACCCCACCGTGCGGGGTGACACTTTCGAAAGATCGACGTGTTTAAACAATGAAAGAAAAAAATTCAAACGTGATTAAAATATGGAGCTTAACATGAACATGAAACGAAATGAATCAAAAACATTTAACGTATTTGTCATCGGAATGATGGTTTTATTATTAGCCGCATTTAACGTGAGCATTCTCCAGGCCAGTGACGGAACCGGGGATAAACCGGTCACACTTAAACTCCCGGAACCGGGCAATATTCAAATTCTAAAATTGAAAAACGGCTCTTACTTTATCGGGAAAATCGAAGAAATCGGGGAAAAAGAGATCAAAATGCGGGGAAATATCGGAGTACTGACATTAGAAATCAATGAAATCGCCAGTATAGAAGAAGTCCCAGCATCTTCCTTTAAAAAAGGCCAATACTGGTTTCCCCACCCAAACGCCACACGGCTCTATTTTTTCCCCACCGGTCGAATGTTGAAAAAAGGCGAAGGTTACTTTGTCGATATTTACGGGATTTTACCCGGTTTCTCTTATGGAATTTTCGACAAAATAACCGTCGGAGGCGGTATGTCGATTGTCCCGTCAGTGCGGATCGAGGATCAAGTGTATTATTTCACTCCCAAAGTGGGAATCATATCGGAAGAAAAATTCAATTTTGCTGTCGGCGCTTTATTCATATCGACAAACCTTTTTGAAGATGATGACGATAACTTTATATCAACCTCCCTGTATGGCGTTGGAACCTTTGGAACCGAGGACAAAAGCCTATCAATCGGTGTGGGTTTTGGAGTAGCGGGCGAAGAAATGATCACAAAACCACTGATTATGGTGGGCGGCGATTTTCGATTAAGCCGGAGACTATCTTTTGTAACCGAGAACTGGCTTATCCCCGGGATGGACCCGATTATTTCGTATGGGCTTCGTTTTATGGGTAAAAAAATGTCTATCGACCTCGGCTTTGTCAATTCACTTAATAGACCCATTTTCCCCGGTATCCCCTATGTCGATTTTGTCTTTAAATTATAGCCAGGGGGCTCTTTTCGTCCCCACCTTTTTGTAAAAGCCATCACGGATGGCTCGGTGGGACCAAAAACTTTTGTTAGTGGAAGTATTATTAATATCGATGGAGTCAGGTCATGCCAAAACATCGTAAGATACCACTGTTCTACAATAAATCCACACGTGTGCGGGGTTGCATCCTCCGGGGTTTTATGTTAAACTAAACTTTAAAAATCCAGGGAATTCCCTTCAAGACTTTTGATTTAATCGTGTCTTGAACCGTTTAGAGGTGATAACATGCTCCATTGGATCGAAGCAACTATTTTTCTAATCCTTTTAGGTTTAACATTTTACGGCTTTTTTCAACCGCTGGTCCTGCGGTATAAATTGGTTAAAGCGGGACAACGGGAAAACCGGTTCGATAATCCCTTCAAACGGATCGCCAATGCCGTCGTTTCTTTCTTTTTCCTGGGGTGCTCCGTCAAAAAAGAGAGAATTTTACCGGTATTATGCACTTCTTTTTTTTGTATGGATCGTTAACCTTCGACACAGTCAGCATTAACCATGTTTTAGAAGGGTTTAACACGAACTGGAATTTTTTCGGTCACGGAACGATTCGCGCGATTCACAGTGCCTGGTCGGATGTCTTTGGAATCATGGTGCTGGCAGCAGTGGCGTATTTCGTGATCCGGAGGTTTGTGTTTCGTCCCAAATCGTACACCTACCCTTCGCTGGAATCGGTTATTATATATACGCTCTTAGCGACAGTAACCCTCACGTTCTTTCTTTATGAGGGCGCAGCCATCGCTTATAATCCCTCCCATGCTTACCGGGCCTTTGCGGGAAAAATCACAGCCGGATGGATGGCATCCATTGCCCCTGTTTCCTTGGGCTTCGTTAAAATAGCCTGGTGGATTCATATCATCAATGTATTCCTTTTCGTAGTGTATGTGCCGAGGTCAAAATATTTGCATATGATCTTCGGACCGGTCAACATCGCTTTCCAGTCCAACAATTCTTCGGGTTTCATCAAACCGGTGGAAATCGATTTCGAAAAATCGGAACGTTTCGGTGTAGTGACAGCGACAGACCTGACCTGGAAAGACTTAACGGACAGTTTCGCCTGCATCGACTGCGGGCGGTGCGATGATTACTGCCCGGCCAATCAAAGCGGGAAACCGTTATCCCCGAAAAATATTATGATGAACCTGAAAAAGCACCTGCTGGGAGAAAAAAAGACGATACTGCAAAAAGGGGAAAACGAGTTGAAAGGCTTGATGGATGGAACCTACTCACCGGATGAAATCTGGACATGCACGACTTGCGGAGCTTGCATGCACGTTTGCCCGGTTAAAAACGAGCATATACCGAAAATCCTTGGAGTTCGACAGAGCCAGGTGATGATGGAATCGAAATTCCCCGCGGAATTGGGTCAGTTCTTTAAAAACATGGAAACCAACAGCAACCCCTGGGGTTTTGGCGCAGCGACACGGGCGGATTGGACAGAAGGACTGGATATTAAAGTATTATCGGGGAACCGGGATGTGGATATTCTTTATTGGATCGGGTGCGCGGGCGCTTTCGACGAACGGGCGAAAAAAGTAACGCTCTCCGTAGTCAAAATCCTCAAAGCGGCGGGAGTGAATTTCGGGATCCTGGGGCTGGAAGAAAACTGCTGCGGCGATCAAGCCCGGCGATTGGGCAATGAATATATGTTCCAGGCGATGGCCCAGCAAAACATCGAAACCTTTAAGAACTATAATATTAAAAAAATATTGGTCACCTGCCCCCACGGGTACAACACGTTTAAAAACGATTACCCGGCTTACGCAAAACAACTGGGCATGGAGAATTGGGGCATCGAAGTGATTCACCACAGCCAATTTATCCGGGAATTACTTTCCGACGGGCGTTTGAAACTGGATTCGAAGGCAAATGCGAAATCCATTACATTCCATGATCCCTGTTACCTGGGCCGGCATAATCATGAATTCGAAGCGCCGCGAGCGGTGATTAAAGAAACGGGCGCAGCCCTCAAGGAAATGAAGAATAACCGCTTTCACAGTATGTGCTGCGGGGCCGGCGGTGGGTTGATGTGGACGGAAGAAACCCTGGGAAAACGGATTAACCACCTTCGAACGGAAAACGCGATGTCTGCGGGTACCGACGTTATCGCCACTTCATGTCCTTTCTGTATGACCATGCTGGAAGATGGGGTCAAAGATAATGGTAAAGAAGAGGAATTCCGGGTCAGGGATATTGCCGAACTGATCGCCGAAAGACTTTGAAATGATAAATGATGATTGGAATTTGTAGCGCTTCGCGCGTGTATTATTTTTAGCCATTAGAGTAGGAACGGGGGTTTCCCGTTCCCCTCGTCGAACCGTAGGTACAGATTTCCCGTGTACGGCTCTCCGACAGTCTTCACAATATTGCATTTACAGTAGTACCCGACATTGCATCAAAGATAGATAAGGCCTCTACGTCTCAAGCCGCTGTAAAGACTTTCTCCATCCATGAAAGGTCTGCTCCGTCGTTGGCTTCTGGTACGCAAGAATCTCTTGAAACGTACAAGCATATAATAGTTAACATACCGAAAAGATTTCCGTGGATATCCGATATTGAAATATTCCTTCCAGCCTCGCGTCACCCGATTTATGTCTCTTACTACTTCTAAGAAACTCACCCAGGAATCCTTTACTGACAAGAGTTTCTCGTCTCTAAAAACGAGTGGAGCAAAGCGACGGTCGTAACGCCGCTTCTAAGAAACTCACCCAGGAATCCTTTACTGACAAGAGTTTCTCGTCTCTAAAAACGAGCGGAGCCATGCGACGTTCGTAACGCCGCTTCCAAGAAACTACTTGATAATTGTCATGGTTCACCGCTGCAACTGCGCCGTCGGGCACGTTAAACTAAACGGGCACGTGTGGGGTTGCAATGATGTCGGTTTTGTTATAAAATAGTGAACTTAAAATAGGAAACCGACCTCAACCTTAAAACCGATTATAAGTAAAGGTGCCATCGATGTTAACTTTTAAAATAACCCCAGTAATGGGTTCGATTTTTCTTTTATTTTTACTTCCCTGGGTTTTCAGCTCCCCGGTGTTTTCGGAAATCGTTGAAACCGTGGAAGTGAACGCTTCCATTTTTTCCAGGGAACCCAATTCAAAAAATATAGTCATTATCTCCAAAGAGGAACTGGAAGGATTACAAATCAAAGATATGGCGGACCTTTTTTCTATTTTTACCGCGGTGGATATCAACCGCAGGGGACCGGGCGAGTCGTCCTTCGACATCACCATGCGGGGCAGTAATTTCGAGCAAGTCCTTGTGCTGGTGGACGGTAACCCATTGAATAACCCGCAAACCGGCCATTTCAATTCGGATTTTCCTTTTTCTATCGCGGATATCCAACGGGTAGAAATACTCCGGGGCGGAAGCTCCACCGCATACGGAGCCGGTGCTTTCGCGGGAATGGTCAATATTATTATGAAAAAATCGACAGACCTGCAAATCTCCCTCACGGGCGGCGAAAACAAAACCTATTCAAGCACGGTCCAGGCCGGCAAAAAACAGGGAAACCTGGATTCCCGGTTTTCCGCACACCGGGACAGCACAGGGGGATATTATAAAGGAAGAGAATCCGATCTAACCAAATTAACCGGCGGCATATCGTTTTCACGGGGTGGAACCTTGATCCGTATTAATACCTTTTTCCTGGATAAAGATTTCGGTGCGAAAGACTTTTATGCCCCTTACCCCTCTTTCGAATCGATTAAATCGTACTTCTATACATTTCAATGGAACGAAACCCGGAAGCAGCTCCGCTATTTTTTTTCATATGCGTTGAACCGCCACAAAGATTTTTTCGAACTGGACCGCTTCCGCCCCGGTTTTTTCAATAACCAAAGCGATACCACCCTGCACAATGCGAAAGCCTCGGCATCTTATAAAAACAAAGGGGGCAATTTCTCCGCAGAAGCCGGCGTGGAATTGAAACGCGAGTTAATGGAGAGCAGCTCTATGGGAACACACCGCAGGAACGGTTCCGCTTTATACGTTAATGCCAATTATTTGATCCGGAAACGGTGGGGACTGGATTTGGGACTTCGACAAAACTTCATTGCCGGTCGAAATTCCACACTCACCTTCTATGCTGGAACCTACCATGAACTGGGGGAAGGAACGACCATGCGGGCAGGCTTCGGGAAGTCCTATCGATTGCCCTCCTTTACGGAATTGTTCTACCATGCCCCGGGTAACCAGGGAGATAAAAACCTGGAACCGGAATTCAGCCGGAACCTGGAAACGTCCTTTACCTGGCTAAAAAGCAAATACCAATTGGATATATCCGTGTTTTACCGGGACCAGGACCAATCGATCGATTGGATCAAAACCCCCGGCGCTCCCACAGTATGGAAAGCGGTTAATATCGAAAAAAACGATATCCTGGGCGCCGAACTGACACAGCGTTTTACCCTGGGCCGGTCAATAGTCTCCATCGGTATCGAACGAATGGGGGCGATTAATAATAAAGGTATGGAATTTATATCGAAATACAGTTTGAGGTTCCCGGATTTCAGCGTAAAAGTCAACGCGGTTTATCCCATCCGGAAAATGGCAGTCCTGGCAGCCAACTACCGGTACAAGCACCTGTACAAAACAACCGAAAGAGGCCATTTCCTGGACCTGGTACTCACGGTTCCCCTAAAAGCCTTCGAAGTCAGCCTCCGGGCAGATAATTTATTTAATACGATTATCGAAGAAATCCCCGGCCTGGAAATCCCCGGACGCTGGTTCTATGTTTCAATTTCGTATCGCCGCCGATGAGAAGAAAAAAACCAAATCCGCCGCATCATTGGTCTTCGACGACCAAAAACCTTTTCGAGAAAAGGTTTTTGGATTTCCAAAAGCTTTTGTTAGAGGGTATATTAGGTATGTTATTATCGAGAGAAATATCGATATCATCGGGGCCGGGTAATCCCACGGCCCTGCGAACGCCCCCACACGCAGTGCGGCCCCTGCAACCCCCACAAAAGCTTTTATTTATCAATTTTATAAAAAGTTTTTGGTCCCACCTTTTTACAAAAAGGTGGGCCTGCCGGAGGCAATTATTGCCGGTGAATCCGGGGGAATGTCGGGAAAAAAATGGAAAACGATGAGCTGTCTTTTATGAACGAAGCATTTGAACTGGCACAGCAGGCTTACCGCGAAGACGAAGTCCCTGTCGGCGCCGTCGTAGTCCTGGATAATAAAATTATCGGGCGGGGCTATAATTCGGTCATTCGCCGGTCAGACCCCACAGCCCACGCAGAAATCATCGCACTCCGGGAAGCCGGGCAAACCATCGGGAATTATCGAATCATGAACGCGGAGTTGTACGTGACCCTGGAACCCTGTTTGATGTGCTACTCCGCGATGGTCCATGCACGGATCGTGAATCTCTACTACGGCGCCTTCGATTCCAAGACGGGGATTTTCTCAACCGGGATTTTTTTTGACATAAAAAAAATTTTTAATCACACAATTAATGCAAAATCTGGTATAATGTTAGAGGCCACCTCAAAGTTGATTCAACTTTTTTTCCAAGAGCGGAGGGGTGCCAGAGTGGTCGAACGGGGCGGTCTCGAAAACCGTTGACCTGGTGACGGGTCCGTGGGTTCGAATCCCACCTCCTCCGCCATTAACTTGATCTCCTTCATGTGTTAAACCTTCTCTTTAAAAAAAAATGAAGTGCCGGAAGTTTTGCAATCGTCTCTTTCTTCGAATACCAAAATAAAGGAGGCTTTTATGAAGATCGATGTTAAACGATTTTTACTATTTTTAGGGTTTCTTTTATCGATTTGTTTTTTTTCTCCTTTTCTTTGCTCGATCGATACCAATGCAGATACCACATCGCCGCATTTCGACGATTATTTCATCGATGAAACCATGCGAATCGATTTTTATCAAATCGCAGATAAGAACAACGAATGGATTACGTTAGACCGGGTTTACCGGCAAGGGTCATGGGCGGGGAACCCGAAATCCCTTTTCGATCCCTGCCAAAGCGGCAGGTACTATGCGAAAATTTTCGACGTCGAATCCAAACGACTGATCTTCTCCAAGGGCTTTTCCAGCTATTGCTCCGAATACGTCACCACGGAAATGGCTGCCAAAGGAATTAAACGGACTTTCCACGAAACCGCGCTGATCCCCTTCCCGAAAAATAAAGTGTTGTTCAAATTGGAGCGAAGGGATCGAGAAAATAAGCTGCATTCCATTTTCGAAGTTGAAATCGACCCGAAGTCCATCGATATTAATAAAGAGCCGCTGCCCGGCGATGTCAAGGTTTTTAATATTCACCAAAGCGGCGACCCCCATTTTTGCGCAGACCTTGCTTTCCTGGCGGAGGGTTACACCGCCGCTGAAGAAGAAAACTTCAAAGAGGATTTGAAAAAAATCGCGGACCTGCTGCTCAATACAGCCCCCTATAAAAACAGGAAAGATCGGATTAACATTTACGGAGTTTTTAAAGCATCCGTTGAGACCGGGACCGATGAACCGGTAGAGGGAATCTACAGGAACACGGCCTTGGGAACCACGTTTAACGCCCTGGGTTTGGACCGTTATTTGTTGACCGAAGAGAACCGGGCTGTCCGGGATATGGCGGCGCATGTCCCCTATGACACCATCGCCATTATCGTCAACCATAAACGCTACGGAGGCGGCGGGATGTTCAACGAATATTGTGCTTTTACTATGAATAAAGAATGGAGCGGGTTTCTCTTCCTCCATGAATTCGGTCACTCCTTCGGCGGGCTGGCCGATGAATATTACCTGGGTTCTGTGGCCTATAACGAATTCTACCCCCCCGGCATCGAACCCACAGACCCCAATATTACTGCATTACCGGACCCCATGAATTTGAAATGGAAACACCTGGTCAAAAAAGGAACCGCGATCCCCACCGACTGGGAAAAAGACAAATATGAAAAGATGGATTCGAAATCGAAACAAGCACACCTTGAGAAAGAGAAATACAAAGGCGTCGTGGGCGCATTTGAAGGCGCGGGTTACGCCTCGAAAAACCTTTACCGCCCCACTATCAATTGCATCATGTTCTCCAGGGAACTGCGGCCTTACTGCCCGGTTTGCGAAGAATTCATCGATCGCGTCATCGACCATTACACGCAGTCCAAATAGAACCATATTGTAAAATCGAATAGGAGATAAGATAACATGTTTGAACAAGAAATGGAAACGGGGTGCCTTGCTGTTGTCGAAGCAATGCGAATCACCCGCCTGATCCAACGCGACCTTACCGGCAAAGACTCCATTACGAAATCCGACAAAAGCCCGGTCACTATTGCAGACTATACATCGCAAGCCATTATTTGCAAAATGCTGAAAACCCGGTTCCCGGGCATACCGATTGTGGGCGAAGAACACTCCGACGCCTTAAAAAAAGCGGAACACACCGAAATTTTAAATAAAATCTTCCACTACATTGAAAACGACGAGAAAACCGCCCGGTGGTTGAACCGGGATAACCTCTGCGAATGCATCGACCTTGGTGGAGATGAACCCACGGACGGGGTTTTCTGGACCCTGGACCCTGTAGACGGCACCAAGGGATTCTTGCGGGGTGAACAATTCGCCATCGCCCTGGCGTTGATCGTAAATGGTGAAGTTCGCCTGGGAATTTTGGGATGCCCCAACCTCGATATACCCGGCCATCCAGCTCGCTTCGGCTGGTTGATCCGGTCCGTCAAAGGCGAAGGTTCATTCCTTGAAAACCCTGAAACCGGGGAAATCATTAAATGCCATATTTCAGATATAACCGACCCGCGCCATATGCGATTCGTGGAAAGTTACGTCTCTGCCCACAGCGATAAAGATACGCAATTGAAAATCTCCCAAATCCTGGAATTGGAAGGCGTACCCGTCCAACTGGACAGCCAGGTAAAATACGGGATATTGGCTTCGGGTAACGCTGAAATCTATTTACGAATCCCGCATCCGGGAGAACCGGGTTACAAAGAGAAGATATGGGACCATGCCGCCGGGAGTTTGATCGTCCAGGAAGCGGGCGGGATCGTTACCGATATTTACTGCATCCCCCTGGATTTCAGCCGCGGGAAAACACTCCGAAACAACAGCGGCATACTCGCTTCCGTACCGGCTATTCACAACCGAATTTGCCGGATAATCGGCGAAATGAAGTAAAACTAAATCAAATCCTTTTTAGTAAAGATCGACAGCAATTTATAACCGCCGGCTTCGATTTGTTCTTTACCGCCTTCTTCCCGGTCGATCACCGACATAATGACTTCTACTTTTCCACCGTGCTTTTCAACGACTTCCGCACCCCGCAGGATCGATCCCCCGGACGTGACGACATCGTCAAAAATCGCTACCCGTGCATTGGGAGGGAAATTTCCTTCGATCATTTTCCCAGTACCGTGGGTTTTTTCTTCTTTCCGGATAATAAAGGCCTGGATCGGGTTCCCGTCCATGTAACTGAGAACGGCAATGGATGTCACTATCGGATCCGCACCGATGGAATACCCACCCACTGCATCCACGTTAAACTCTTTCAACATATCCAGGAAGATTTTCCCGCACAAATAAGCACCCGCAGCATCTAAAGTCGTTATTCGGGCATCTACATAGAAATTACTCTTTCGTCCTGAAGCCAAAGTGAATTCGCGGCCGGTGATCACCGATTTCTTCAACAATATTTCTTTTAATTGGTTACGATAGTCATTTATGTTCATGTGATTTTTCCCCTGAAATTTTCGGGCATAACTCGTTTAAGATAGGGTGCCAACAATTTAATGGTCTTTTCCAGGAATTGGAGGTCTGACGGAGTGAAATCTTCTCCCGACGTATCCAGGCTCACGCCCCGGTGAGAAATTTCGATAACGCCTATTTTGTCGTTTTCTACAGCGATCAACGCACCCATCATTTTCCACAGCGGTAGGATTTTTTTTTCCGGTGTGCGGATGATTTCGAAAATACTCAGGTGTTTTTGCTGCTGCAAGTTATTCTCGATAATACCTCTTCCTGTTCGAAATATAGCGGCTATATAGGCTTCGGTAGAGCTTACGGGGATCATCCCGGAATTGATCAAGTATTCGGGGCACGCAAAGGACAGCACAGTTTTCTCTTTGTCCGTTAAAAATATTCCCACTTCATAATTATCAAGGGTATAATTTTCGATATAGAATTGTTCGACCTCCCGGAGAACCGTTTTAAAAGCCGTTTCTTTGTCCCCAGGCTCGATCTCGATTCTTAATTTTGCTATAAGTTCGTTTATCTCCTTCATTGTTTCTCCTGCATTAAGCTTATATATTATTATTTTTTACAAAAAAAAACAACCCCCTTTCCACCTAAATCCACCTAAATCCCACCGCCTAATTTGTCTTCGACGACCAAAAACCTTTTCGAGAAAAGGTTTTTGGATTTCCAAAAGCTTTTGATTATAGACTTTATAAAAGTTTTGGGAAGTGTCGACAAATCTGGGCAGTAATTGTCATTTTGGAATCGCGGGGGCTGTAGTCGGCCCGTCACGGACGGGTTTTATTATTGCATTGCCGGAATATCCTCTATT
>Ga0105104_10003439_pt1 | contig 11279 bp, 6 predicted proteins | sample PPLLaktember2015_3_FD_87034 | JGI IMG/M metagenome (GOLD analysis project Ga0105104, IMG submission 87034) | Freshwater sediment microbial communities from Prairie Pothole Lake near Jamestown, North Dakota, USA - PPLs Lake P7 Core (6) Depth... | ecosystem: Environmental > Aquatic > Freshwater >... | reverse complement strand
CGGGACCGCCGCCGGATGCAGAGAGCCGCGCACGGAGCGAACGGGCTTCAGCCCGGAGCGCAGTAAGCGGGCCACCCAGCGAACCCCTGGAGCTCGGTAGTTTCGAAGTGCCAAGCTCCGGCGCCGCGCCAACTTCCGATCTCCAGCGGTTCACGGGGTGTCCAGCTTACTGCGCTCCGGGCTGAAGCCCTTTCGCTCCGTGCGCGGCTCTGTTAAAAGGGGTGCCTTGTAGCAGGCGCTTATAAGCCATGTTATGATCGTCCCTTTTACTCGGAGAGACAGGGCAATGCCGAAAGATCAGGTCACGTTTCAGGGGCTGATACACACGCTGCTCGGCTTCTGGAAGGATTACGGATGCGTCATCCAGCAGCCTTACGACCTGGAGGTTGGGGCGGGGACGATGCATCCCGAGACCTTCCTGCGCGTGCTCGGGCCGCAACCCTACCGTGTGGCGTATGTCCAGCCTTCGCGCCGCCCGGCTGACGGCCGCTACGGCGAGAACCCCAATCGCCTCTACAAACACCACCAGCTGCAAGTGATTCTCAAACCTTCACCCGACGACGTCCAGGAGGTCTATTTGGCCAGCCTGCGCGCTCTCGGCATCGATTTGTCACACCATGACCTGCGGTTTGAGGAAGACAACTGGGAAAGTCCGACGCTGGGCGCCTGGGGAATCGGCTGGCAGGTTCTCCTCGATGGGCTGGAGATCACTCAATTTACCTATTTTCAGCAGGCCGGCGGACAGGACCTGATGCCGATTTCCGCCGAAATCACGTACGGCCTGGAGCGGATTGCCACTTTCGTGGAAGACAAGGACAGCGTCTTCGCCCTGTGCTGGAGTCCGAACGCCAGTTACGCCCAGGTTCGACAGCGCGAGGAACGCGAATTCTCGAAGTACAGTTTTGAGGTCGCGGACAAGGACATGCTCTTCGACCTGTTCAATCGGTACGAGAAAGAGTGCCTGCGTTGCCTGGACGCAGATTGTGCCCTTCCGGCCTACGACTACTGTCTTCGTTGCTCCCATACCTTCAACCTGCTCGACAGCCGCGGCGCGATCAGCGTGACGGAGCGAGTCGGGATCATTGCGAGAGTCCGTAACCTGGCCGTCCGGGTGGCCGCAGCATTCGTTAACAGCCATGAAGAATAAGTTCCTTTTTGAGCTGGGACTGGAGGAAGTTCCGGCCGACATGATTGAGCCGGCCGCAGCACAGCTGCGCAAGTCGGTCGAGTCGTTGTTCGAGGAAAACCAACTGGCAGTCGAGGCCCTTGAAACCTACTCGGCGCCCCGACGCCTCGCCTTCCTCGCCACCGGTTTGCCGGACCGCCAGCCTTCTCGTGAAGAAGTCCTGCTAGGCCCCCCGGTTTCCGTTGCCTTTCGAGACGGTGCTCCGGCGCCGGCGGCCCATGGCTTTGCCAAGAAAATGCAGGTGGCCGTCGAGCAACTCCAAGTTGTGAAGACGGAAAAGGGCGACTATGTGGCCGTCAAGAGGACGTTGGAAGGCAGGGAAACCCCGGACATCCTGGCCACCGAGCTTCCCGGGATCATTGCCTCGATCTCGTGGCCGAAGAACATGTACTGGCAGGAGAGCCGATTTCGATTTGTGCGGCCGATCCGCTGGCTCGTCGCCCTGTGGAACAAGCAGACAGTGCCGGTCAGATTCGAGGGGCTCGCCTCGGGTGCTGTCACGCGAGGACATCGGTTCCTGGGACGCAGTGACGTTCTGCTCAAGTCAGCCGGCGAGTACCTGGAGCGTCTGCGCGAGAACTATGTGCTGGCGGATGTCGAGGAGCGCCAGACCAAGATTTCGCGTGAACTGGAGCGGGAAACGCCCAAAGGTCTTAAAGTAATTTCAGATCCTGAGCTGCTCCACCTCGTGTGTTACTTGAACGAATATCCCACAGTCCTGCGTGGGAGCTTCAATTCTGAGTTCCTCGCCATTCCTCAAGAGGTCTTGATTACCGTCATGCGCCACCACCAGAAGTACTTCTCGGTGGCCGACGAAAAAGACGCTCTTCAACCTCACTTCCTGACCGTCCTGAATACGAGCGGCGACCCGGAAGGCAAGATCCGCAAGGGGCATGAGAAGGTGCTGCGTGCCCGGTTGGAGGACGCAGCGTTTTTCTGGAGCACTGACTTAAAGACGCCGCTTGGCGGCCGACTCCCACAACTTGATCATGTTCTATTTCAGGAGAAGCTGGGTTCGTACCGGGTCAAGACCGAGCGGATCCGACGCTTGTCCGCCCTGCTCGATCATGGCAAGGACCTCGAGACCGCCGCATCGCTCTCGAAGTGCGATCTGACGAGCGACATGGTTCGCGAGTTCAGCGAGCTGCAGGGAGTGATGGGTGGCTTGTATGCGCGGGAAGAGAAGTATCCCGAATCGGTTTGGCGGGCGGTGTATGAACAGTATCGGCCGACGTCCCTGGAAGACGCTTCGCCGTCGACACTGACGGGCGCCCTTCTGGCTCTGACTGATAAGCTCGATTCCGTCGTTGGTTGCTTTGCCGCGGGCATTGTTCCGACGGGCTCCAGTGATCCTTTTGCTTTGCGCAGGCAAGCGCAGGGCCTCGTGAAGATCCTGTTTGACCATCGTCTCGATCAGTACCCTCTCCCCAGCCTGATCGAAGCAGCCCGGTCGGTGCTCAAGGATCAAATTCCGGTTTCTGACCAGGTTGTCGCCGATGTCCTTGCCTTTCTGACCGGCCGGGTCCGGTTCATTTTCCAGGAGCAGGGAGTGCCTTTCGACATCCTGAATGCGGTGCTGGCGCCTGGCGTCGGCGCTGTGTACCAGACCTGGTTGAAGGCGCAGGCGTTAATGAAGATGCGCGGTGACGCCGATTTCGAGGCGCTGGCCGTGGCCTTTAAGAGGGTAAAGAACATCCTGGCTAAGCAGGAGATAGTGCTCGCCGCCGTGTCCGAAGCTGCTTTGGAAGACCCGGCAGAGGCCGAGTTGTATCGGTCGTTCCGGGAGATCCAGCCGGGGTTGTCGGCGGCGGCCCAGGCGGGCGATTACGAGAGTGCACTGCGCAAGATCGCAACTTTACGCGGCCCCGTGGACCGCTTGTTTGACGCGGTGATGGTCATGGCGGAGGATGCGCGTTTGCGGAATAACCGGCTCCGTCTGCTTTTTGAGATTTCCGATATGTTCCTGAAAATTGCGGACATCTCAGAGATCCAGGAAAAGCCGGCGGAGTGAGTGAGGCTTTTTTGACGCATCAGTCGCGCCTGATGCCCGGTTTCTATAGACGTGCCGGTCCTACGGACCTGAAAACACAGCGCCCAGATGGCTACTTCCTTGGCAGGGCTGGACGTGTCTTCTTCGTGTATAACCCGGGTTCCGCAAAAAACGCTCCACCCCCGGGCTATTATGTAGGCCCTTCAGGCCTCAGGACGTTTCCAGCTTCTGCTTCAACTCCGCGACTTCCTTCTTCAACTGCTTGACCGTCTGCACCAGTTCAGGAAAATTCAGCATCAGGAGATAAACCTTTTTCCACAGCTTAAAATCCATCTCGGGGCTGCCGGAGATCATCTTGCCCGCCTCAACAGACCGGGCGATTCCCGTCTGAGCGATAGCGACGACTCCGTCCCCGATTGTCAGATGCCCGGCCGCGCCCACTTGCCCGCCCAGGAAGACGCGGTTCCCGACCCTCGTGCTGCCGGCGAGCCCTGACTGGGCCGCCATGGCAGTGTCTTCTCCGACCCGCGAGCCATGTCCGATCTGCACCAGGTTGTCGAGCTTGGTTCCCCGTCCGATGCGGGTCTCGCCGACAGTCGCTCGGTCGACACAGGTGTGCGCACCGATCTCGACGTCGTCCTCCAAAACGACAATTCCCGATTGAACGATCTTGTAGTAGCCCCCGTTCTTCTGGGGTGCGAATCCAAAGCCGTCGGCGCCGATGACTGCGCCGTTTTGCAGAATAACCCGATCTCCGATCCTGCAGTACTCCCGGACGACCGAGTTGGAGTGGGCGACGAAGTCGTCGCCGATTTCCGAGAATGGATAGATGGTGACGTTGGGGTAGAGAATGCAGTTCTTCCCGAGGCGAGCTCCTTCGCCAATGACAACGTTGGCGCCAATAGAGGCATTGTCGCCCATGAAGACGCCTGGGGAGACGGTCGCGGTCGGGTGGACTCCGGGAAGGGGCTTTGGCGCTTTGTAGAAGATCTCAATCGCCTTGGCGAACGCTGTATACGGATCGGACGATAGCAGGCTCGGAATGCTGGTAGACGGCGCATCGGGACTCAGAATGATCGCCCCTGCGCGGGTGGTCTTGATCTTCGGGATGTACTTCGCATTTGAGACGAAGGTCAATTGGTTGCTTTCGGCTTCTTCGATCCCTGCAACCCCTGAAATCTCAACGTCTCCGGACCCTCGCAATTCGCAGTGAAGTGTTTGGGCTATGTCGCGCAGTTTCATTTTTTTTACCTCTGCAAACTCGGAGATTAGATGATAACTTAACCCACCGATGATCTATATTCTGAAATACAGTCCCACCGGGGGCCTGTCGCATGATGACAGGATCGTCCCCGAACTGCTGACAACGGGGCCGGGGGATGTATTGTGGGTGGACCTGGAGGACCCGACGCCGGAGGAGGCGGATGTCCTTCGCACCTATTTCCAGTTCCATCCTCTTTCAGTTGAAGACACGCTGGTCGAGATCCTTTATCCCAAGCTCGATATTTATCCGGAATACATCTTCCTGGTGCTCCATGGCATCAACTACATGAAGGACACCAAGGAATTTACGACCGCGGAGATAGATGTTTTCCTCGGCAAAAACTTCCTGATCACTCACCACGACCACCGCATGCGCAGCGTGCGGGACATGCGCCAACGGATATTGGCCGATCCCCAGCTGATGAACCTCGGGCTGGACGTCGTGCTGCAGGCCGTGCTCGACAAGGTCGTCGATCATTATTTCCCGGAGCTCGAGAAACTCGAAGACCGGATTGAGGAGGTCGAGGCGGACCTTTTCGAGCCCACGCCCAGCCGTGACGTCTTGAACAAGATCCTGCATCTCAAGCGCGACCTGATGCACCTCAAACGGATTGTTTTCCCGCAGCGGGAAGTGTTCAACCGGCTGAGCCGGGACGAAATCGTGCATATTCGGCCGTCCACGCGCCTGTATTTCCGAGACACGTATGACAGCCTCTTTCGGATGACCGACATCGCCGACAACTACCGGGATCTCCTGACCGGCTTTCTGGACATCTATATGTCGTCGGTTTCCAATAGTGTGAACGAAACCATGAAAGTACTGACGGTCATCTCGACCATCTGCATACCGATGACGGTCGTGGCCGGCATTTACGGGATGAACTTTCATTCCATGCCGGAGCTTGATTGGGAATATGGTTACCTTTTCTCGATTGGTCTCATGGCCGCCATCGGCGTAGGCATGTTCCTGTATTTCAAAAGAAAGAAGTGGATTTAGGGTAAGTGATTTGCAGGGCTCTGAAGCGTCTGCAGTTGCGATCATTCTTTCGGAGTGCGGTGGCCTTGACATGATCTTTATACGCATTTCTCGACCCCAAGGGGGCATAAGCGCTCAAATAAGGTGCTTTGCCCCCGTAGGGGGCGGATGTTTATAGTAAACCCTTAAGGAAGGTAAGGCGCCCCAGCGGGGTGCGATGTTCCGAGCCATCACGTAACATCGCGCCCCGCTGGGGCGCCCTACCTTCCCAGCCCGCTGGCTATAAACATCTGCCCCCTACGGGGGCAAAGCTCCTTATTTGAGCGCTTATGCCCCAAGGGGGTCGAGAGATGCGTATAAAATGCAGTGGCAAGGCCACCGCACTCCGAAAGAATGAACGCAAACACCTCGCTTCAGAGCGCAAATCCGCAACCCCCTCGACTCCTTATGACGCGTCGTCTTCAATCGGCCCGGGCAGCAGGAACGGTGAGTTTTGCGGTCTCGATCAGCCGGATCATGGGGCTGGCACGCGAGCAGGTCCTGGCTCACTTCTTTGGGGCGAACATTTACAGTGATGCCTGGCGCGTGGCTTTCAGGATTCCGAACCTGCTGCGAGACCTCTTTGCCGAAGGCGCTCTCAGCTCGGCGTTTGTCCCGACTTTCACGGAATATTTGCGCAAGCGGAGCAAGGAGGACGCCTGGCTGCTGGGTAATCTGGTCGTCAACGGCCTTATGATCCTGCTCGGCCTCTTCGCGCTGGCACTCCTGCTCTTTCCGAACGTTTTCGTGTTCCTGATGGCCGAGGGGTTTCGCGATACGCCGGACAAATTTGAAATCACGACACGCCTGCTGCGCATCCTGTCCCCTTTCCTGATGTTCATCGCCATGGCCTCGGTCGCCATGGGCATGTTGAACACGCTCAACCATTTCTTCCTGCCTGCCCTCGCGCCGGCGTTGTTCAACCTCGCCAACATTCTGGCTGCCATTTTCCTTATCCCGGTTTTCGACCGTTTCGGAGTTCTCCCAATCTACGCCATGGCGATTGGCGCCCTGGTTGGAGGCATCCTTCAATTCGCTGTTCAGCTGCCGTTGCTCTGGAGGCACGGCTATCGCTATCGGTTTCGACTGAATTTTGAGCATGAAGGAGTCAGGCGAATAGGGAGACTGATCGCGCCGGCGGTGATTGGCATAAGCGCGGTCCAGCTCAACGTCCTCATCAACACGCAATTGGCGTCACAGATTCCCTATACCGGGCCGATCTCGTGGTTGGAGTTTGCCTTCCGGATCATCTACCTGCCGATCGGACTCTTCGGTGTCTCAGTCGGTGTCGTGAATCTGCGCGAGGTCTCCGTGCATGCCGTGGACGAGAAGTGGGAGGACCTCAAGGAGACGGTCGCCAATTCGCTCAAGCTGACCGGGTTGGTCGCTCTGCCCTCCACTTTCGGCCTGATTGCCCTGGCCCATCCCATTGTCAGGGTCCTTTTTCAGCACGGCAAGTTTACTCCGGCCGACACGCAGTGGACGGCTTATGCTTTGATGGTTTACTCGATAGGGCTAACCGCGTACAGCACCGTTAAGACGTATGTTCCAACTTTCTACGCCCTCAACGACGTTCGCACGCCGGTGAGAGTCAGCGTCACCGCCGTTGCCGTGAACATCGTCCTGAATCTGATCCTGATGACCGTTCTCCCGCTCAAGTACAAGTACTTGGGCCTGGCTCTCGGGACCGCGACCTCCGTTATTCTGAACAGCACGTTGCTCGGCCGCGGATTCCGACGACGACTGGGATCGCTTGAGGCATACGCAGTCCGCGCGGCTTTCCTCAAAGCCGGTGTAGCCTCTGCGATCATGGCTGTCTGTGCCTACTTCCTGCATCGTCAAATCGACTTGTACTTGGGAGATGGGATTCTCAGGGAATCGTTGGCGCTGACGATCACCATATTGGTGGCGGTAGTGGTTTATTTTGGTCTGGCACACCTCTTTCATGTCGAGGAGGTGCGAATGATATCGGCTCGTGTTCGCCGTCTTTTACGATGACCGAACAGGAACGGGTTTTCCTTTCGTACCTGAACTACCTGCAGGTTGAGCGCGGGCTTTCCGCCAATACGCTCGAGGCGTATCGGCGCGACATCCTCGATTTCCTGTCCTTCCTGGATCAGAAGAAACTCGGACTTCCGGACGTCGGAAAGGGGGAGCTTTCGAGCTACCTGCAGGCGCTCTATTCGCGTCTCTCAGCTCGCTCGGTGGCCCGGAAGATCGTCAGCCTCAGGTCGTTTTACCGGTATCTCCTGCTTGATAAGCATCTCACCGAGGATCCAACCGAGAACCTGGATTCTCCAAAGACGTGGCGCAGTCTCCCGAAGTACCTGACGCTCGAGGAAGTTGATCTCCTTCTGCAGCAGCCCGACATTGAAGTCCCGCTCGGGCTGCGCGACCGGACGATGCTCGAGGTGCTCTATGCGGCCGGTCTTCGCGTCACCGAACTGGTGCGCCTGCGGGCGGCTGAAGTGAACCTCGAGGTCGGTTTTCTGAGAACGCAGGGGAAGGGGAGCAAGGAACGCCTGGTGCCGATTGGCGACTCGGCGGTCGGATTTGTCCGACGCTACCTGGCCGACGCTCGGCCACGGCTGCTGCGCAAACGCCTGAACAGCCCGTTTCTTTTCGTCACCCGGCAGGGAAAACCGATGTCACGCCAGTACTTCTGGATGATGATCGGGAAATACAAACGGCAAGCGGGAATAGAAAAGACGCTCTCGCCGCATGTCCTGCGGCACAGTTTTGCGACACACCTCCTGGAACGTGGCGCCGACCTGCGCGCGGTCCAACTGATGCTCGGCCACGCCGACATCTCGACAACGCAGATCTACACGCACGTGACCAGGGAAAGGCTCAAACAGGTTTACGACAAGTACCATCCGAGGAGTTGAGTGGGCCCTGATGTTGCATAAAGAGACAGCGTGAGAAACTACGGGTTACAGAGCCGGTTACTCCGCTCTGAGCGAAGCTGCGAGGGGTGTTGAAAAAGCGGGAGTTTTTTGGAGTGCGTTGGCAACGAGAGGCCGAGGTTTTATCAGGCCTCGAGGCGACACCGCTTTGGTATAAGCAACATTATGCCGAAACACCCAGCGATGTTGCGGATACCAAAGCGGCGTCGCCGGTAGGCCTGATAAAACCTCGGCCCCCTCTGCCGCCGCAGTCCAAAAAGCGTCGGGCTTGACCTTTCAGCACCCGGCGCTACGTGCGTGGCCTGAAAGACTACCGAACTCTGTGTAAGCGTGTCAGGGTTACCACATGTCGGGAGAAAATATATGTCACTCGTTCTCTCTTTGATCCTGCCGATCTGGTTATCGATGTCTCAAGTTGCGTCCCAGACTCCGGCCCCAGCCCCCGTGCAGCAGCCGGGAGGGCCCGCTCGCGTCGAGAGTTTCGTGCCGGAAGGCACCGTCAAGGACGTCCGCCAGGTCCAGGTGACATTTTCAGAACAAATCGTGCCTTTTGGAGACCCGACCAAGGCGGTACAGCCGTTCGACATCTCGTGCCCGGCTGCCGGGAAAGGACGCTGGGCGGACGGCCGGCATTGGATCTATGACTTCGATAAGGATCTCCCGGCCGGTGTGAAATGCACATTCTCGCTCCGGCCCGGCTTGAACGCGGTGTCGGGAAAGCCCGTGGAAGGCCAGACCTCCTTCACTTTCTCGACCGGTGGTCCTTCGGTCATCTCCTCCAACCCGAATGAAGGCAGCGAGAGCGTCAGCGAAGACCAGGTTTTCATCCTGGAGCTCGACGGCCAGCCGGTCGAGGAAACAGTGCTGCAGAACGCCTGGTTCACGGTCGAGGGGATTGAAGAGAGAATCGGCGCCAAAATCCTCAAGGGCAGCGAGAGGGAGACGATCCTGAAGTCAGAGTATCGCTGGGAGTGGGAAAAGCCGAAGGGGACGCTGGTTTTGCTGCAGGCTAAGCGGCGCTTCCCAAGCTCGGTGCGCGTCGATGTCGTTTGGGGGAAGGGGATTGCCACTGAGAGCGGCGTGGCCACCGAAGAGCAGCAGGTTCTCCCGTTCAAGACCCGCTCGCCGTTCACCGCCACGTTTGGCTGTTCCCGCGTCAACGTCGAAGCCGAATGCATTCCGCTCACGCGCATGTTTCTCTCCTTTTCGGCTCCCGTCCCGTGGACGAAAGCCAGGCAGATAGCCATGACCGGACCGGGCGGAAAGAAGTGGATGCCTTCTGAGGAAGAGGGGGAGGAGCAGCAGGAGCCCGACCCCGACCGAATGGTCTACCGCGTCGACTTCCGGCCTCCTTTTCCCCCGAAGTCCGATTTCCGCATCAGCCTTCCGTCTGGTGTCCAGGATGATTCGGGGCGTGCTCTCAGCAATGCCGGCAGTTTCCCGTTGACGGTAAAAACCGACGATTACCCTCCGCTCGCGAAGTTTGCCGGGGAGTTCGGCATCCTGGAGTGGAAAGGCGATCCGGTCCTGCCTGTGACGTTGCGAGACATGGAACCCGAGGTCCAGGGCCAGCAGGTGAAGGTTGTGGCAGGGGCAAATCCTGGGGCTGGTGCGCCCCCGCCTGCGCCGCCGCGAGCCGCGGTGACGCCTGGCCCGGGAAGGCAGGGCGCGCGCACGCCTGCCCCGATACCGGGTGCCATCTTGCGAGTGCCTTCGGACGAGGTAGGACAGATCCTGTTTTGGATGAGGAAGATGGACAACCGCAACCGGGAGAAGTCGGTCTTCGAGGCCATTGCGGGAGCAGCCACAAAGCCCATTCGGGTTCCGAAACCGGGAGGCGGGAAGGCGTTTGAAGTCGTCGGTATTCCGTTGCCTGATCCTGGCTTCTACGTGGTCGAGCTGCAAAGCGAGATCCTGGGAGCGGCCCTGCTCGGAAAACCAGCGCCGATGTTCGTTCCCACAACCGCCCTCGTCACGAACCTGTCGGTTCATTTCAAGTGGGGCCTGGAGTCATCCCTGGTCTGGGTCACTTCGCTTGGCCAGGCTCAGCCGGTTAACGGGGCTGCGGTCGAAGTCTGTGACTGCAACGGGAAAGCGCTGTGGCAAGGGAAGACTGATGCCCAGGGACTGGCCCGGATAACCGGCCTCCCGGCACACGGGGAATCGCCGGAGTGCCAAAGCCCGAGCTACAGTGAATTCAACCGCGGCCTCACGATCTTCGCGCGTTCCGGCCCGGACATGTCTTTTGTCCACAGCTCCTGGGACAGCGGAATCGAACCCTGGCGCTTTAATATCTCTACGGAATACGACTCCTCGCTGGTGACTTCCCACACGGTGATCGACCGGAGCCTGCTCAGGGCCGGAGAGACACTGCACATGAAACACGTGCTGCGCCGCCGCAGCACCGGCGGGTTTGCGCAAATACCGGATGATCAGAAGCCGGCCACCGTTGCGATCCGACACGGAGGGAGTGATCAGGAGTACGAGTTCCCGCTGAAATGGGATGCTTCCGGGCTGGCCGAGAACGAATGGAAGATACCGGCAGACGCGAAGCTCGGGCAATACCAGATCATTTTCAAAGAGAAGCAGAAGGATGCAGAACGTCCGAGCCGGCAGTGGTATTCCACCGAATTCAGAGTTGAGGAGTACCGGGTGCCGCTCCTGAAGGCCTCCCTGCAGTTCCCCAATACGCCGCTGATTCGGCCTTCCCAGGTGAATGTTGATCTTGGTGTTCAGTACCTCGCTGGAGGCGGCGCCAGCCGGCTTCCGGTCCGGCTTCGCTACCGCGTATCCGACGGCCTCTGGTCCAATTTCAGCGATTTTGAGGACTTCACGTTCGGCAATGGAAAGGTCAAAGAGGGCATGGAACGGCGAGACGAAACCCCGCCGGAGGAGGAAAAACCGTCGGAGTTGAAGAGG
>Ga0105104_10003438_pt1 | contig 11281 bp, 9 predicted proteins | sample PPLLaktember2015_3_FD_87034 | JGI IMG/M metagenome (GOLD analysis project Ga0105104, IMG submission 87034) | Freshwater sediment microbial communities from Prairie Pothole Lake near Jamestown, North Dakota, USA - PPLs Lake P7 Core (6) Depth... | ecosystem: Environmental > Aquatic > Freshwater >... | reverse complement strand
CGAAGGCATCAGTCCCCTCAGATGGACGCCGCCATGCGCGGCATGATGCCGTTCACCGAGAAACGGAAGATCGTGTTGGTGGTCTGAGCCGGACCGAATCCAAGGAGAAACGAGATGAGGCGAAATGCTATGACGCGGAAAGATTTCTTGAGAACGGCCGCCGGCGCAGTCGCAGTCACCGCCTTCCCGGGCGTCGCCTCCGCCGCCCCGGCCGAGAAGCCGCGTCCCACACGCGGTGTTTCCATTTACAGCTACTCGGATGACATCTTCAAGACTGTGACGCTGGAAGACTGCCTGGCCGCCGTCGGCGACCTGGCCGGGGACGGCGAAGAAATAGGCCTGGAGATACTCGCGAACTCGCACATTCAGGGCTATCCGAACCCGAGTGACGCATGGGTCACGAAATGGTTCGATATGTGCAAGAAGTACCACCTCAAGCCGGTCGAATACGGTCACTGGGTCGATTCCAAGCTGTATAGCGAAAAGCAGCCCTGGCTGAGCACCAGAGAGTCCTGTGAGATGCTGGTCCGTGATATCAAGCTGGCCAACAGGCTGGGATTCACCTGCGGGCGTACGAAACTGGGAGTGATGGACTTCCAATTGACTCCCGTGCCGAACTGGCGCGAGTTCATCAAAATGGCTCTGCCGGTCGCTGAGAAGCACAACTTCCGGATGCTGCCGGAAATTCACCTCCCGACGAGGGTGAAGTCCAAAATGGTTGACGACTACGTGGACTTTATCGAGAAAGAGAAGACGACCCCCTGGTTCGGCCTCAACATCGACTTCGGCGTTTTCCAGAATCGCCGACCCGAGAACGATGGGGCGCAGGGCGGACCGGGCGAAAGGGCGGGCGCTCCAGGGGGAATGGGGGGCGGTGCTATGGAACCCTCGAAGGTCCAAGAGATGATCCCGCTGCTCCCGTATGTTCACTGCTGCCACGCCAAGTTCATGGAGATGAACGACAACTGCGAGGAAACTTCGATCCCGTACCCGGAGATCATCAACGCCCTCGTCAAGCATAAATGGAATGGCTACCTGCTGAGCGAGTATGAGGGGGCGGACAGGAATCGCGGCGGGGCCTTCACAGCCGTCCGAAAGCACCACGTAATGTTGAGACGGCTGCTCGGCGAAGAACTACCCAGGCAAACGTAATCCGGGGGGAGATGGAACACTTTCGCTAGCGCTTTAGAAGCCGTCTGAACAGCTCTACATGTCCATGTACGGCATCGGCGGTGTCAGGCCGAGCAGGCGCTGGTAAACCGTCAAAGCACCGCGGTGATGAGCTGTGTGGTCCGTGCAGGCGGCCACGATGGCGCTCCTCGGCACCTCGCCCATGATGGGGTTGGGCGGGAAGCGACTGGCCCATTCGTCTGCATTATGCGCGTCGGCGACTGCAATTGCCTTGTCGATCGCTCGTTCAAACCAGGCCCTTGCCTCGGTGATGGTCTTTACTGATCGCGCCTCGCGGTCCAATTCCTCGAATTCCATCCGCCATTTTTCACAGAAGGCGGCATCGAAGAACCATTCGACCGTTTGGGCCACGTGGGCGATGTGACCTGCAACCGTGAACAACCCTTCGCTGGGGGCAAACGCGGAATGGGCGTCGGAAAGCGGCCGTGTCGACCTGTTGAAATACTCACGCATGCCCTTAAGCGATTGCTTGATCTCCTCTGGCGTCATTGTCTCCTCCTTGACGCTCATTCTACATCAGGTCTCAGAAAAAGGGTGACACGCTCCTAATTAGCCGTCACGGCCGTGGTCACGCAACCTGATTGACCGGCTCACACCTGACGTCAGTCGAGACCGAGTTGGCTATAAAGCAGCGGTCATGGGACTCTTCGTGCATGGCCTGGCTCTCAGCCTCGGAAGGGGGATTGCCCGCGTAGGTGACTTGCGGCCTGAGGACCACCTCCATCACCGCCTGCTTGCCCTTGGCATTCTTCGCCACCGTCCCTTGTGCTTTGTCCCGGTAGCTTTCGACCACAAATCCCCGGCGCGCCGCGATCGACAGGAACCAGAGCATGTGACAACTGGAAAGCGAGGCTACGAAGGCCTCCTCGGGATCAACCGCTGACGCCGAAGACAACGGCAACGGGACCACCTGGGGCGAGGACGAAGCCGGCACCTCGACGCCGCCGTCAAAAATCCAGCGATGCAGCCTGCTGTACCTGTTGTCTGTGAATGCCGCCCCATTGCGATGCCAGATGATCTCCGCGCTATGCAGTGCCATTACTTGCCTCCGCGCAAACGGCGCATTTCCGTTTCCGGCAGCATCAGGTGCTTCTTGCAGCCATTAGAATGTGCCAACGGTCAGCGCCTCTTCCCATTGTGCCAGGAATTCCTGACAGCTGAAATTCGGATTCAAGAAGGAGGTCATCCCTGGGAGCGCAGGCGTCTCGCCTGCTTGAGCTGAGTACACCGTCGATTTTGCCGGCGGCACAAGCAGGCGAGACGTCTGCTCCCAGGCTTTGAGGATCAACGTCTTGCTTGTCCAACTGTCGCCTCCGCTGGTCTTACTTGCCGCAGTCCCGGCCGTCAACCGATAATTGAACCCATATCCGTCATTTCTGACTCTTTAGGAGGTTCGCATGAACAACTGGCGTCACCTGGCTTGGTTATCTGTTGTGATACCCTTCATGGCGTTCTCTCAGAACGAGGAAATTGGGAAGGTGAACGAACACAACACCCTGAAGAACGGATCGTTCACAGCCGAGCTGAACGGCGCCCGAATTCACTATGAAGTCCATGGGACGGGCCCAGTCCTCATGGTCTTGCCCAATGCCTGGGGAATTAACATTGCTCCTCTTCGCCGTTTCTACCGGCAACTGGAAAGCAAGCTGACCGTCGTCTACTTTGACCCGCGTGGCATGGGCGCTTCGGAACCGGTTAAAGCAGATGCGGACATGAGCACGGTCACGGTGCGGCGCGACTTCGATGCGCTCCGGGGACACCTTGGTCTTCAAAAGGTAAATGCGATCGGCTGGTCGAACGGTGCCATGAACCTGTTGGTGCTTGCCAGCGAAAAGCCGGAGACCATCGCGAAGGCGGTCTTCCTGCACGGCACTGCTTCTTTTAACGAGGAAGACAACAAGGCGATGAGCACGGCGCATCCGGAGGTAACGACCGCGTATCAGCGCCTCGGTGAAGCGATGAAACAGACGGCACTCAGCGACCAGCAAAAGAACGAGCGGCTCCGCGAGGTCTGGCTCAACGAATACGTTTCCATTGCGACTGCCAATCCGGAAGAGACCCGACCGAAAGTCAGGGAATTCCTCCAGGACTGCCCGCTCAGCTGGCGTCATTTCGTCTACTCTCTGAATGAGTGGCCGAAATTTGATGCCCGCGACCGGTTGCCGCGGATCTCCGCCGCGAGTTTAATTCTGGCGGGGGCCAAAGACTCCATTCCAGTGGCGAAAGCCGAGGAGATGAAACGAGGCATCCCGAACTCGACGCTCGTGGTATTTGAGAACAGCGGCCATTTCTCGCCGCTCGAAGAACCGGCGGCATTTCAGCGGGAAGTCCTTTCATGGCTCGCGCCCGCCAGCGAGGGGCGAGCGGATTCAAAAAAACAGTAGGTCCGGACCTCCAGGCCGGCGTCGCGCAAAAATCCTGGAGAAATTCACTCAGGATGCGCCACAATGAACCTTGGCTGGGGAGTGAGCCGTTAACTTAAATTTCTTGCGGGGCAATCATGAACGACATGACGAAGCGAAGAGAATTCCTTAAGACAGGCTTGGCGGGAACCGCCGGAGTGGCAATTGGCAGCATGGCTTTTACTGCCAAATCCTATGCTTCCATTATCGGCGCCAATGAACGGATCAATCTCGCGGTGATCGGAATCCGCAATCAGGGCACCGTGCACATCAACAGCTTCTGCGGGTTGAAGGACAGTCACAACGTCGTGATAAAGACGCTGTGCGACACCGACGAGGCCCTGTTTGCACCAGCCGTGAAGACCATCACCGAGAAGACCGGAACGCAACCGGCGACTGAATGGGACCTGCACAAGGTGCTGGAAGACAAGGAAATTGATGCGGTTTCGATCGTGACGCCCAATCACTGGCACGCGCTCGCGACGATCTGGGCCTGCCAGGCGGGCAAGCACGTGTACGTCGAGAAGCCGATTTCCCACAACATCTGGGAAGGCCGGAAGATGATCGAGGCGGCGCGCAAGTACGACCGCATCGTCCAGGTGGGGTTGAACAATCGGTCATCCCAGAACGTGATCGAGGCCGTCCGCTTTCTGCACGAGGGCGGTATCGGCGAGGTTTTCATGGCCCGTGCCCTCGTCTTCAAGGCTCGCGATTCTTACGGTATCGCCAAGGAGAGCTTGCCGCCCGCCACATTCCACTACGACCGCTGGCTGGGGCCCGCTCCTTACAGGCCCTACAACGCCAAGCGCAGTCACTATTGCTGGCACTGGTACTGGGACACCGGGAACGGTGAGAGCGGCAACACCGGCCCGCACCAGTGCGATCTGGCCCGCTGGGGCATGAACAAGAACGAGCATCCCGTTTCTGTCTATTCGACCGGCGGACTTTACGGACTTCGCCACGAAGAGCTTCCCCCGGAGAAGAAGACTCCCGGAAAGATGGTGTACGGTGGAGTCGAGACTTACGGCCGGGACAAGACGTCCCAGGAGACTCCGAATACCCAGACTGCGGTCTTCAAGTATAACGACGGGACAATGCTCGAGTTCGAAGTCCGCGGACTGTACACCAATCACGAGGGTAGCCAGGGACAGGAAGTCGGCAACGTGTTCTATGGGTCGGAAGGATGGCTTGAAATCAGCGGCTCCACCTGGAAGGCATTTCGGGAACGCGAAAGAAAACCTTTTGCAGGTTCAAAAGAAGAAGCTGGGAGAGAACGGGACGGTAATCACTGGGCCAATTTCGTCGACGTGCTGCGGTCGGGCAAGAAGGAGGACATGCACGCCGATATCGCCGAAGGCTTCTTTTCGTCTTCCCTCCCGCTCCTGGCCAACATTTCCTATCGTGTCGGCCGGCAGCTGAAATTCATGGGCGAGTACGAGAAGTTTGCCGACGATCCCGAGGCGGACACGATGCTCGGCCGTGCCTATCGTCCTCCGTACGTGGTTCCGGAGGAGGTGTAGGCCGCAGGCCGAAGTAAACTCGGCGGGGCTCCAACGTAGGGTGGGTTTCGAAGCGCGTAGCGCTGAAACCCACGGCTCCGAAGCACCCAACGTAGGGTGGGTTTCGAAGCGCGTAGCGCTGAAACCCACGGCTCCGAAGCACCCAACATAGGGTGGGTTTCGAAGCGCGTAGCGCTGAAACCCACGGGTCTGAAGCACCCAACATAGGTTTCGTGGGTTTCAGCGCTACGCGCTTCGAAACCCACCCCACGCTGGGGCCCCGCCGATCCTTCCCGACGTCGGGGGTTGTGGAGGCGGCGAGCGGATTTGAACCGCTGATGGGGGTTTTGCAGACCCCTGCCTTGCCGCTTGGCTACGCCGCCTTGTCGGTCATTTTACCCGAAACGGTCGCTTCCGGCTCGGGGGCATTCCGGACTTCACACCTTGTCCGGCACGACAAAAGGCGCCCGGTAGACCCGTGTCAGCATCCGGTTCGCCTCCTCGTCGTGCGGAAAGCGCATGGCCACGGGATCGAATTCCAGGCTCCGGCCAAGACGATACGAGATGTTGCCCAGGTGAACCAGGGCGCAGGAGTAGAACCCTTCCTCGATGCTCTTGTTGAACGTCTCCGGCTTCGGGTCACGTATGGCGTTGACGAACACCTCGTAGTGATTGCCCAGACCTTTTCCGGTCGGACCGGGCTCCCGCTTCTCGCCGAGGAACGCCCTCCACTGGTCGACATCCTTCGCCATGTAGCCTTCGGAGCCGAAGAACAGGTTGCCGACCGTGTTGCCCGAGCTCGTTGCCATGTAGCCGCCCGTGTCCGATTTCCGCATCCAGAGGGCATCCTCGCTGTTGCTTATCCAGTGACGCACTTCGAACTGGAGGATCTTCTTCTTGTCGCCTCCGCCTTGAGGATTGGGGAACTCGTAGATGGCTGTAAGAACGTTGGGGGTCTGCTGGTCGTCGGGGAACATAACGTGAGCGCCGATCGCCCAGATTTTAGTCGGGAGTGTGACCCCGAGGCCCCAGCGGGCGATGTCCATCTCGTGGACTCCCTGGTTACCCATGTCGCCGTTCCCGTAGTCCCAATTCCAGTGCCAGTTGTAATGAAAACGATTCTGATTAAAGGGTTTGTCGGGGGCCGGGCCCAGCCAGAGGTCGTAGTGGACGCCCTTCGGCGCCGGTTCGTCCTCGAAGTGGCCGATGGTCTTCCGCCATTTGTAGCAGAGGCCTTTGGCCATATAGACCTCTCCCAGTCCGCCTTCGTGGAGAAACTTGGCCATCGATTGAGCGCACGGGTTATCCCGCTGCTCCGCGCCGTCCTGAACCAGCACGCGGTGCTTCCTGGCGGCTTCGACCAGCTGGCGCCCTTCAAAGAAGTTGTGGCAGCACGGCTTCTCTACCGAAACGTGCTTGCCGGCTTGAATTCCCCAGATGGCGGCGAGCGAATGCCAGTGGTTCGGAGTCACTACCGAGATGGAATCGATCTCCTTGTCTTCCAGGAGCTTCCGGATGTCGGTGTAGGTTTTGGGCCGGCGGCGTCCGGTCGAGGTGAAATGCTTGGCGATCACCTCTTCGAAGAGACTTTCGTCGACATCACAAAGCGCAGCCACTTCCACATCCGCCAGCTCGCCGTACTCCTTGATGTGAGTCTGACCCATGCCGTGTATGCCGACAACGGCCACACGAACACGATTGTTGGCGCCCGCCCAGGTACGGTCGGTGCCGATCATGAACGAGGTGCCGGCGACGGCACCTTGCTTGAGAAACTCCCGACGGAGAATCATAGCGTCTGCCCTTTCTAGTTCCTGACTCTGATCCACAATTCAGAGCGTAGCACAAACTCGGCACTGCGAAACCGGCGAAGAAGTAGGTGGGCGGCACCGGACTCTGGAGAGTCCGGCCACAATAAAAAGCGGGCTCCGGAACACCGGCGAGACATCGCAGGCCCGGAATGCTAGCCTGTTCCTAGTGGGCAAGCACGGCAAACCCGAGGTTCTTTTCATCGAGGGACGCGAGGTTCCCATCACGAACCCCCAGAAGCCCTATTTCTCGAAGCAGGTCAAGCTCTCGAAACTGGATCTCGTCCACTACTACCTTTCGATCGCCCCGGGCGCTGTGCAAGGAATCCTTGATCGCCCGGTCGTCCTCAAACGCTTCGTGGATGGGGCCGAAGGCGAGGCTTTCTATCAAAAGCGTGCGCCTGCTAATCGCCCTGAGTGGTTGCGGACCGTCACCCTGTCGTTCCCTTCAGGCCGTACTGCGGAGGAGGTCGTTGTCGATGACTCGGCCGGCCTCGCCTGGATCGTGAACCTCGGTTGCATCGAGCTTCATCCACATCCTGTGCGCTCCGGAGAGCTCGATCATCCCGACGAACTGCGCATCGATCTCGACCCCGTTCCCGGCGTCAGCTGGGGAGATGTGCGCCGGGTCGCGCTGGAGGTGAGACAGGTGCTGGAGGAAATGGGGCTTCGAGGCTGGCCGAAAACCAGCGGGTCGCGCGGAATGCACGTGAACGTGCGCATTCAACAGCTCTGGACGTTTGTGGAAGTCCGGCGTGCCGCCCTCGCTTTGTCGCGCGCCGTAGAGAGACGGCTGCCCGGCCTAGCCAGCTCGAAGTGGTGGAAGGAGGAACGTCACGGCGTGTTCCTGGACTACAACCAGAACGCGAAGGACCGCACCACTTGCTCTGCATACTCCGTCCGGCCGCTCCCCGACGCCCGTGTGTCCACCCCGCTCGATTGGGACGAGGTCCCAGACTGCGACCCGGCCGATTTCACCGTCTTCACTGTTCCTCGACGCCTGGCTGATCGGGGTAACCCGCATGCAGAAATGGACGCCGCGCCGGGCTCGATCGAAAAGCTGCTCGAGCTGGCTGCAAGAGACGAGGCAGCCGGACTGGGCGACGCGCCCTGGCCTCCGCACTTTCGCAAGATGGAGGGCGAAGCTCCGCGCGTAGCACCATCACGCGCGACGTCGGCCAAGAAATCGCGGACTAAGGCCCCTCTTATCGTCATCGCCCACTCTCCCGACAAAGAAGCGGCCCTGGCTGGACTTGAAAGGTGGAAGAGCAAACACCCCCAAGCTGCCCGCCACCTCGCGGTTGAGGATGTCCTTGTGGACAACATGCGAGGACGGTCATCCACCTGGACTCGCATCCGGGTTAACTTGAGAAATGTGCCGGAAGCGCTGCGCCCGCCACAGGAGACTCCCGACCCGGACGACGATCCAACACGCCAATGGCGCAATTGGCGCGCTTCAAAGCAGGGTCAGAACTAGTTGGGCCTAGCGCCCCTTGGCAAAGATCGTCACCAATTCCAGGGGTGGAACGACTTCCAGCTGGGCATAAGTGCACTCGGTGGGCTTTTTGTCCAGGCGCCATCTTCGAAACTGCGCTGTGTGCCGGAACCGGTTGCCCTGCATGTGATCGTACGCCACCTCGACCACGAGCTCCGGACGCAGCGGTTCCCAGGACAGGTCCTTGCCATGGCTCCAGCGGCTCTGTGCCCCGGGAATGCGATGCCCGGCTTCGCCGTTTGTGCGCTCGTATTCCGCCCACTGCTTCCAGGGATGGTCGGCAAGCGCGTCACGACGAAGCGGAGCCAGGCATTCAACCAGCTCCCGGCGCTTCTTGTCGGTAAAACTCGCGCAGACGCCGACGTGCTGCAGCGTCCCGGAGTCGTCAAAGAGGCCGAGCAGGAGCGATCCGACTGCTGTGCGCTCACCCTTCTTGTGCCAGCGGAATCCTGCGACCACGCAATCGCAGTCGCGCTCGTGCTTGACCTTCAGCATTACCCTCTTGTCAGGCTCGTACGTTCCCGCGATCGGTTTCGCGACGACCCCGTCAAGCCCGGCACCTTCAAAACGGCGAAACCAATCGGTCGCGGTGCGGACGTCGCTCGTCGCGGGAGTCAGGTGTATCGGCGGTGCCGCCGACGCAAGCATGGATTCCAGCCTGGACCGCCGTTCCTTGAAGGCCTTTCCTCGCAGATCTTCGTCCCCTTCGCAGAGAAGGTCGAAAAAGACGATCGAAGCCGGGGTCTCCCGTGCAAGAAGATTCACCCGGGATGAAGCGGGGTGGATGCGAAGCTGCAAAGCTTCAAAGTCGAGCTTCGCACCCTTCGCGATCACGACTTCGCCATCCAGCACGCAACGGTCAGGCAGTTGCAAGCGGAGCGGTTCGATCAACTCGGGGAAGTACCGGTTGAGCGGCTTTTCGTCGCGGCTTTGGATCAGGATTTCGTTCCGCTCCCGGAAGACCAGGGCACGAAACCCATCCCATTTCGGCTCGAAAATCCACGAGCCGGTCACGGGCAGTTCGCTGACCCTCTTTGCGAGCATCGGCAAGATCGGTGGGTTCACAGGCAGTTGCATACTTCAATCTTACAACTCGCGGTCCAGCGTCAGGTTCTATGTCGTCTGGAGCTTGGCGCCCGCGGCAGACAGGGCGCGGTTGAAAAGATCGGGGGCGCCCATGGCCCGGCATTGTCCCTCAAACCGGGCCTCGGGGCCCCTCCAGCGCAGGTCGTCGACGGAGGAAAAAACGGGGACATCCAGCCGCAGTCTTGCCAGCGTTCTGAACAAGAGCGCGTGGTCCCAGGATCTGAAGAGTGAGGAAGCCAGGCTCCGGGCACTGCCGATTGCGGGATGCCACTCGCGCCAGTCTCTCGGGATGTTCTCCAGATGCGCATAGCGGGATAGGGTCCCAGCAGCCGCCTTTTTGCCCCAGCCTTGAATCCCCGGGAATCCATCGGCGCTATCGCCGAGCACGGCGAGGTAGTCCGGGATGGATTCCGGCTTCACTCCGAACTTCGCTTCCACCCCGGCTTCGTCGCGCAGGACTCGGCGACGGCGGTCAAACTGGACGACCCTTGTCCCGGTGACGCACTGGCTCAAGTCTTTGTCGGGCGAACAAATGATGACGTGCTGGACGCGCTCATCGCGCGCAGCCCGGGCGGCCGCAGAAGCGAGAGCATCATCCGCCTCGTAGTAGATCATCGGCCAGACCTTGACGCCCATCGCCTCGAGATTCTCCTCGAGGAGAGGGAACTGCGAGAGCAGGCTCGGCGGCACACCAGCGCTGGTCTTGTAGCTGGGGTACAAATCGTTCCGAAAGGATTCGATCACGTGATCGGTGGCAACGCCGGTGTAGGTTGCGCCATGCTCGATCATCGCCAAAACGGATTTAACCACCGCCCGGACGGCGCCGATCTCGCGCCCGTCCACGTCCTTGGCGGCAGGTACGGCGTGAAAGTACCGGAAAAGCTCGTACGTCCCATCGATGAGGAACACATCCATAGGTTTGAGTATACGGTATACCGCGGAGTCCCTGGAGTCGCGTCACAGGAAGAGCAGTCTGACCTCCGCGTCGCGGCGGCGAAGTGATATCCTGACGCTGCCGGTCAAGGAGGGAAGGAATGGGTAAGGTTTCTGATTTCCGTTCGGGGTGGGTCCGTGCGCACGTATTTCTGGCCCTGACGCTCTGGTTCGCCTGCGGCGCCGTCTTTGCGGACAAAGACACGGTTCCCGATGACACCCCGATGCCTGACCATCCTCGTCTTTTGTTGTTCAAAGGGGAGGAGGCGGCGATTAAGAAGGCCATCGCTTCGGAAGCCATTTGGGAGGTAATTCACCAACGTATCCTGACCGAATCCGATGCTGTGCTGGCCACGACTCCGGTGGAACGCGTTATGGTCGGGCGTCGTTTGCTTGCCCAATCCAGGGAGTGTTTGCGTCGCGTTTTCTTTCTCTCATATGCCTGGCGGATGACAGGCGACGACCGATACGCCAGACGCGCCGAACGCGAATTACTGGCCGTTTCAAACTTTGTCGACTGGAACCCCTCGCACTTTCTGGACGTTGCCGAAATGACCATGGCTGCTGCGATTGGATACGACTGGCTGCACCCCACCTTGCCTGAGGAAACGCGCGAGGTCGTGAAGGAGGCGATCCTTCGGAAGGGGCTCGAGCCTTCGCTGGATGCCCGGCACTCGGGTTGGCTCGAGACCTCGCACAACTGGAACCAGGTCTGCAATGCCGGCATGACTTACGGGGCATTGGCGATTTTCGAGGATCACCCGGAACTTACCCGGCGGATCATCGCCAGGTCGATCGAATCCATTCCTCTCGCCATGAAGGACTACGGACCGGACGGCGCTTATCCCGAGGGCTACGGATACTGGGGCT
>Ga0105104_10003437_pt1 | contig 11282 bp, 10 predicted proteins | sample PPLLaktember2015_3_FD_87034 | JGI IMG/M metagenome (GOLD analysis project Ga0105104, IMG submission 87034) | Freshwater sediment microbial communities from Prairie Pothole Lake near Jamestown, North Dakota, USA - PPLs Lake P7 Core (6) Depth... | ecosystem: Environmental > Aquatic > Freshwater >... | reverse complement strand
TAGAAATTCACGTTTTTTGAAGCTAAACGGGGAAAAACAAATAATAACAGATACGGTTCGTTTTGTTGTTTGCCGTTAGTATTATGGAAAACAGCCTCGCTCGTTTTGTAAGTTTTTTCCTCCCCTTTTTTATTTGGATACGACTTGTTTTGTAAAAACATATTTGATTTATAGTAAGACAGGCTGGGGTTGAAGCTGAATTGATTTAAGTTTACAGTTATCAGTTGTCAGTTTTCAGTCCCCTCCCCCGCATCCTGACTCTTTTTCCGCTAGTCCGATTCTTGTTCATTACGATAATGTTTTGTGTCCTTGCCTCACCCGTCCGCTTTGCGTCCACCCTCTCCAACCTCAACATTTTTCTGGTACTTACTCTATTTGGTTGGAGAGGGGGCTATAGAGAAGGGCTTCGCCCTTCTCCGTTAAACTATTACCCTTTGTTTACCTCTGCCATTCCCGTTTATAGGGGAATCCATCAATTGACTAACCGATGTTGGATTCTGACCTTCGTCAGAATGACAGGGGCAGATGTCCCGACTCTTTTCCCTCTTCTCCCTTTCCTCGTTGACTAAAGAGGTCTCTCTTACCGAGAGAGCGACGATCGATTGCAGCTACATCAAAAATACACACCATCCCGTTGCAAAACGGGATCCAGATTTTGACAAGGTGCTGGATTTACATGATAAATTGAGCATGCCGTGAATATCTGGACACCGGCTTTCGCCGGTGTGGATACTGGTGGGTTACACTTCGTTAACCCACCCTACAAGGCTATTAGCTGGCAGGGCAGGCTTCCAGCCTGCCCGCACAGGCAAGGATGCCTGTGCTACCAGGTTATTAAAACCCACTTAATGCTTCTCCCGATCCACTACGTTCATAGGGGATCTTCGACTTTAAAGAAGGGGGAGAATAAAATATACCACGGGCTATTCCTGGTTTGTCAAGATGATTTTGTCGCCCTCTTTGGAATTGATAATATCTCTGGTGTTCAGGCGTAGAAAACGTAAGAACTTTTTGGGGGTGAAACGATGCTGACAACGGCTGTCAGCCTATACCGGCAAGAAAACGGCCCGGAAGCTAAATGGATTTGACAGCCGGGCGGAAACAAACATATGATTGGTGGGAAATCAATACTGGATAGTTACCGGAGAGCAAAACGAGAATATTAGATATCAAGACCAAGTTTATCATAATGAGCCAGCCTTCAGGTTAGAAGTCAATAAGGACTGCCTTATCAAACCCATGAAAATATTACAGGTTAGCAACTATATAACACCGGCGCACGGCGGTTCCGCGGAAGTGCCGTTTCAATTATCGCGGACATTAGCCGGTATCGGGCATTCGGTTTCGGTTTATACCAGTAATCTTGGTTTACAGGATGCTATTGCCCTGCCCGGCGTTAACATTAATGCTTTTAGTTCCTTTCTTGATTTTGCGGGTTTTAGTATCACTCCATCAATGATAAAAAAAGCCCGTGGAGAAACAGGGGGATTCGATATTATCCACCTCCACAATTACCGGACATTTCAGAATATCGTGGCTCATCATTATGCAAAAAAATACGGTGTCCCTTACATCGTACAGGCACATGGTTCGCTGGCTACTTACTTTCAGAAAAACCTGCTGAAGAGAGTATTCGATACGGTATGGGGCCGCTCTATCCTCAAGGACGCCGTAAAAGTGTTTGCCGTTACTGAATTTGAAGCGGAACAATACCGCACCATGGGGATAAGCCGGGACCGGATAGAAATCATTCCGCACGGCATTAACCTGGTTGATTTTGATACCCGTATAGAGGAAGGTGAGTTTAGAAAGAAATACCGGATGGCGGATACAGAAAAAATCATTCTTTACCTGGGCAGAATAAATAAAATAAAAGGGCTGGATTTACTCGCGGGAGCTTTTGCCGAAAGCGTTAAAAGCCGGAAGGATATAAAACTGGCCATAGCGGGCCCGGATGATGGTTATCTCTCTTTTCTAAAAAAACGCGTAGATGAATTGAAAATTACTGAAAAAGTAGTCTTTACCGGGCCGCTTTACGGTAGCGATAAACTCGAGGCATATCATGATGCTGATTTTTGCGTTTTGCCTTCCAGTTATGAAATATTCGGCATCACGATTCTTGAAGCCTGGGCTTGCTCCAAGCCGGTTATTGTTACCGACCGCTGCGGGCTGGCTCACGTGGTGAAGGATAGCGCCGGCCTGGTTGTGTCTTATGAACAAGCGTCACTATATAATGCCATTACGACATTGCTGGAAAACCAATCGTTGGGGCGGGTCTTCGGCAGGCAGGGAAGAAATCTGGTAGAAGAGAAATACAATTGGGTAAAAGTAGCCGCCCAGGTTGAAAGTATTTATTCCAGCGTTTCGGCTAAACGTTGATAATTGAGTTTAGACCGGAAAGTATCCCAGCACTATCTTAGCCACTTTGTCAGCTACGTTGGTCGCCGTGTACTCTGCAGGCGGCTCCCAGTCCGGCTTTCTAGCAAGCACTATTTCTACGCCATTGATTATCATATCCGGGTCCATGCCTGCCAGGATATTGCTGCCGCACTCAAGCGTCTCCGGCCTTTCAGTCGTATCTCTGATGGTAACATTGGGGACCTTAAGAATGCAGCACTCTTCCTGGACGGTGCCGCTATCTGTAATAACACACCGAGCTTGTTTTTCCAATGAGATAAAATCAAAAAACCCGAACGGTTCAAGCAGCCGGATGTTTTTGTTATTCACTTTTAATCCAAATTTGGCTATTTTGTTTTTCGTACGCGGGTGCAGGCTGCAGATAACCGGCAAACTATGTTTCTTGTTTATTGTGTTCAAGGCTGTTAAAAGGTTATTGAGCCTGGTTTTTACATCTACGTTTTCCGCCCGGTGTGCGGTTACCAGGAAATATTGCTGCGGCTTTAGTTTAAGGTGTGTTAATGCCTGGCTGGCGTCTATTTTCTTAGCATAATGCCGGATGACTTCGTTGATAGGATTGCCGGTTACATAAATATCTTTGCCGGCAATGCCTTCAGCCAGCAGGTTTTGCCGGCTGTTATGGGTATAGGGCATCAGGACCGTACTGGAATGATCGATAATTTTCCGGTTTACTTCTTCCGGTACGCGGTCATCGTGGCAGCGGTTGCCGGCCTCCATATGGAAGACGGGAATACCCATGCGTTTGGCGATGATGGCGGAAAGGTCGGTATTCGTATCGCCGAGGATAAGCACTCGATCCGGTTTTTCTTTGAGCAAGACTTTCTCGATCTCGATAAATATCTTCGCGATTTGCTCCGCAAAAGAATCTGCTTTTACTCCCAGGCAGTAATCCGGCTGCCGGACTTTCAGTTCTTTGAAGAAAATGTCATTTAGCCGCTCGTCATAATTCTGGCCGGTATGGACCAGGATATGTTGGCAGTGTTTGTCCAATGCAGGAATGACAAGGCTAAGACGGATTATTTCCGGCCTCGTGCCCAGGATAGTCATTACTTTCATCGGCGCACCTCTTTTGGCTGTATTCCTTATAAACCGGCAAGCCGGTAACTAAATTCTGCCAGTTCGGCGATCATTTCCGGCACGGATGGCGGCTTAGCATAGCCGGCTGCTTTCCAGATGGCCAGGTTAGATGTTTCATTAATCGTTTTTAGTGTCCGGTCAATTACAGCAGGGGCTTGCACGGGGGTAACCGTAATATCTTCACGGCGGTAGCATTTAGCAAATTCGCGGAGCATATCACATTTGGTAATTTCTCCGTTGGGTATAATGTGCTGCGGGGCGGTTATGTTGCCCCCCTGTGTTATAAAGCCACGGCACAGCCGGGCAAACTGCAGCGTGGTTACGCCATTCCATTTGTGGTTTGTATAACCACTCACCTTGGCATTTTGGGACTGTCCCAGGAACCAGTCCAGCAGGAACTTGTGCTCCTTCGGCTCCGGCCCAATGATAGAACACCGCAGGAGATAGTTACCCGGGGATGCTGTTTCTCCCAGGCTTTTGGATTTCCCGTAAACATCCAGCGGATCATACTCATCTTTTTCTGTATAATTGCCTTTTCTACCGGAATATACACAGTCTGTCCCGATTTGTATCACCTTCGCGTTATTGGATCCGGCTTTTCTGACCAGGCGGTAGGGAAGCACGGAATTTATCCATATCGCCCGCTCTACTTCAAAGGCATTATTATCATGTACCAGCGGTTTGGTAATGCCGATGGCATTTATGACCCAATCATATCCGTTGATAACATCGAGGGCTTTATCGAGGTCAGGGGAAGAGGCATCGAACAGCACCCAGTTAACATTACTAATACATTCGCGGCATTTAGCGGCGAGCTCTTTGGTCCGTACCGTGGCTGCCACTTTTATAGTGCTATCCAGGGAAAGAAAATCCGCCACCATCGAACCCAACATCCCTGAACCGCCAAGAACAATTACTTTGCTCGTCATTTGTTAGTCTTCGGTATTTACCGTTCTGCTATCTGCCAGATATCCCAGTAACGGGCATCATAGCGGGTATCGTCATTGCGGGATTCTTCCAGCGTTGCCGTGGAGTAAAAAACCAGTGCCGCGTCTTCCGTAAGGGACATAAAGCCGTTGGCGTATCCTGCCGGGATATAAAGCACGGATGGTTTTTGGGCGGAAAGGACATACCGGGTTACCGGGCTGTCTTTTGACGGTTTTTCCCAGTTATCTATTTTCACGGCGCCGATAACGGCGGAGCCCCGGGTTATCGTAACATATTTTGCTTCATGTTGGTGGGCATGCCACGCGCGGACGAATCCGGCTTTATGATTTGTTACTGTATAAAAGCGCTTCACGCCGGCAAAATCAAAATCATTAATGAAGCTGACCGTGCCGCGGTCGTCAATGGCAATATTTCCCTCAATCAACCTGGGTCCATCTTTTTTATTGTCTATCGGCATTTCAGTACCCCTGCAGGTGTGTATTTGAAAGAGAAAGGAATTTCTGGTTGGTATAACGCGGGTTCTCGGTATCTCTCAACCGTCCCTGGTCGAGCAATGACTTGATCTCCTCGATACCGGAATCTATGGAATGCGTGGGATTGAACCCGAGCGTGTTTTTAGCTTTATCACTGCTGACGCGGTAGTTGCGCGTATCTTCAAACTTGCGTTCCACACTCTCGATAACCAGGTCCGGGAAATGGTTGCGCACCTGGTAAGCCAGGTCAACAATGCGGACATTCTGCTTGTGCAGGTTGAAAATACCGGTATGCCGGGTGGCCAGGTTTTCCATCACCGTATTGGCAGCATCGCATACATGCAGCAGAGGGCGGAACTGATCGCCGCCGAAGACGGTTATTTTTCCGATGTTATGCGCCCTGACGGCCAGCGTATTAACGACCAGGTCAAGGCGGATACGGGAAAAAACATCACCGACACCGAATAATGTACCGAGCCGGAAAATAAGGGCGTTTTTATCGGCCAGGTATTTTTCCGCTTCCAGTTTGGTAGTGGCGTATACGGAAAGCGGGTTAGTAGGTGATGATTCATCCAGGACGCCGTCCCGGGCGCCGTAAACGGAACAGGTAGAAAGGAAGATGATACGGCCGTTAAAATGCGCGGCCAGCCACTTTACGGATTCCTGGTTAATCTGGATACTTACATCCGGGTTAAGGGCACAGGCAGGGTCTCCCACGAGCGCTGCCAGCCATACGGTAACATCCGCCCAATCCAGGTGCGGCTGCAGCTTTTCATGGTTCCGCACGTCTCCGTAGAAAAAATCTACGGGCTTGCGGTAGCTTTCTTCATAGAGCAGCGCATCATAAACGCGGACTTCATGCGGTGTTTCCTGGAGCAAATCTGTAAGCGCCCCGCCCACATAACCCGCCCCACCGACGACGAGGACTTTCATTTAGCATCCTCCGTTTCAAGACTCGGAATTGCCTATATCTTACAATAATAACGAGCGTATATCAATCTATGATGATTTATTAACAGGCTTGTTGTCTATAATTCTCTGCAATTCTGCCGCCAGGTCTCCGCCTATCTTTTCCTGCTCATGGACTTGCTTAATATATTCAATACCGGCTTGTTCCAGCTTTTGGCGGCGTTCATCAGAAATCAGCAGGTCAATCACTTTGTCCGCCATTTCGGCGGCGTCATTAGCATAAATGATACCCTTTGATTCATCCGGAATCAGGCTGGTTATCCCCAGCAGAGGCGTAACGACAGCCGCTTTACCACAGGCGATATACTGGATAATCTTGCCGGGGAAGATATCCCTGGTTGTTTCTGCATTCAGGAAGGTATTGATGCATAGAACGGACAGGCTGATATATTGCGGCATGGTCCGGTAAGGCTGGAACCCGGTGATGGCTACCCGGCCGCCCAGTTCCAGTTCTTTAATGATGTTTTCCAGCTTTTTACGCTGGGGACCATCGCCGACGATCAGCAATTTGGCTTGCGGGACTTTTTCAACTACCCGCGGGAACTCGCGGATGAAAACATCCAGGCCGCTGAATTCAAAAAGCGTCCCGATGAAGACGACGATTTTGTCCTTTTCCGAAAACCCCCATTTTTTACGCAGTTCGGGGTCTTCCGCTGAAGGATGGAAGAGGCCGGTATCGATAGGCAGCGGCAAAAGCTTGACCCTGGTTTTAGCCGCGCCCATGCCGGTAACATACCGCGAGTGGTTGGGGGTTATCGCCAGGATTTCATCAGCGGAGGCATAGACTTTTCTTTCAAGGTATTTGGTGATGGCGGCGAGGACAGGATTGCGCACCAAACCGTGCAACATGTCAATAGACCGGAACACCACCGGGACACCAAGCTTTTTAGCGATGCGGATTGCCTGGAGCCCGCTGGTGGGAACGGAATACAGCATGATGATATCTATTTTCTTGTCTTTGATGGTCTTTTTGATTTCAAAGTAATGGGTAATAGCGGCGGAAACGCGGCTGACCCAGGGTATTTTGATGAATCCGGGACGCCTTAAAATAACATTGGCACCGGGCACGGCGCGCGAGTCTTCACTGATTTCTCTGGTCTTAAAAGTCCCGAAGTCCCAAAACCCGTGTTTTTTCCAGGTATTTTCATAGTCAATGACATAGACCGTGTGATTGCGGGCGGAAAGAGTTTCCGCGAGGTTATGAATATCAAATACGACCTTCTTCAGCCAGTCGACTTCATGAATGAAAAGAATATTCATAGCAATTTATCCCGGTTTTACGGTTACACCATTATACCGTGACAGCTTTGTAAATGAAAGAATGTGAAGTTTATTGTACCGATTATCGTGACAGGTTTTTAGCTTTTAGCTCCGCCGCTACATCCCCCAACCCCAACTCGTTTAACTTTTTCCCCGTGGGATATCCGGTAGTGATATCCCAGCCCCGCAGAGCATAATACTCGTCCTTAAGATTTTCGAACTCCATCCGGTCCAATTTGACGCCGCGGCGGGAGATGACCTCTCCACCCTTACCCGCCACAATACATTCAGGGTCGTTAAAGACATTATCCAGCGGCTCGTCAAAGAGAAAGTCCATAAGTGTATCATCCTGCCGCCCCTGCCAACCATGGCGGAGCAAGATAGACCGCTGCAGGTTGAATACTGTTTCCCCCAGCTTGTTCAAGCCTGCTTCGTCAATTTTTATACCTGTTATGGCGGAAAGGAGCTGGCTTTCCATAGATGGAACGCCTTTATGGCCGGGAGTAAAACGAGTCCAGATTATAGGCCAGAGAAAATCACATAGCACCAGGCTTTCTTTGGCGTAAGTACGGTCCTGTATTTTCTTCGCCGCTAATGCTTTACCTTCCAGTGTCGTATAATCCGCCGCGGCTTCGCTGCCCCAGAAAGTGCGGGCGATATTCAGCAGGTCTTCATACGTCAGGAAAGCGCCAGGGGTATTATTCTTCCAGTTGCGCCACATCCACAATGAATGCGCGGCTTCATGCGTCTGGTTAATGGGACGGCGTTGTTCCGTGGCGTATAGCAGGGCATGGTGCGGGATCTGGCGCGGGTCATAGTCACGGTTCTCACCGCCGCGCGTCATGGCGGAATCATGCATAATCTGTTCCGACCTTTTGCCATAGGCGGCGGTAGCTTTGATGGTCCCCTGCGCCAGCAGTTCTCCAAAACCTTCACGATAGGCGATTTTACGGCATAAAGCTTCTATAAATTCCGCGCTACCGATTTTTGCCAAAGGCAGCCCGGTTTCTTTTTCTGTCAAAATACCTTCAGCGTAACACGCGGCCAGCCAGTTAGTGTACGGCTGCATAATAACGGTATCCAGCCCGTAATCATCACAGAGGCGCATGGCCAGGAGCTGCGGGGCAGTGCAGTTGACACTATCGTACTTTTCCGCATGCGATGAATAAACATGGACGGACTGGCAGAAGAATTTATAACGCCTCCCGTTTTCCATATAAGCCTTCCGGAAACAGCCGGTGCAGCCGTAACAGGGGCGGGGGCTGGTTTTACCGGGGATGTTATCATGCCAGTCCTTCCAGGTATCTCTGCGCAATTCCAGGATACGCCGGGTAAGGCTTCCGAGGCCGGATGTGTCATAAGCCAAGGGTTTTTTATTACCGGCTACGGCAATGGCTTTAAGGTTCTTGGAACCCATGACCGCCCCAAAACCGCAGGCCCCGGAGGAACCGTCATCTGTGAGCATGGAGGCAAAAGACACAAGGTGCTCGGCAGCCTGGCCGATAGTTAAAATGCTGAAATCCTGCCCGAGCGCCGCTTTAAGGGCATCACTGCTTTGAAAAGCGCCTTTGCCCCATAAATCTGAAGCATCACGGATTTCTACGGTATCATTGCTGATGTAGATATATACCGGCTTTTCTGTTTTGCCCCTTACCACCAGCCCATCATAACCGGCGAGCTTAAGACGGGTGCCCCACCGTTCACCGAGGTTGGCATAAGCGAAAAGCTGGGGTTCCATGAGGGGGGATTTGCCGCAGACCTGCCACCTGGACCCGCCGGGTATGCCGGGAAACGCGGTGACCGGGCCGGTGGCATAAATAAGACAGTTACCAGGTTCGAGGGCGCCGGCGGAAAAAGATGCGGTATCCCAATAAATCTTCGCCGCAATCCCCCGCCCCGCGATAACCCTTTCGGTATACGGAGCGGAAGGCAGCCGCTCTATTTTACCGGCGGATAAATCTACGGCCAGAATTACTCCGGCATATCCGAACCGGGTCATTTTAGCCTCTTATCCCAGCTTACTGGAAACAGCCGCACCGGAAACATCGACAATGGCGGCGCCGCCGTCTATCAGCAAAGCGGATCCGGTCATGAAGGCAGACTCATCGCTGGCGAGGTAGCTGCAAAGGCCGGTGATTTCTTCCGGCCTGGAAACGCGGCGCAATGGCACGTCCTTAGAGAAGTAATCCAGTCCGTCCTGCTTGGTTTTACCCACGGCTTTAGAAAGCGGGATGATCATTTCATCAAGGAGTTCAGTATCGATGCCGCCGGGGCAGACGGCATTAACACGGACCTGGTATTTGCCGTAGTCCAGCGCCGTTTGCTGGGTAAGCATAATGAGGCCGGCTTTGGAGGTGCAGTAGGCCGGGCAAACGGGCCGACAGCGCGTGCCGCCCAGTGAGGCGATATTGATGATGGAACCGCCCTTGGCTTTAATCATGAAGGGGAGCGCCTGCTGCATCATGAGGAAAGGCCCGGTAAGGTTAATATCGATGACGGTACGCCAATCGTCAGGTTTAAGGTCAATGACATTGCCTTTAATATCATGCGCGGCATTGTTAACCAGGATATCTATCTTGCCTTTGCCGCCGAACTTCACGGTCTCTTCGACCATGCGTTTGGCGTCAGCTTCTTTGGTAACGTCGCCCTGGACGACGAGGACCGAACCCTTGGGCAGGGTCTTAGCAACCTGTTCCAGCTTTTCTTTGCGGCGGCCGCTGATGACGACTTTAGCGCCATCCTTAACAAAGCGCTGGGCTATAGCTGTCCCGAGGCCGGTACCGCCGCCGGTGATCAGCGCAACTTTTCCTTTAAGATCCATCATCGATAAATCCTCCTGAATAATTTATTAAGATGCTAATAATTGACTTTCATAAATAGGAGTTTCGCGATTCAGAATTATTGCATTGGTGGGTAACGCTTCCCGATTCGTTCCACTCATACGGGACAGGTCGCTCGACCCACCCTACGGAGCTTTATTAGTCCATTTTTTCAATCTCACCCTCACCCTAACCCTCTCCCGTCAAGGGAGAGGGGAAAAGAAGCCGGGGGTGACTCCGCCGGAGCGCCAGTCAGACCACCGACAGAAGGCTTTCCGGGCTTCTTTTTCAACGTTTGACTAAGGATTGGTATTTTCCAGTTTACCCGTTTTCAAGTTGAGACGGCGGTAATAGCAATTGCGGGCTTCGCCTTGAGAATTATGCGTGTGGCAAATACCTCCGCCTTTAGCTTTTACGAGATAGACAAGGGAGTTCTGCTCGCAGTTGACATAGGCTTCTACCAATTCATAGGTATTACCTGAAGTCTCACCCTTGACCCACAACTCGTTCCTGGAGGTGCTCCAGAAAGTGGCGACGCGGGTCTGGATGCTCTTTTCTAACGCCTCTTTGTTAGTATAGGCGATGAGTATAACTTCTTTGGATTCAGCATCCTGGACGGCAACAGGGATGACGCCCTTGCTCTGCCGGGTAACTTTTTCCAGCTTGGTAAAATCCAGGCGGAGGGCCTTGCCCTCCTCCAACTCTACCGCGGATATCCCGTCATCTTTCATTTCATATTCCCGAGAACCTTATTTGACTACCGTCTATTATATACCAAATATATACCAAAGAAGCTAGTCGTGCCTTTCACCGGTAAGCGAGACCGCCATGCAGACGTAAGGCTTATCTATCTTGAGGGTGACGATAGGGCAGTGCCAGAGCCCGGCGGGGGCGATCAGCACCGTGGGTTTATCAAAGACATGCTTTTCTTCTTTGCCCAATTCCCCGATGGAGACTTCAACAGTCGCGCCGAGTTCGTCAAAGTGGTAGGGGTCGGTGCCGATGAAGAACACCGCCTCATCATAATCATGGACATGAGGTTTGCGGGACATGCCGGTGATGCCGGTAGCGTAACCGCAGGCATAAATCACGTGCAGTTTGAGACCGCCGAGGTCTTTGGCGCCTACCCCGAAAAGCGGCCCCACCGGTGTCTTATGCATGGGTATGGTACTAATAAATTTCCCGTATTGTGTTTCTGCCATTGTTTTGCTCCTTTTTATTTTAAGCCGTTAGCTATTAGCCTTTAGCTTTTAGTTATTCTTTTTTCAATAGACTGTATTATTGTGTAGCCTCACCCGCCCGCTTGGCGGTCACCCTC
>Ga0105104_10003435_pt1 | contig 11286 bp, 8 predicted proteins | sample PPLLaktember2015_3_FD_87034 | JGI IMG/M metagenome (GOLD analysis project Ga0105104, IMG submission 87034) | Freshwater sediment microbial communities from Prairie Pothole Lake near Jamestown, North Dakota, USA - PPLs Lake P7 Core (6) Depth... | ecosystem: Environmental > Aquatic > Freshwater >... | reverse complement strand
TGTCCTGCGCGATCGGGCCGCCCAGCTGCGCGGTGTAGTCCACCAGCTTGCGCGTGATGTCCGCCGACCCGAGCGCCGGGTTCAGGTCCAGGATCTCGCTGGTCAGGTTGTCGCCGGCCAGGTCGTCGTTGGAGAACTTCAGCGAGAAGAGACCCGAGAACAGGTTCCCGCCCGACCGGGTGATGGTGTTGATGATCCCCCCGGTGAAGCCGCCGTACTCCGCGGGCGCGCCGAGGCCGCCGATCTGGATCTCCTCGATGAGATCCTGGTTGAAGAACGTCCAGGGCGACCCGCCCTCCGGGTCGCGGGTGTCCACGCCGTCCAGCAGCAGGGCGTTCCCGTAGGTGCCCTGGCCGCCGTACGCGGAACTGGTGTTGATGCCGGGCGCGGAGTTCAGCAGATCGGTGGACGTCGAATCGTAGATCGGCATCGTGGTGAGCAGGTCGTTGCTCACGCTCGTCGTCGTCGCCGAGCTCTTGACGTCCACCGTGGACGTCGTCCCGAGGACCTCGACGGTCTCGGTGACGCCGCCAACCTTCAGGGAGAAGTCGGCCGAGAACGTTTTGCCCATGCTGACGAGGACGTCGTCCCGCTCCGCCGGCGCGAAGCCGGAAAGCTCCGCCTTGAGCGTGTAGGTGGCGGGTTGCACACCCACGAAGCGGTACACGCCCTCGGCGTCCGTGACCGCGGTTTGCGTACCGCGCGGGCCGGTGAGAGTGACGGTGACGCCCGGGAGGACGCCGCCCTGTTCGTCGAGCACCCTGCCGTCGATGGTGCCCAGGAGTGTCTGTGCCGTCGCCGCGGCCGTGAGGCCGAGCAGGACGACGGTGAGCAGAAGCGCCATGCGTTTCATGTGCCTCGTCCTCCTACTGCTTGACCGGGGATGTGATGCGGTCGTTCTGCGTCGAGTAGACCGCGTAGCCGATGCCCGCCGCCAGCGTGGCGAGCACGACAATACCGATCGGCGACTTGAAGAACGACGCGGACCGGTTCCCGGTGTTGGACTGGCCCTGCGCCGCCGTCACGGGGCTGGCCGCCAGGGGTTGGCTCGTGGCAATCGCGGCCGCCGACGCCCGGATGCCCGGGGTCTTCTGGGCCGGCTGTCCCTGGTCCCCCGCGACCGCCGGCAGCGGACAGAGGGCGATGATGACGGCCAGCGCGGCCAATCGCGCCAGGCGACATCGACGAGCTGAAGCCTTTCCGTTCACGTGTTTCCTCCTGTGTGCGTGGGGCAGCACGGCAGGCGGCCTGACCCCAGGATCCAGCGCTCTGAACGACGAACCAACGGGTTGGATTGGGAACGTGCGTTCCGGCGCAATCGCACCGGGATCATCCACGGGTTTTCGCGACTTTTCTGGCGGATGCCCATCCGACGCGGGAAGTCGGACTGCAATACTTTGGCCGGGCACCGAAGGAAATCGGGCGCCAGGGCGAGGCCGGCGGGGCCCGCGCATGGGCAGGACGTGCGCGGATGGGCGAGGCTGCGCGAAAAACAGACGGGCCGGGAGAGCGTACCCTCCCGGCCCGTCGTGTTTCAGCGACGACCCTGCCCGCCTGCGCTCCCCGTTACAGCTCGTGGGGTGCTACGGCGAGGCTAGGCCGTGTCCGCTCAAGCTCGGACACGCGCCTAGAACGACCACCGTCCACCGAACCGCACCTGCCGCGCGCCCTGCACGACGGTGGGCGACCGGTACAGCACGGTGTTCCCGCCAATCGACGTGCTCGGCACGCGAGTCTGGCGGCTGGTAATCGACGACGTGTTGAGCACGTTCTCGACGTCCGCGAAGATGCCGAAGCGGTGCCCCTCCACCTGGAAGACCTTCTCCGCCCTGAGGTCGAACTGGTTGTAGAAGTCGTTCCGCTCGGTCCCGCGCGGCTCCAGGAAGATCTGGCGGCGGGAGGAGGAGCCGGGGATCCCCAGCGTGCTGCTGCTCGGCTGCCCGTACGGTGTGTAGGGCCGGCCGCTCATGCCGGTGTAGACCCCGCTCAGCATCACCTCGATCGTCGGGATCTGGTAGGTGCCGTAGAGCTTGATCTCGTGGCGGCGCGAGTTGGTCAGCTCGCCGAAGGTGTTGGTGATTGCCGTGTTCGGCGACACCCAGTTGTGGCCGCCCAGGTAGCTGCCGAAGCCGGAGTTGTCGACCGTCCCCTCGGCCTTCGCGAGCACGTACGAGGCCTGGAAGCCCCAGCGATTGCGCAGTTGCTTGTTGAGCACGAGGAGCAGCGCCTTGTAGTTGCGCTTAGGATCGGCCGTCAGCGTCTGGCCGTTCGACAGCTGGTACTGGAAGCCCTCCGTGTTGCGGATCACGAAGTTAGTACCCGTCTCGTCCTGGTTCGTCCAAGCGTACGCGGTGTACGGGTGGTTGGTCAGCGCGTTGGTCAGCGTAATCGGCTCCCAAATCGCGCCTTCAACCACGTTGTTGATGAAGTTGGCGTTCTCGCGCCAGATTCCCGTGGCCGTGAAGCGCAAGGTGCGGGACAACTGCTGTTCCCAGGACACGGTCGCCTCGTCCGTCCTCGGATGCCGGATGTCGTCGTTCATGCCGAACAGGAAGGCCGGCGTAATGACGTCCGGCGTCCCCAGGACGAAGGTGGATGCGTCGTTCGGGTTCCCGTAGTCCAGGACCGGCGTCCAGACGTAGTCGAAGTTGCCGGGCGGCGCGGCCTGGTAGAAGAACCCGGAGGCCGGGCCCTCGTAGTAGCGGCTCCAGGTCCCCTTCACCACGGTGGTGCCCTTGCCGGTCACGTCGTAGGACAGGCCGAGGCGGGGCCCCCACGCCGTCTTCGGCGTGTAGACGTCCTGGTCGAGCACCGGGCTGACGCCGCGGATTCGATCCATCCGCAGGCCGAGGTTCATGGTGAAGCGGCCCGCCGTCCACTGGTCCTGCGCGTAGGCAGATGTACGGCGGTTGTCGCCCTGCAGGTCGTAGCCGTAGCTCACCTGGTAGTACGGCACGCCGCCGTACTGATAGATGTAGAAGCCCTGAGGGCCGTACGGCTGGTACTGCGTCCGCACGTGGCTGCGCTCGATCTCGGCGCCGAACTTGAACGAGTGGCGGCCGAACTTCTGCGCGTACTGCGTCAGCGAGACGTTGACCTGGTTGCGGCTGCGGTCCGCGTAATAGAGGCCGCCGCCGCCCCCGCCGTACGCATCCGTTTCCACGTCGTAGATGACCGGGCTCGGATCCACCGGGTCGAGGTAGTAGTACCCCGTGTAGCCCGTCAACTTCGCCTCGAACAGCGTGCTGGCGCCGATGACCTTGCGGTACTGCGCGTTCCACACCCACTCGGGCGCGTCCTCTTCGACCGTGGCGTTGTCGGTCGCCTGGGCCGTGGGCCAGTACCCGACGCGGCCGGTCACGTTGTACTGGTCGTATTGGCCACCGAGCGTGAACGTGTCAGTCGATGTCGGCTGGAACGTCACCTTGGCGTTGAAGCGCGGGCTGACTTCCGACCGCCTCTTGAGCGGACCGCTCGGGTCGTATTCAGCCGAGAAACGCTGGACGCTGGCGTAGAAGAAGGCCTTGTCCTGCTTGATGGGCCCGCCCATCTGCACCGTGTAGTCCGCCAGCTTCGTCGTGACGTCCGCCGCGCCGAGGGCCGGGTTGAGATCCAGGATCTCGTCGGTCATGTTGTCCCCGGCCAGGCTGTCGTTGGTGAACTTCATCGAGAACAGGCCGGAGAACAGGTTCCCGCCCGACCGGGTGATCGTGTTGATGATCCCGCCGCTGAAGCCGCCGTACTCGGCCGGCGCGCCCAGGCCGCCGATCTGGATTTCCTCGATCAGGTCCTGGTTGAAGAACGTCCATGCCGACCCGCCTTCGGGGTCCCGCGTGTCCACGCCGTCGAGCAGCAGGGCGTTGCCATAGCTGCCCTGCCCGCCGTATGCCGAGCTGTTGCTGACGCCGGGGGCGGCGTTCAGCAGGCCGGTGGACGTGGAGGAGTAGATCGGCATCGTTGTGAGGAGGTCGCTGCTGACGCTCGTCGTGGTGGCCGAGCTCTTGACGTCCACCGTCGTCGACGTCCCGAGGACTTCGACGGTCTCGGTGACGCCGCCGACCTTCAGCGAGAAGTCGGCCGAGAACGTCTTGCCCATGCTGACGACCGCGTCCAGTTCCTGGGGCGAGAAGCCGGAGAGCTCCGCCTTCACCTTGTACGCGGCCGGCGTGACGCCCACGAAGCGGTACACGCCCTCGGCGTCGGTCACCACCGTCTGCGCGCCGCGCGGACCGATGAGGGTGACGGTGACGCCCGGGAGGACGCCGCCCTGTTCGTCGAGCACCTTGCCTTCGATGGTGCCCAGGAGTGTCTGTGCCGTTGCCGTCGCCGCCAAACCAAGCAGGACGACGGTGAGCAGAAGCGCCATGCGTTTCATGTTCCTCGTCCTCCTACTTCTTTGCCGCGGATGTGATGCGGTCGTTCTGCGTCGAGTAGACCGCGTAGCCGACGCCCGCCGCGAGCGTGGCCAGAACGACGACACCGATGGGCGACTTGAAGAACGACGCGGACCGGCTCCCGGCGTTGGCCTGGCCCTGCGCTGCCGCCACGGGGCTGGCTTCCAGCGGTTTGTTCGTGGCAATCGCGGCCGCGGACGCCCGGATGCCCGGGGTCTTCGGGGCCGGCTGGCCCTGGTCCCCGGCCAACGCCGGCAGCGGACACAGGGCGATGATGACGGCCAGCTCGACAAACTGCGCGAGGCGCCATCGCCAGACTGAGACTATTCCGTTCACGTTTTCCTCCTGTCTGCGTGGAGCGGCCCGCAGGCGGCCTTCACCCCACGGATCCAGTTGCCTGTACGGCGAACCAACGTTTTGGATGGCGCACGGAACCCGTTGGCGCAGCCTCCCGGCAGGCACCGCCCCGATTCGCCCAGTTTTCCCAGGTTCCGGCGTCCTTCGTGACTCGCCGCACAGATGCGTGATCCCATTGTGCAATACTTGAGCCTGAATGGAAAAGCTTTGAAAGACTGGACCATCGGGGTATCCGGGGCAAACGAACGGATGGACCGCTGGCTCGCCGCCCAAAAGGAGATTGGCTCTCGCGGCCGGGCGCGTGACGCGATCGAGCGCGGCAAGGTGTTCCTGAACGGGGTAGCGGTCAGCTTCTCCGAGGCGGGCCGGAAGCTGGCGGTTGGCGACCGCGTCGGCTACTGGGAGGACCGGCCAGGCTCCGCGCGGCCCCGGGATCGCGAGGTGGTCGCGGCGAGGGGCTCGCTGGCCGTCATTCACGAGGACGCCGCGCTCATTGTCGCCAACAAACCGGCCGGCTGGCTGGTGGAGCCCCTTCCCGGCGAGGAGGCCGGCGAGGTGACCCTGCGGGACATGCTCGCGGATCATCTCCGGTCGCGAGTGAGAGTCCGGCCCCACGTCGTCCACCGCATCGATCGCGACACGAGCGGCCTCGTGCTGTTCGCGCTGACCGTTGCCGCGCGCGACGCGCTCAAGGCGCAGTTCGAGCGCCGGACGCCGGAACGGTTGTACCTGGCCATCGTCCACGGTCACGTGGTGCCCGCCGCCGGAACGTGGCGCGACAAGCTGGTATGGGACCGGGACCGGTTGATTCAGAAGCGCGCGCACGTGCACGAGGAGCGCGCGAAGGACGCGATTGCCCGGTACCGGGTGCTCGAGCAACACCGGCGCGCGGCGCTCCTGGAGGTGTCGCTCGTCACGGGGAAACGCAACCAGATTCGCGTGCAGGCCGGCTCGCGCGGCTACCCGCTGGTGGGCGAGCGCCTCTACGCGTTCGGGCACACGCCGCAGCCCGGCGACCCGACGATGGGGCGCCAGGCGCTGCACGCGGCCTCGCTCTCGTTCCGCCACCCGGTAACCGGGCGGCAGGTGACGTTCGCCGCTCCCACGCCGCAGGACATGCGGCAACTGCTCGCTGCGATCAGGCGCGACTGACCCACGCGTGTTGACCACGAAGGTCACGAAGACCACGAAGAAAGACTTCAAGATCACCAGGCCCACGGAGGCTTGTCGCGCTGTCACGCGGAACGGCGCGGGCGGGTCTTCGGGTGGGCGGCGACAACGTCGCCGCCCAACGTCGGGGCGAGGGTGCCCACCGGCAAACAAGCGGAGGAGTCAGGCTTTTTTGCCGGTGGGTACCCACGCCCCGGCGCGCCGCGCTTCGCGGCGCCCGAAGACCTGCCCTCGGCGTGATCCTCTTGGTGTTCGTTGTGATCTAGCGTGATCAGGATGCGGTGTGGTCTTCCTTCGTGTCCATCGTGTTCATCGTGGTTTACTCCGTCGTCAACGAAGTGAAAAGGGCGGAGAGGCGACCCTGCACCCCGTCCGCAGATGTAAACTGTGCGGATGCCGACGCGCCACATCCTGATGGTGTCCTCCGAGGCGGTTCCCTTTGCGAAGACCGGTGGGTTGGGCGATGTGGCGGGCGCGCTGCCGCTGGCGTTGGCGCGCCTGGGGCACCGGGTGACGCTCGTCCTACCGCGGTACCGCAACGCCGGCGACGGGGAAGTCGTGGCGCGCGCGCCGATCACCCTGGCCGGGCGCACTCACGAGGCAGCATTCGTGGAGCATCCCCTCGCGGAGGGGGCACGAGCCGTGTTGGTGGATTGCCCCGAGTTGTACGACCGGCCGCAGCTGTACGGCGCCGGGAACAACGACTATCCCGACAACGCCGTCCGGTTCGCGTTCCTCTCGCGCGCGGCGCTGGAGTTCGTGGGACGCGCGGGCGACCCACCCGACGTCGTGCACGCGCACGACTGGCAGACCGGCCTCGTGCCCGTCTACCTCCGCACCCTGTACGGCAACCACCCCACGCTCGGCGGCGCCGCCACCGTGTTCACGATCCACAACCTGGCCTACCAGGGATTGTTTCCGCCGCACTGGGTCCCCGCACTGGACCTGGGCTGGGAGCTGTACGGCATCGAGGGGCTCGAGTTCTGGGGACGCGTGAGCCTGCTCAAGGGCGGGATCAACTTCAGCGAGATCATCACCACCGTCAGCCCCCGCTACGCCAAGGAAATCCAGACGCCCGAGTACGGCTTCGGCTTCGACGGGATCCTCCGGCGCCGGGCCGACCGGCTCGTGGGCATCCTCAACGGCATCGACGTGGAGACGTGGAACCCGGCGAACGACCCGTACCTGCCCGAGCCGTTCGGGCCCGACGCGCTCGAGGGGAAGCGGGCCGCCAAGCAGGCGCTGCTCGAGGCCATGGGACTGCCCGTTTCGCAAGCCACGCTCGATCGGCCGCTCATCGGCATGGTCTCGCGCCTGGTCGATCAGAAGGGCTTCGACCTCCTGGCCGACCTGTCCGACCGGATCCCGGCCCTCGACGCGACCTGGGTCCTGCTGGGCAGCGGCGAGGCCCGCTACGAGGAGATGTGGCAGGGGCTGGCACTTGCGCACCCGGACCGCATCGCCGTGCGGATCGGCTTCGAAGAGCGGCTGGCGCACCTCATCGAGGGAGGCGCGGACATCTTCCTCATGCCGTCGCGCTTCGAGCCCTGCGGCCTCAACCAGATGTACAGCCTTCGGTATGGCACCGTCCCGGTGGTTCGCGCCACCGGCGGCCTGGATGATACGATCGTGAACCGGAACCCTCGCACCGGCCGGGGTACAGGGTTCAAGTTCCGGGACGCGACGCCTGACAGCTTGTGGGCCGCGCTCGAGAAGGCGCTGGCCGCCTACCAACGCCCGGCCGAGTGGCACGCGCTGCAGTTCGAGGGGATGTCGCGCGACCATTCCTGGGACGCCTCGGCGCGCGAGTACGTCAAAGTCTACGACAAGGCCATCAAGCTGGGTCGCGCGAGGCTCTAGCGGAAGGCTGGCAGCGCCTCGGCAGCGGGTGAAACGAATTGGCAGGAAACTGAATCATTGGTGAAGGGTTGAGGGCTAAGGGTTGAGGGTCATGGGTTGGTTGAGGGTTGAGGTTGAGCGCTCTGATGGGATACGGGCTGGCCCCTGAACCTTGAACCCCGGTGCCGTCAACCCTGAACTTTGAAGCGTCAACCTTGAACCCTGAGCCGTCAAACCGAACCGTCAACGCTGAACTCCTCCACCAACACTCCAGAGGGAGCGCTGCATGGCATCCGAGAAGATCCAGACCGTCACCGACAACAGCTTCGAGCAGACCATCAAGTCCGCAACGCCCACGCTCGTGGACTTCTGGGCCGAGTGGTGCATGCCGTGCAAGCGCATCGGCCCGACCGTGGACGCGCTCGCCACCGAGTACGCGGGCAAGCTGACCGTGGCGAAGATGAACGTGGACGAGAACCCCGAGGTCCCGATGCGGCTGGGCATTCGCGGCCTCCCCACGCTGATGGTGTTCAAGGATGGGTCGCTCGTTGACCAGGTCGTCGGCGCGGTGGACAAAGAAACGCTGAAGAAGATGGTCGATCGACACATCTAGCAACCTGGCAATTGCGCAGTGTTGCAAAATCCAAGTCGACAAGTGGTCAGTTGACAACTCGCCAACTAACGAGCGGGGAGCCCATGGGCGACGTGCGTGACGTAATTATCATCGGGTCGGGGCCGGCCGGGCTGACAGCCGCCGTCTACACCGCGCGGGCCAACCTCAAGCCGCTTGTGATCGAGGGCCACGAGGCAGGCGGCCAGCTGATGCTGACGACCGCGGTGGAGAACTTCCCGGGCTTCACCGACGGCATCCTTGGGCCCGAGTTGATGGGCGCGATGCGGGGGCAAGCCGAGCGGTTCGGCGCGGAGATCATCCAGGGGCACGTGGTTTCGGTGGACCTCTCGCAGCGGCCCTTCGTGGTAAGAACCGGCGAGGCGGAGTATCGCGGCAGGTCGCTGATCATCGCGACCGGCGCGTCGGCGCGGCTCCTCGGCCTGCCCGGGGAACGCACGCTGATGGGCCATGGCGTGTCCACGTGCGCCACCTGCGACGGCTTCTTCTTCCGCAACAAGCCCATCGCGGTCATCGGCGGCGGCGATTCGGCGCTCGAGGAGGCGATCTACCTGACGCGCTTTGCGTCGAAGGTCACGCTCGTCCACCGGCGCGATACGCTGCGCGCATCGAAGATCATGCAGGACAAGGCGTTTGCAAACCCGAAGATCGAGTTCCGCTGGAACAGCGTCGTCGAGGACGTCAAGGACGTGGAGAAGGGCTTCCTCACCCACCTCGTGCTGCGGGACACGGTGAGAGGGGAGCTGAACGAGTTGCCGGTGGACGGCGCCTTCGTGGCCATCGGCCACACGCCGAACACTTCGCTCTTCGCGGGGCAACTCGAGATGGACGCCAACGGCTACCTCGTCACTCACAACGGCACGCGCACCAACGTGCCGGGCGTCTTCGCCTGCGGCGACGTGCAGGATCACATCTACCGGCAGGCGGTCACGGCTGCAGGGTCGGGCTGCATGGCCGCGCTCGACGCGGAGCACTACCTGGATGCCGTGCCGCAGGATGTGTCTCAGGAACCTGCGGCGGTCACGAAATAGTAGGCAGTAGGCAGTAGGCAGTAGGCAGTAGGTAATAGGTAATAGGCAGTAGGCCAGCAGGCAGTAGGCAGTTGGCGGCGGATCACGCGTGGTCTTCCGCCTACCGCCTTCTCAATTCTCCATTCTCAATTCTCCATTCTCAATTCTCCATTCTCCATTCTCAATTCTCAATTCGTATCCACCCACCCCCCACCACTTCCTCCCCGTCGTAGAACACCACTGCCTGTCCGGGTGTGATGGCGAGCTGCGCCTGGTCGAACACCGCCCGGGCGCGAGCGTGCCCGAGCGCCTCCACAAGGGCGGGTGCTGGCAGGTGGCGCGAACGGATCTGCGCCGTAAGCCGGAGCGGGGCGGCCGGGGGCGTGCCGGCGATCCAGTTCACCCCGGTCGCGAGCAGTTCCCGGCGCTCGAGCTGCGGCTTCGGCCCCACCACCACCTCCGCGGTCTCGCCACGCACGCCGATCACGTACAAAGGCTGGGTCGAGGTGAGGCCGAGACCCTTCCGCTGGCCCACCGTGAAACGGTGGATCCCGGCGTGGCGCCCCAGCTCCCGGCCGGTGGCGTCGACGATGGCACCGGGGCGGGCGGCGTCCGGCGAGCGGCGTTCCACTACCGAGGCGTAGTCGCCGTCGGGGACGAAGCAGATTTCCTGGCTGTCGCGCTTGTCGGCCACCGCCAGCCCCAGGCCGCGCGCCAGCTCCCGCACGCGGTCCTTCGTCATCTCGCCCAGCGGGAACACCGCGCGCCCCAGCTGGTCCTGCGTGAGGCCGAAGAGGAAGTAGGACTGGTCTTTCGCGGGGTCGAGGCCGCGGCGCAGGCGCCAGGGGCCATCGGCGCGCGGCCGGTCCACCCTGGCGTAATGGCCGGTGGCCACCGCCTCGGCGCCGAGGCCGAGGGCTCGCGTGACCAGCTCGGCGAACTTCAGGCCCGTGTTGCAGTGCGCGCAGGGGAGTGGCGTGCGGCCGGCCAGGTACTCCCCGACGAAGTCGGCCACCACGGTCTCCTCGAACTGCCGCTCGAGGTTCACGACGTAGTGGGGGATCCCCAACGCGGCAGCCACGCGCCGGGCGTCGTGCAGGTCGTCGAGCGTGCAGCACGAGCCGAAGGACTTCACGCCCCCGCTCTGGTCGTACAGCTGCATGGACAGACCGATGACCTCGTGACCGGCCTCCTTCAGCAGCGCCGCGGCCACCGACGAATCCACGCCGCCGGACATGGCTGTGACGATTCTCATCGACTCGAGACTCCCGCCTCCGCCCGCTCCGTTTGCCCGCGGGCTACGGCGTGGCCGCCGCCGCGCCACGCGCCGGAGCGGCGGGCTCTGAGGCTCCGGCGTCGCCGTTCTTCATTGTGCGTTTCTGCATTTTGCATTCTGCATTGTTCACCTCGGGCTTCAGGCTTCGGGCTTCTCAAGGCTCGCCTCTTCAGGCCGTGCATCTTGCATTCTGCATTTTGCATTCTGCATTTGCATGGCTCACCTGCGTCCGACCCTCCGAATCCTGTCCACCACTCGAGGGAGGACATCCAGCACCCGCTCGATTTCCTCCTCCGTGTTCGTCGGTCCCAGGCTGAAGCGAAGCGAGGCCTGCACGCGGGAAGGCGGCAGGCCCATCGCCCGCAACACGTGCGAGGGCTCGAGCGTGCCCGACGAGCAGGCCGACCCGGTCGAGACCTGGATGCCCTCGAGATCCAGCGCGATCAAGAGCGACTCCGCCTCCACGCCGTCGAAGCTGATGTTCGTGGTGTTCGGCACGCGCGCCGCGCCCGCGCCGTTCACGGTCGCCCGGGACACGCGCGCGAGGATCCCCGCTTCCAGGCAATCGCGAAGGGCGCCAACCCGCGCAGCGGTGGCGGCGCCGGCCTC
>Ga0105104_10003434_pt1 | contig 11286 bp, 8 predicted proteins | sample PPLLaktember2015_3_FD_87034 | JGI IMG/M metagenome (GOLD analysis project Ga0105104, IMG submission 87034) | Freshwater sediment microbial communities from Prairie Pothole Lake near Jamestown, North Dakota, USA - PPLs Lake P7 Core (6) Depth... | ecosystem: Environmental > Aquatic > Freshwater >... | reverse complement strand
TGTTGCGGCTGTCGGACATCCGTCCGATGGGTATCATCAATGCCGCGCCTGCCAGCGCACTGATGGTAAAAAGCAGGCCTATTTCTGTTTCCGTCACGCCGGCCACATCAACTACCAGCAGCGGCAGAAAAGAACCGACCACGCCCATGGGCAGCCAGGCTACCGCCGCAATAGCGCACTGTGCCATGAAAGCGCGGGAGCGGTAAGGCGCTTTAACGGGGATATCAACCGGGTTGCGCGTATCCGGCAGTGCCGGTTTAACGAGGGGTATTTTCCCCAGGCCGAAAATAACCAGCAGGCCGCCGAGAAGCGCGATGCCGGCCGCGAAGTAGAAGTTATAATCATATCCCAGGTGTTCGCCGACGAGGCCGCCGATAAATGAGCCGATACTGCGTGAAACGGTCATGGAGGCGGCATAAACCGCCAGGTAGGTGGCTTTATGCGTCAGCGGCACGGTTTTCCCGATATAGCCGCGCCCCGGCCCAAAGACACCGGCCCGCACGATGCCCCAGGCCAGGAACAGGGTGAAGATAAAAGGGATATTGTGTGTGAAAGTAAAAAGGACCAATACGGGAACACAAAAAATAGTGCCGATCCCCAGCGGGATTTTTATCCCTACTTTATCCGCCAGCCAGCCTCCGGTGCTCTCGCCAAAGACCATGCCGACCATCCCTAATGAACCCATCAGACCTATCATGGAAGGTGAAATGCCGATGGAAGTAAGGTAAAGAGACATTACCGGTTGCAGCACGCTCATGGCCAGGATAGCCAGGCTGACGGTTGCGATCACGGAAACAAGTTCCCGGTTCAGGATTTTTACCATAAATTACCCGTTAAAACAACTAAAAGAATAGATGGACTTTTCTTATCTTAACGTGGAAGTTGTTTGAACGTCAATGTGATGGAACTAGAAATTCTTCCTGGCGGGGGAGGGGGTAACTGAAAACTGAAGGCTGAAAACTAATATATCCCGGCCCGCTTTTTGACTTCGGCGATGAGCTCTTCGACCCCGGAAGGGGCAATATCATGGGGCGGGGGGCCCAGCGGGTCGTCATTATATTTTTCCCCCAGCCAAAGATTGAAGGTATAATTGACGGCGCACTTTAAAACTTCGTAGTTATACCCGCCCTCGAGGCAATAAACGCATTTGCCGCCGCACAGTTCATCTGCCAGCTGCTTTAAAACGCGGGTAATGTAATAAATACCGTCCATGGAAAGCCGCATGTTGCTCATCTCGTCCGCCCAATGCACGTCATAACCGGATGATACCAGTAAGAGCTCCGGCTTAAAACGGCGGCTCGCGGGGATGATTATCTCCTCGAAGACGCGTTTATATTCAGCATCTCTGCAGCCGGCCGGCATCGGTATATTGATTGCGGTCCCGTGGGGGCTTACCCCTTTGCCCGGGTCCCGGTCCACCTCGGCAAGATGCCCGGTGCCGGGGAATAAAGGATATTGGTGGGTGGAAATATAAAGCACGTAAGGATTATTGGTGAAAGCTTCCTGTGTGCCGTTACCGTGATGCACGTCAAAATCAATGATCAAAATACGGGCCAAATTGAACTGCTTGAGGGCATAGTTAGCGGCCACGGCAATGTTATTGAAGATACAGAAACCCATGGCATTGGAATTGGTGGCGTGGTGTCCCGGCGGCCTGACGAGAGCGTAAGCGCAGGGCACTACATTATTCAACACCGCATCAACCGCCGCAATGCTCCCGCCCGCGGCATAAAGCGCAGCTTTATAGGTGCCGGGGGAAATCATCGTATCGGCATCCCACCAGCCTCCGCCCGCTTTGGCGTATTCTTCTATCCTGGCAATGTACTCCGCCTTGTGAACCGTGGTGAGTTCTTCCAGGGTAGCGGGGCGCGCCGGTATTCGCTTTAACTGCTGCCGGATGCCTTTCCAATCGAGGTCGGAAATAATAGCTTCAAGGCGGCGCTCGCTCTCCGGATGCGCGCCGGTTTTATGCTCCAGGAATACCGGGTCATAGACATACCCCGGCGCCGCCCGTCCCGCCTGTTTGGCGTTATCTTTACTTGAGCTTGATTCTGGCATCGATTACGCGGTACCCTTCTCCGGCCGGCATAACGTTCACCGGATTCAGATCCATTTCTGCTATTTCCGGTATATCTTCAATCAGGGCGGATACTCTTAAAAGCAGGTCCTGGATGGCCTTGGTATCTTTTGGAGCGGAGCCGCGGTATCCTTCGAATATTTTACTCATCTTTAAGGAGTTGATCATTTCGATGGCATCCACATCGGTAATGGGGTGTATTTTCAGCGTAATGTCTTTGATCAGCTCGGCGTAGATACCGCCGGAACCGAACATCATCAGCGGCCCGAAAGACGGGTCCTGGGTGACACCGACGATCGTTTCCACGCCGCCGGTAGACATTTCCTGGATGGTCACGCCGGCCATTTCTTTTTCTTTACCGAGTTTTTCCAGGTTCTGCCGTATGGTGTTAAAAGCTTCTGCAACCCCGTCTTCGGAGGTAACGTTCAGAATGACGCCGCCCACATCCGATTTATGGGTAATGGTCGGGGATTCAAGTTTAACGGCCACCGGGAAACCCATCTTTTTTGCGGCTTTCTGCGCCTGGGGTACGGTGGTGGCGGCCGCCACGGCGGGAATACGGATGCCGTAGCTTTTAAGCAGTTCCATAATCTCGGTCGGCGAAAGCCAGAGGTCCCGGGATTTGCTGTTCTTAATAGCGGTATCGATCAATTCACGGGCTTTTTCTTTATCTATCCCTTTAAGGACCGGTATTTTGCCCTGCGGTTTACGGCGCATTTCATCATATTCCGCGGCGCGCCGGAGCGCTACCATAGCTTCTTCCGGGAAGGTGAAAAGCGGAATATAATGGCCGTCTTTTCCCAGCCTGGCGCTCAAACCTTTTTGCCCGATAAAGCAACCGAGGATGGGTTTCTTGGCGCGCCAGAAGACCGGCGCCACCCGCCGCATCGCTTCTTCCATATCCTTGGTTTCGACAACTATCGGGGGCGCGAAAATCGCCAGTACCGCATCGACGTCATCATCGGCGGCGAGAACGCGCAAAATGCCTTCATACTCATCGGCGGTAGCCCCGGCGGTGGTATCTATCGGGTTGCCGATATTGATACCCCGTTTCATGAACGGCCGGATCTTGGCGCAGGTGGCTTGAGATAGTTCCTCCACTAACAGGTTGTTGCTGGCGGCGGCATCGGCGGCGATAATACCCGGCCCGCCGCCGTTGGTTACGATAACCAGCTTCCTGCCCTTGGGGTTGGGCTGGGTGGAGAGCATGGTAGCCATATTGAAAAGTTCTTCCACGGTGTTGACGCGGATGATGCCGGCGTTCTTGAACAGGATGCTCGAGGCAACATCGGACGAGGCTAAAGCGCCGGTATGCGATGATGCCGCCCGGGCGCCGGCGGCGGTAGTGCCGCTTTTTACTGCGACGATTGGCTTCTTGGCAGAAACCCGCCGCGCTATCCGGGCAAACTTATCGGGGTCGCCGAAGGATTCAAGGTAAAGCAGGATAACTTTGGTTGCTTCGTCCTGCTCCCAGTACTGTAAAAAGTCATGGTAGGAAACATCCGCGCGGTTGCCGACACTCACAAAGGAAGAGAGCCCCATGTCCAGTGACTTAACGTGTTCCAGGATGGTGAGGCCCATGGCGCCGCTCTGGGATAGGAAGGCCACATTCCCGATGCCGGGATATACCTGGGAGAAGGTGGCATTGAGGTTCATGTCCGGGCTGGTATTGATGACGCCCATGCAGTTAGGCCCTACCAGCCTCATGCCGTAGCTAAGCGTAATAGACCGTAATTCTTCTTCACGCTGGGCGCCTTCCGCATTTCTTTCACGGAAACCGTCAGAGATAACGATCAAAGCGCGGACGCCTTTTTGCCCGCATTCATCGGCAACTTTGTTGACCACGGCGGCGGGGACGGCAATAAGCGCCATATCCACTTTGCCGGGGATATCCAGTACGGAAGGGTATGATTTTACGGAAAGCACGGCATCCGTATTGGGGTTGACGGGATAGACGATACCGGTATAGCCGCTTTGTAATATACAGCGCATCAGTAGGTTGCCGATGGTGCCCACGTTACGCGCCGCGCCGATAATGGCAACGGATTTGGGATTGACGATAGGCTGCAGCGATGCAACGATGGCGGTGCGGTCACGGAAAGCTTCTTTGGCGTCCACGATACGTGTTTGCTTGATCGGGAAGGTAACATGGTAAACGCCATCCTGCAGCTGGCTGGAAACGTGGAAACCGTAATCGCGGAAAGTTACCATCATCTGCCGGTTCTCGCCCAGCACATCGGCTTCAAAAATGTCTATCTGGTTTTCCCGCGCCACATCTACCAGCGCTTCTATCAGCTTGGTCCCTAGCCCGATGCTCTGGTAGGCGTCTTCAATGGCGAAGGCTACCTCCGCGGCATGCTTGTTGGGGAGGCGGTAATAACGGGAAATAGCGATGATCTTGCGGTCTTTGCCTTTACCGATCTCGGCAACATAGGCGTAGGAGTTAACGTAATCCACCGTGCAGTAACGCAGGGCGTCTTCTTCCGTCATTTGCTTGGGTATGTAATGGAAGCGGTAGTAAAGGGTATTGGGGCTTAAGCGGGAAACAAATTCCAGCCACAATTTCGTATCGGATTTTTCAATCGGCCGGAGCAGTACGCGGTAACCGTCTCTAAGGATTTCTTCGCGGCGGTATTGAGAGAGATCAAGGATGGCAGGTGTGGTTGACATCAGATGTCATCCCCCTTTCTGAAGAGAATTGTATCTGCTATGTGAGGAGTTGTACCTTCGTTGCCGGGGAGGGAATAAACTATATGATTATCATCTGTCACGATGGTAAAAACCCAATATTAATGATAACACCAGATAGCCTTGCCGTACAAGAGGATAAACGTAAAATTAATGTACGCAAGTCCTGTAGGGTGGGCAGCATCCATAGAAAACCCCGGCTGCCCACCTCCCCTTGTTGGCGGGCAACAAAAAAGAAAAAGGGTTTGCCCACCCTACGCTCGTTCTTTAAGATTAAAACCTAGTGTTTAATTGACCTTCCGCCGTCCTGCACGAAAACCTGCCCTGTTATATAGCTGGAGGCATCCGAAGCCAGGAGCACGGCTAACCCGGCCATTTCATCCGCATCCGCCATGCGCCTCATCGGTATATCCTCATTGGTTTTCTTCATCATGTCCTGCATGGCGGCCATTTGCTGCGGGGTAGGAGGCGGCGCGGCCGGCCTCGGAATATCATGGCCTATTTCGGAATGATGCATGCCCGGCGCGATACAATTGACCCGGATGTTGTACTTCGCATATTCCATGGCGGCTATCTGGGTCATGATATTTATTCCTGATTTGGCGGCGGCGTAGGCAACCGGTGCGATTTCAGGATATTCCGCTCTGAGCCCGGCCGTGGACGATGTATTGATGATAGCGCCTTTATTCTGTTTGATCATAACCGGCAGAACGTATTTCAATACGAGGAAAGGCCCGCGCAGGTTGGTGGCGATCATGATATCAAAATCGGCTACGATTTCCTCATGTATCGGGCGCTGGGGCCGGGCAATGCCGGCGTTATTGAACAGGATATCGATGCGGCCGAATTTTGTTACCGTCTCATCGACCATTCGCTTGATATCTGCTTCTTTGGACATATCCGCGGATATCCCCAGGGTCTTTACTTTATACTTGGCCAGGATACCTAGAGTCTCATCTATTTTCCCCTGGTCGCGGGCGGCGATGACAACATCGGCCCCGAATGCCGCTACAGCTTCCGCCATGGCCCGGCCTAATCCGCGGCTGCCGCCGGTAACAAGGGCGGTTTTGCCCTTAAGATCGAAAATGTTTTTATCAACCATGACTTCCCCCTGAACATAAAGATTTGCGTTCATTATAGCATTTTACCGAAAACAGGCAAATTATGTTCAGGAAAAATAACAAATCCGTTTACGATTTTTTTACAGTCAATTGCATGCCCGCGTCTGACTTTTTCTCCTAACCTCCTTCCCGGCGCGAATGACAGGACTTCGCGGAAGAAAGGAGGCAATAGACGGTACTTCAACTATAGAATATCTATTGTCTCCCTCTCGTTACGAGAGGCCTCCTTCTGTATACGAGGAGGGAGAATAAGAAGGTAGAGTCGGGAAAATAAAAAAATCCCCCTCGTTTGGTACGGAGGGGGAAGGAACCGGGAGTGAGGTCGTCACCCCCGGGAGTTTGATGGATTATGCATGGTTACACGGGCAGCAAGGAAGGGTACATCCCGGCTCTTAAAATAGTATAACGCAGCGCCAGGTTGCCGGCCAAAACACATACCGTGCTGGTGATGAATAAGGCCCCGGAATCGGCTTTGGCGGCCAGCCCGATAATTAGAGGGACGGCGATACCGATAATAATGATAACGCCCCAGAAAAGAACGGCAAGGTTCCCGGCAACAATCATCTTGACGGAATTTTTGGCGGTCTTGCTGTTATAGGTGGATATCCAGAGGTGCCCGGCGATGATGGCGGCATAAACCAGCAGAATGGCCGTATAGAAACTTTTCAGAGTATCGAAGGGGATGCTGTTGGTGAGAGAATTGATCACCATTAATATGGCGGCGCCGCCTGTGAGCCCGGCCACGATAAAGAGCACCGGCATAATGGCGGAATGCCAGAATTTGACACAACTCACGTAGCTGACGACGAACCCGCTGTAAGCCGCCACCCCGAAGGCCGCAATGCCCGCTACTACTTTAAAAAGCGTTTCCGGCACGGTACCGGGCGCCCAGTAAGATATTGCCATTTGTATTGCCGCGGAACCGATGAACATGACCACGAGCAGGAACCCGCGGGATATCCAGGAAGAACCGGGTCGGAAGGCTATCCTCCACACAATGGCTTTATTGCCGAGATGCGCCATATCGGCAAGGCCCATGGCCACGGCAAACAGCAAGCCGATCAACATGCCCCACATATTATTGAAATAGAGCGAAAGCAGATACAGGCCGCCGGCGGCGCCGCCGCAGAAAAACGCAATAGCGATGAATGCCCCGGACCCGTGCGACCAGTCCCGGGACGGGGTATCTTTGGTCATAAAATCCCAGGGTTGAACTGCCATATTAACGCTCCGTATTCTTATTTCCTAAAAATTAAAGTGTTACCTATTTTCATTACCCCATTTTGGCGCCGGGGTTACAATACAAAAGAACTTATAGATGTATAAACGCCGCTGATACAACCCGTGAGATGCCTGTGGTATCATTAAATTAGCTTATTAATGTATAAAATACTTTAGTTATCGCCAATCGCGTAATATCTGCCCGAAAAGGGATAAACTGAAAATAATGCCCATTCTGAATCCTAACGACCTGGTTATTTTTTACGCCGTCGCCAGGGAAAAGAGCTTAAGCTCGGCGGCGGAGAAGCTTTTCCTTACCCAGCCGGCTATTACCTATCATATCCAGGCCCTGGAACAAGCTGCCGGGGTAAAACTAATCGAGTTTAAAAAGCGGCAGATCTTCCTGACCAACCACGGCAAAGAACTGCTCCGCTACGCGGCAGAAATCTACCATCAACTCGTGGACGCCGACAGGTTTATCAAATTCATTAAAGAATCACACATCCGCGTCGGTATTGCCAGTGTCTATGATATCTATGTCAGCCCGCTGCTGAATTCCATGTTTGAAACCAGGAACCCGGAGATCAAGCTGACCATTAAAAGCGGCGATGCCTTTGAAATGGTACAGAATGTCCTGGACACGGCGCTGGACCTGGCGATAGTGCCGCGGTTCAATTACGGCAGTGAAAAACTCAACCACATCCAGGTTTCAAACCCGGAAAAAATAGTGTGTTTTGCCTCTCCCAATGAAGTGATACACAATGAACCACTGGAATGGAAGGACTTGAGCAGTTATCCGCTCGTTATGGGTACGGATACATCCGTGATACGTAAAATCATTTTTAACATCTTTATCGAGAAAGGGCTGCCGGAACCGCCGCTGGCCGCGGAAGTGGGTACCGTCGCCTGGTGCAAGTCGCTTGTCGAAAAGGGAAAAGGTTTGAGTTTTGTCCTTGCCAAAGATATTCAACAAGAAGTTCTCGCGGGAAGATTGAAGATCGTGCCTCTAAAAGAATATGCTTACATCACGGCGGAAGCCGTAACCGGGGCGGATATGCTGAACCCGATCATCGAAGAATTTATCGAGATGGTTAAAGAAGGCTTCCGCTTTGTTGATCCGGGCAAGCCTGCCGCGGATCAAACAGGAAAGTAGTTTTTATTGTTCCCCGTCCTGTTCAGTACAAACCACCATGAACAATTATCAAGATACAAGACACAATAACCCAGTAATGGTTTTCATCCTCGCGCCCCTGTCCCGTATGAATGCCGATGGCATCGGACGAATCGGGAACGCGGGGATCCAACAAAAAAAGGCAAAGGATGATTGGGCTCGTTGTTGGATTCCCGACTAGATCGGGAATGACGATAAGGGGGGATGGGGGTGGGGTAGTTTCGGATTTCGTGCTTCGGATTTGTTTAGGATTTTGAGTTTAGAGTTTATACGGCGCTAGCGCCACTTGCTCTCCAGAGCCGCATCTTCCGCCATTTCAGTGATCATTTGTCCCCACGGCAGGGGAGTAAATCCGGTCTCTTTACGGAACTGTGTAGAATCCAGGCTGCGGTCTTCCCTCGGTTCGGGAGTGCCGTTGATAACGATATTGAGTTTGAAGGCATTGTTTATCAGGCTAAGCAGCGTATATTTACTGATCGGCTCGGTTGACACGTGGTAAAGCCCGGACAGATTTTCATGCCGGGAGATGATATCTGAAATGATCCGGGAAAAGTGTAGCGTTGGAAATCCGCTGAAAATGGCGTTGCTCCACCCGTTCACGGCGCCGCCCCGGTTGGCAATAAACCATTCCAGCAGGCCGTTGGCGCTATTCAGCTCCCTGCCGATGATGGAAGTCCTGATAGTTAAAGCGCCGGCTTCATTTACTTCCCCCAGGTATTTTGTCTTACCGTATTCATCTTCAGCATCTGAAGGGTCTTCTTCGCGGTAGTTGCCTTTCTTGCCGGAAAAAACACAATCGGTGCTGATATGGATAAAGCGTATCCCCTTGGGCCGGCAGATCTGGTAAATCTCATGGGGTAATTCCGCATTGAGGCGGGTGGTGGCGGCCGCCCCGGCCTTTGCCGCCAGGTTTTTGATCACCCCGATGCAGTTGACGACCACTTCCGGCCGGATGCTGTCTATCACCTGCCGGACGGCATCCGGGTTCATGGCATCGAAGCGTGGCACCAGTATCGTCGGCTCTAAAAAGCCGTACCGGCTGATGCTTTTATAACCGCTCCTGATGGTTCCGATGACCTCAAATGACGGCTTCAATACCTGGTACAGCTTGTGCCCCAGCATCCCCGCCGCCCCAAAGATCAAGATCTTTTTCAACTAATTCCTCTTAATAACATTATAAAACAAAGGGACGCCGCGAGGACATCCCTTTTATTAACAATATTGAATCCGGTGGAAGATTTATTTACGATATATGTAATTGGCAGTGGTCTCAAACACTTTCTCCCATTGTTCTACCGGTATCTGGACTATTGTAGCACATTTACTGCAGACGGCTTTAATGTTTTGCCCTTCCTGGATGCCTTTTTGCAGCTTTGCTCCGCAATCACAAACAAAACCCATGATCCTTGCCGGCGAGCCCACTACGATTGCGTGAGGCGGTACGTCTTTGGTCACTACCGCCCCGGACCCGGCCATGGCAAACTCGCCTACCGTAACGCCCGGCAGGATAATTGAACCCGCCCCCAGCGATGCGCCTTTTTTTATCGTGGTCCTCCCTACGTTCCAGTCATCATCTTTTTTCAGAGAGCCGTCCGTATTGATCGCCCTGGGGTTTTTATCATTGGTTAAAATCACCCCGGGGCCTAAAAAAACACCGTCTTCCAGCGTGGCGCCGTGGAAGACAAAACAGCCGTTCTGTATCTTGACATTGCTGCCTATCGAAACATCAAAATCAACATAAACGCCTTTGCCCAGGATACAGTTTTCCCCGATATTTGCGCCTTCCCTGATCTGCACCTGGTGCCAGACACGCGTGTTATCGCCGATTTTTGCTTTTGGTGAAACGTCTGCTGAAGAGTGGATTATCGCCGCTGCCATAAGTTGTTTCCTCCGCTTTCCGGATAAAATCTTAACTCATGGCACGGCAATATCTGTATAAGTACAGCCACTTTACTGCATTACAGAATATGCTATGTAAAAAATAGATGTTCTCCGTAAATACTTATGTGTACGTTAATGCAAGTAATGTAAATAGAAAAACAAAAAGGGAGCACCCCGGCACTATCGCCAAAGGTGCTCCCTTTAACTATTCCGTTGATGTATAGCCAGGGTAGCTCTGATTATGTTTTATCAACCCTCCCGTATCAAGTACGGGACAGGCTCTTAATCCCCCACTCTTGGGGGACTTGGGAGGCTGGGGGACTCCCCCAGAGCCCCCGCCAAAGGGAATTCTTCCCTCTGGACTCCTTTTTCAAAAGTCCCTAAAACTATATCTGGCCGATTTCGCCGGTCTTCTTGTTCTTCCAATAACCGCGTGCCTGCAGCGGCCAGTTGAATTCCATGGCGCCGGGGCGGGGGCAATCATTAGCGCAGCAGCCGCAATACCAGCATTCTTCCGGATGCAGGATAATGGGCGCTTTGCCTTTTTGCGGGTTGGGAACATAAACGTCAACCTGGCATACCTCGACGCAGTGGTTGCAACCGTTGCACTTATCGGTGAAGAGTACCGGGTTGTTCGGGGTCTGGGGGTTCGGCATCATCTTTATTTTATTTTCAGCCATTTTATCCTCCAATTATCGGTTCGTTTTTAAAAACTTGTCCGTCTTTAAAAGCGTTATTTTTTCTTGTACACGCCGGTATAGTCTTTATTGTGGGCTTCATACTCTTTCTTCATGTCGCCCCAGAAAGTCAGCGGCAGGAAACCGGTTACGAACTTACCGTTCACCTGTTTGACGGTCATCCATTTGTTCCATTCCGGCGGGTCTAGCTGCGGGTAGTCTATGCGCATCAAATTCATCATCCGGCTGCTGGCTTTATGCGCCTTCATGGCCTGGATGATGATCCTGGCATGATTGAGGATGCTGACATCTTCGAGACTGCGCATCAGCTTATGCGGGTCCAGCGCAAATAGCATTGGGACGGACTCCGTTTCGATTTTTCGCAGCGCCTCCAGTCCCATCTTCATAAGAGACTCGGTCTTGAACTCACTCACATAATACTGCATGGCC
>Ga0105104_10003433_pt1 | contig 11287 bp, 12 predicted proteins | sample PPLLaktember2015_3_FD_87034 | JGI IMG/M metagenome (GOLD analysis project Ga0105104, IMG submission 87034) | Freshwater sediment microbial communities from Prairie Pothole Lake near Jamestown, North Dakota, USA - PPLs Lake P7 Core (6) Depth... | ecosystem: Environmental > Aquatic > Freshwater >... | reverse complement strand
CCGATACCAGGTAGAAACCGAGTTCGCCCTTGGGGGATTCGATGTGCGCGTAGGCTTCCCCAACCGGCGGATGAATAATTTGCGGGACATCGGTCCGGTAAGCGCCGCCGGGTATCTGTTTCATTGCCTGCTCGATGATACGCAGGCTTTGCTTCGCTTCTTCCATCCTTACGCGGTAGCGGTCCCAGTTATCGCCGCACTCACCGGTAGGAACTTCGAACTCAAAACGGTCGTAAACAGAATAGGGGTCGGCTTTGCGCAGGTCCCACTTTACCCCGGTGGAACGCAGCACCGGGCCGCTGATGCCGCAATTGATGGCCGTTTCTTTAGATAAAATGCCGACGCCGCGGGAGCGGGCCAGCAATATTTCATTCCCTTTGAGCATCAGCTCGATTTCAATAATATATTTTTTAAATTGCTTGATCAGTTTTCCCAGCGCCGGTAAAAACTCCTCCGGCAGGTCCTGGCTGACGCCGCCAATCCTCATATAGTTGTAGGTAAGGCGCTGGCCGCAGACCATATCGAAAAGATCGAGGACTTTTTCTCTTTCCCTTAGCATGTAAACCATCGGGGTCAACATGGCGCCGCAATCGCTGGTATAGGAACCGACGATAATAAAATGAATGGCGACACGCTGTAATTCCGCCATGATAACGCGGATGTATTCGGCGCGTTCCGGCACCTTTATCCCCATCAGTTTTTCTGCCGCCAGGCAGTAAGCGAAGTTGTTGCTCATGGATGCCAGGTAATCCAGGCGGTCGGTAAGGGGGATAACGCCGGTAAACGTACGTTCTTCCGCTAATTTTTCCAGGCCGCGGTGCAGGTAGCCGTATATCGGCTCCATATCCATGATCACTTCGCCGTCCAGCGTTGCCCGCATGCGGTAAACGCCGTGCGTGCTCGGATGCACCGGCCCGAAGTTCACGACAAACGGTTCGGTCTTTATCGTTAACTCGTTAGAGGTCGTCACTGGTTCCAGTCCTTTCGCAGCGGGTAGCCCGGGAAGCCTTCCCACAGGAAGATGCGCTTCATGTTGGGATGCCCCTCGAACCTGATGCCGAAAAGGTCATATATTTCACGTTCCTGCAAGTCCGCGCCCCGCCACACGTTGTAAACCGAGGGGACGGCAGGATTATCACGGGTATAAACGCGTGTCTTGAATATAATTGATTTATTAAATTCCAGCGATGTCACCTGGTAGACGATTTCAAAATAGCTGTAATAATCGACAGCCGTAACGTAGTTTAAATAATCGTATTTCAGTCCTTCGCCGCTCTTGAGATACTCGGCGACGGCAACCAGGGAATCGCTTTTAACCAGCACGGCGTTATCCCCGGCCGCTTCGGCAGCGCCCGGGAACTTCGCATCAAGCTGTGCGGTAATCTCTTTAGCGGAAAGGGCGACTGTCATTTCTCATCATCCTTGCGGCGGTCATGGTAGGCTTCCAGTTGCGGAATGCCGAATTTGGGCATCTGGGCTTTGGGCAGCTTTGGTAATTCGATTTCAGAAAGGTCAGGCAGCACTTTCCCTTTCATGATTTTCTTATGCAGCATCTGTACGGCGTAGATTAAAGCTTCCGGACGGGGCGGGCAGCCGGGGACGTAAATATCTACCGGGACGATTTTGTTGTATCCCGGCACTACGGCATAAGATGAGCGGAAAATACCGCCGGAGATGCCGCAGTTCCCCATAGCGATGACCCATTTGGGCTCGGCCATTTGATCGTAAATACGGCGGACATTTGGCGCCATCTTCCAGGAAAGAGTGCCGGCGGTAATCATCAGGTCGCCCTGGCGCGGTGATGAACGCACGATGTCCATGCCGAAGCGTGTCATATCGAAGCGGGGGCCTTCGGTTGCGACGAACTCGAAAGCGCAGCAGGCGGGGAAGCAGAATGCCGGCCACAGGGAGTTTTTCCGCGCCCAGTTAATTATCCAGTCCACTGACGTAACGAGGACGTTTCTCTTGATGTCTTCATCCAGCCATTTATCGCGGTCCGGTATCGGATACTGGTGGCTGGCCCTAAATTCATTAATCTCCTGGCCTTCCTTGCGGTCGACCTCCGGAGCGTTATAAGCCGGGAGTTTATTGTCGTTTATTTCCATTCAAGAGCCTTCTTTTTCAAGGCGTATAAATAACCTACGAATACAATAGCTACGAGTATCAGTATCACCCACAGGCTGAAAGAACCGAGTTCTCTAAGTTGAGCCGCCCACGGATAAAGAAAAACAACGATGACATCCAGTGCGAGGAACACCAGCGCGTAGAAATAATAACGGAAATTGAACTGTACCCACGTCTTCCCGATTGTCTGTAACCCGCACTCAAAGATGGAAAGCTTGGTAGCATTGGGATCATTGGGGACGATTTTCAAATATCTCAATATGATGGGTATTACCACCATCATCAGAGAAAAACCTATAGCTACGATGATAAAAAGGCCGATTAATCCGTAACTGGCTAACAAATGTTCCTCAGATCTATCCAGACTAATTGTTTTATGCGGATATTTCTTTCACGGGACATAATGAAATATCGGGTTTTTAATCCGTGAAATTATACCATTTATGATTTTACCAGTGCAAGGAAAGAATACGTAAAACGAGGGTTAGGGATTAGGGTATAGGGGGGAAGAAAGGAAGAAGGGTTATCGTATATTAATGGAGTGCGTGAGTGAAGGAGCGCATCTGCCCGGAAAACAAACCCCCTCCCCCGACCGTCATTGCGAGCCATCCCCGACCGAAGTCGGGGAGGCGCGGCAATCTCATTGTTCATCTTAATCTGTTTTTGGGGATTATTACTTAACCTCCCCTTTTTGCTTGCAAAAACACATCAATTTCATCCAGGTGCATCTTACGGTGCAGGCTCCGGTCCAGAGCGAATTTATCACCCATCGCTTCAGTTTTGATTATCAGCTCCGGAGGAAGCCCCTCGATTACTTTATCCACATTTTCTGCATAAATTAGGCATAATTCCGCGGCTTTCCTGACAGGCAGCCCCAATAAAAAAGGCACCAGCGTATCATTGATAATTTGTGTATCCAGTTCATTGATATTTGATGGGGTGAAGCCGTTTTTCCGGTATTCTAAAAACCAGAGCGCCCGCCGTTCATCCCAAAAGGCAATGTGCCCGAGCGCTACAGCAATGGTCCATCCTTCTTTGTAAATGACTAGTTTGAGTTCTTTATCGGTTACTTTTTCCACCAGCTTGATAAGCCGCGACCTTGATGCGTTGTTTTCCCTAATGTATTGCCTTTCCATTTTCCGCCCCCTTGTTCATCTCATATATCCAGGAATAAGAACCTATTCTACAGTAGTCCTTGAATCCCAACTTCAAATACACCGGCCTGCCCATTCTGGATGCCTGTAAAATACCCGCGTGGTAGCCCAACTTCTTTGCTTCGATCAGCGGTTTCTGTGTTATAGAAAACCCGATTCCCTTGTTGCGCGCCTTCGGCAGGGTAGCCACAAAATATATGCCGCAGACTCCTTCTCCCAGGTAGTAGTTTGATGTCGCCACCGGTTTGCCGTTCAGCATCCCCAGGTAAAACTTGACCGGCTGTTTGAAGGCCATTTCTTTGCTATACCAGTCGTAGACAGAAGCAATCGCCTGTTCCGGGATACTAAAGCCGGTACCGGCCACCTTACACCAGGTCTTTAACGTGGCATCATCTTTGACCTCGATGATTTCAAAGCCTTTCGGGGCGCGGTTTTCCTCGTTCAGTTCCGCCAAATCTATCGCCATTCCCATGCTCCCGCCCTGGGTTGAAAAGCCGTGGGCTATCAGGTATTCGGCCATATTGGCAGGGCGGGTGTTTTGCGTTGTCCAGCAGTGCAGGTTGACCTTCTTTTCTCTTGCCTTCGCCACCAGCTTCTCCATCAGCCCGTCCACATCCTTCGGCTGCATGTTCACGCGGATAATAGCATTGCATGTCGGGAAGGCAATGTCGGTCATACACCAGGAGACATCTTTCCCCGTATATGTCTCGGCTCCCGGCCAGCCGTGCGTTAGCGGCGTCGCGGCATACATATTTTCCTCGATCGCTTTAATCAGGTTCTCTTCAGACAGGTCGTTCAGGATTTCCGGCATTTTAATTCTACTCCTCATAAAATAATAAAGCCCGGATTTTTTCTCCGGGCTCGTTGTGTTTTGCTTTTAGAATATTATGTTTATCGGCGTTTGGAAAGAAAAACACACCCGGATGCATGCGACGCTTTTGCACCGGCGGCATTCCACATCATGTTTTTAACGTTTTTCCGGGACAGGGTCGTCACTTTAGTTACAAACCTTTCAAAGGAAAAGTAAACCTATTCTAATACAGGCCAAAGCTGTTGTCAAATGGGGCAGACTGTTGGGGAAAAGGGGGTATAACGCTTGACGTTTAACGGAAGACGTTATATAATAAGCAAGTGATAAAGACTTTTAGGGATAAAGAAACCGAAAGAGTCTTTCATCGTTTGTTTTCAACCAAGTTGCCTAACAACATTCAACAGGTAGCTCTACGGAAATTACGTATGATGAATAATGCGGATAGTTTAGTTGATTTACGAGTCCCTCCGGCAAACCGTTTGGAAAAGCTTACGGGTAGTCGGGTGGGGCAATATAGTATCCGTATTAACGATCAATGGCGGATTTGTTTTGAATGGCGCAGCAATAATTCTTATAACGTAGAGATAACTGATTATCATTAGAGGTAATAAAATAGAAAATAAATTAAGCCCGGTCCATCCCGGAGAAGTGTTATTAGAAGAATTCCTGAAGCCGATGGGTATCAGCCAGAACCATCTTGCCATAAAAATCGGAGTGCCCGCCCGCCGTATTAATGAAATTGTCCTGGGCAAACGCCGCATTACGGCGGATACGGCTTTACGGTTGGCGCACTTCTTTGGAAACTCCGCCAGGTTTTGGATGGGATTACAGACAGATTATGATCTGGATGTGGCGGAAGACAAAATGAGAGATACCATAACCGCGGAACCAGTTATGGAAGCGGCTTAACTTAAGCCGTATTTTTTCGCCTTAGAAACGCTTCAATTTCATCCAGGTGCTGATTGCGGTGTACCGCCCGGTTTAACGCCTTTAATTTATCGAGCGCCTCGATAGCTTTTTGCATTTCTGGTGTTAACTCTACGATTTCTTTGTCCAGCGCTTCGGCGGCTGATACAGCCAGTTCGGCGGCTTTCCGGGGCGGGATTGCCAGTAATAAAGGTATCATCGTATCATTCACGATATCATCGATGTATGGGGTAGCGGACACGCCTTTTTCTTTCCAGATGTTCAGCATCAGGCGCTGCCGTTCGTCCCAAAAGGCTAAATGCGCTAGGGCAACAGCGATAGTCCAGCCTTCTTCATATATAACGAGTTGCAGGTCGGTATCGGAGATGTTTTTAACTAGACGGATAAGCCGTTGGCGGGACTTCTCATTTTCCGTGATGTATGGCCTGTCCAAAACAACACCTCCGTCACGGCATGGTTATTTCATGAGGCCGTACTTTTTCGCGATCTTTTCCAGCCCCGGCATGGATTTTTCGAGTAAATCATCGTCCACGCAATAAACCAGCCGGAAGTAGCCGGGCGCCCCGAAAGCGATGCCGGGTACGGTCAATACATGGTGCTCGTGCTGCAGTTCGTGCACAAAAGCCACATCGTCCGGTATCGGGCACTTCGGGAAGATGTAAAAAGCGCCTTCGGGCTTATTAACCGTGTAACCCATGCGCTTCAGGTTATTGTAGATAAAGTCGCGGTGGCGCTGGTACTCACCAACGTTAATGGTCACGCCCTGGCAGTGCTTGACCACGTTCTGCATGAAAGCCGGGGCGTTGATAAAACCTAGTACTCGGGTGCAGAAGACCAGTCCTCTCATCATATCGTCATGGTCGTTGGCGTCCGGGTGTAAGGCTACATAACCTATACGCTCCCCGGGTATGGAAAGGTCTTTGGAGTGCGATGTACAGACCATGCTGTGTCTATGAAAGCTCAACGGCGATGGGTATTTCAATCCGTCATAAATGATCTTCTTGTATGGCTCATCGCTGACGATGTAGATATCGTGGCCGAATTCCTTTTCCTTCTTACGCAGGATATCGGCCATCTTTTTCATCATATCGGCTTTATAGACGACGCCGGTAGGGTTGTTGGGAGAATCAATCAATACCGCTTTCGTCCGCCAGTTGATGTTTTTTTCAAGAGCGTCGAGGTCTGGCTGGAAGTTGGTATCGGTCGGGACGGGTTTCACGACGCCGTCATGATTCTGGATGTAGTTAAAGTAATCCACGAACCAGGGGATGAACACAATAACTTCGTCACCGGGGTTGAGGATGGTCTTGAGCGCCACGTTGATCGCGCCAGCCGCCCCCACCGCCATGATGACGTCTTTTTGTGTCAGGTTCACGCCGGTTTCTATCTTGAGCTGCGTCGCCACGGCCGCCCGTGTTTCCGTGTAGCCGGCATTTTCCATATAGCCGTGCATGCCCTTCCAGGGATGGTCCGCCAGGTCTTTAATGGCGCGTTTGAATTCCGGCGGCGGCTCCATGACCGGGTTGCCGAGTGAAAGGTCATAGATGTTCTCCGCCCCGAATTGCTTTTTCATGGCGATGCCTTCTTCAAACATACGCCTGATCCAGCTCCCCACCTCCATGCCCTTTTGGACTCTATCAGATACGGACACGTTCTATTTCCTTCCTGCCCAGTTCAAACGCCTTAAGATTGATATCGCGGAGATTTTCCGGCATACGCCGGGTAATACTTTCTTTCCAGACCTGCACATCCAGCGGTGCAAATACGGAAAAACAACCGAGCATCAAAATATTAAGCGTGCGCACATTGCCCAGTTCTTTAGCCAGTTTGTTGGCGTCTATAAAGTAGATCTGGCCGGTGCGCCGTTTCAGCGCTTCTTTAATATCGTCATCGGTAGGGTATTTTTCCTGTTTCAGACTAACGGATAAAGGCGGCTGCTCGTAGCTGTTGATGATGCAGACCGCGCCTTGTTTTAGATAATGGCTCCACCGCGCCGCCTCCAGCTTTTCAAAAGCCAGCAGCAGGTCGACATCGCCCTCCTGGATTAAAGGCGATGCTACCATATCCGCCATGCGCACATGGCTGACCACGCTGCCGCCTCTTTGCGCCATGCCGAGCGTATCCGTCTTTTTCACATCATATCCGGCGGAAATAGCCGTCTCGCCGATAATATCGCTGGCTAACACGACTCCCTGACCGCCCACCCCCGTCACGAGGATATCCATTGACTTCAATTTTGTTTTAGTTTTCATATTTCTTCTTACTTCCCCCTTTTGTAAGGGGGGATTAAGGGGATTTTTCTCATGATCCGTAACCCCGTATCTTCTCTCCCCCGGTGGGAGAGATCAGAGAGAGGGGGTGTACCATTTTTCGCTTGCTCCTTAAAGCTTTCTTGTTTCTCAACCCTCTTTGGTTATTGTATCTTGATTATTGGTCTTTTCCCCGTTAGGGGGTTATTGCCTTTTGCGGGCACAACTGCTCGCATATTCCGCAAATGTCCCCGGCGCACAATGTCGGGTCGATATAGGCTTTATTGTTGACGTTCTGTATCGCGGAACAACCTATCCGGAAACAGTAACCGCAGTTGACGCACTTGTCCACATCAACTTTACGTGGGTTGGCGCGCTTTTTTACCTGTACCGCGCAGGCCCCGCGGACAACGACGACGGATAACGTGGGGCTGTTAATCGCATCCCGCATGGCGTTTCTTATTTCTTTAACATCAAAGGCGTTGACCACTTTCAGGTCGGTAACGCCGATGCCTTTGCACAGGTTAACGATATCCACTTCGGTCGTCTTTTGCCCCTGGGCGGAAATACCGGTGCCGGGGTGTTCCTGGTGTCCGGTCATCGCTGTAGTGTGGTTATCCAGGATTAATATTGTTATATGGCTGTCATTATAGACGGCGTCCACCAGCCCGGTGATACCGGAATGCATAAATGTGGAATCGCCGATGACGGCCACGATCTTGCTTTTAACACCGGCTTTTTCCATCCCTATCGCCTGCCCGATGCCCGCGCCCATGCAGGCGGTCGTATCCAGGACGTTAAGGGGAGAGTATGCGCCGAGGGTGTAACAGCCGATGTCTCCGGTAATGATCAATTTCGGTTCGGTTGGTTCTTTAGCTTCTACCAGTTTGCCGCGCTGGCCGAGCATATTTAACGTAAAGTAGATCCCGGCGTGAGGGCATCCCGGGCAGAGCAGGGGCGGGCGGCGGGGTAACCCGATGGCAGGGTCTATAACCTCCGGCTTTTCACTTTCCGGCAGCAGCCCCGCGCCAATGCTTGTCTCCGTCACGATGCGCGTATTGAGTTCACCCACCAGCGGGATAAACTCTTTACCGGTTACCTTAATGCCCATCGCCTTGATATTTTCCTGCAAAAACGGGTCCAGTTCTTCAATGACGATGAGCTTTTCCACGCCTTTAGCAAATTCTTTTATCATTTTTTGCGGCAGCGGCCAGGTCATGCCCAGCTTTAAGAAAGACGCCTCCGGGAAGACCTCCCGAGCGTACTGGTAAGCCACGCCGCTGGTCACGATACCGAGGTTCTTTTTGTTCCGGATGATCTTGTTCATCGGGAAGGTCTCGGCAAACTCCGCCAGCTTGACGAGGCGTTCTTCTACGCAGGCATGGCGGGGTAAAGCGTTGACCGGCAGCATGATGAATTTCTTGGGGTTGTAATGGAATGCCGGCTGCGCATTTTTTACCGTGCGCGTGCGGTTTACGTCTACGACCGATTTTGAATGCGCGATTCTCGTAGTGGTGCGCACCATGACCGGTGTATCGAATTGTTCACTGATATCGAAGGCATAACCCATCAGGTCATAAACGTCCTGGCTGTCTGACGGCTCCAGCATGGCTATCTTGGCTAAACGGGCATAATGCCGGTTGTCCTGCTCGCATTGGGAAGAATGTATCTGTGGGTCGTCCGCGCAGACCACGACCAGCCCCCCGATGACCCCGGTTATTGAAGCCGCCATAAAGGGATCGGAGGCAACGTTTAATCCCACATGTTTCATGGATACCATGGCGCGCGCGCCGGTGTAGGACGCGCCCATCGCCACTTCCATAGCCACCTTTTCATTGGTCGACCACTCCGCGTAAATATCTTTAAAACGCGAGAGGTTTTCCAGTATCTCGGTGCTGGGCGTACCGGGATAGGCGGTCGCCAATTGTACGCCCGCATGGTATGCGCCGAACGCCAGGGCTTCATTTCCGGAAAGTAATTGCAAAGTCTTTTCCATAATTCTTAACGCATTTCAACAATTATTTTGTAATATTATATCAGAACGAACAATATTGACGCAATAGATTGCGCAGTCCTGCATTAAAATTGCACTCTGTTAAAATTTTACCATATATTCACGCATGAGAACAATCAAGAGAGTCTAGAGGGAAGTATTCCCTCTGGCGGGGGCCCTGGGGGTGTCCCCCAGCCCCGTCTCCCACTCAACCTCCCTCCCCAAACAAACATTTACTCCTGAAGAGAGTTTTGAGTTTGGAGAGAGTGTCCGCCCGTGGCGGCCGAAGCAAGACAGGTGAGGTAAGCGCGAATTACCTCTTAACAACTTCTAACTTTTGACCTTTGACTTTTAAATTATCTCCATGTTATAGTCATAAATGAAAATCTTTTTCAATTGGATATTTAGATGAGCATTTCACGTAAAACCATAGAAACCGCTTTAAGGCATCACGGCTATAAAGTTACTCCCCAGCGCCGTACCATCATTGATGAAATTATCGATACGCATGAACACCAGACTCCGGCTGCCATTCATGAACGTATCCGTATCGACCATCCCGGTATCGGCCTGGTCACTATCTACCGCACACTGGAAATACTGGCAGAACTGGGGCTTATCTGTGAAACCCACGCCGGCCACAGCTGCCGGAGTTATTTAGTGCGGCAGTCCAATACTCACCACCATCACCTGATATGTTCTGATTGCGGCAAGGTGGTGGATTTTGCGGATTGCGGGCTGGATGAGCTGGAAAATAAACTCACGGAGAAATCCGGTTTTAAGATTAATGGCCACTTGTTGGAATTTCTTGGTCAGTGCCGTGAGTGCCGGAGCGCTTCAACAATTTAGTATTAAAATAGAAAAAATACGCGTATTTTAATGAGTTGTGGTAAGGCAGCAGGGTAATGAAATCTGATTTTGAATTAGGTCCTTTCTCCGTCCACCTCTATGGTCTGATGCTTGCCCTGGGGGTAATTGCCACAATCACCGTAGCCTACTTCGAAGCAAAAAGGCGCGGTGAAATGACATCTCATCTGTTAAGCATGTCTTTAATCGTTATTCCGCTCGGCGTAATCGGCGCCCGTCTTTATCACGTTATTGATCAGTGGAGTTATTATAGTCAACACCCGGCACAAATCATCGGGGGTGACGGGTTAGGGATTTTCGGCGCGGTCATCGGGGGAGGTATCGGTGTCATCATTTATACAAAATGGAAAAAGATTAGCACATTATGCTGGCTGGATATTCTTGCTCCGGGACTAATCCTGGCGCAGGCAATCGGCCGGTGGGGTAATTATTTCAACCAGGAACTCTATGGTTTTCCAACGGATCTTCCCTGGGGCATCTATATTGATCCCGCTCACCGGCTGTCCGGCTATGAGGCCTTCAGCCATTTCCACCCGCTGTTTTTCTATGAATTTCTCTGGAATTTAACCGGATTTGTTCTCCTCATGGTTTTGGGGCGGAAACTCAAGAATTGGCTTCTCAAAGGAGATATCTTTCTATTTTATGCTATTTTTTACGGCATCGGGAGATTTATCCTGGAAGGATTCAAGCTTGATGTATGGACTATCGGCGGTTTCCCCACCGCAAGGTGGATAACGCTCACCGCCATTATTGTCTCAGCATTAGTTATTTGTCTGCGGCATTACCGTTTAAAATATAGTATCCGGAGGAAGTTACCATGACAGTTTGGGGATACAGTATCGGCAGTGTAATTATCGTCAGCCTGATTTCTTTGGCCGGGATTGTGGCACTGCTGTTATATAAAAATATCAAGAAGGTCACTTTTTTGCTGGTCAGTTTTGCCATCGGCGCCTTGTTTGGAGATGCCTTTATACATCTCTTGCCTGAATCGTTCGGTGAAATTGAAAGTACTTTGAGTGTGGCGCTGCTTACGCTGGCGGGTATTTTAGTTTTCTTCGTGCTGGAAAAATTTTTACGCTGGCGGCATTCCTGCCTCGCGGATGATCATGATCAGCATATTCACCCGGTGGTCACCATGAACCTAGTCGGCGATGCCGTGCAT
>Ga0105104_10003432_pt1 | contig 11287 bp, 7 predicted proteins | sample PPLLaktember2015_3_FD_87034 | JGI IMG/M metagenome (GOLD analysis project Ga0105104, IMG submission 87034) | Freshwater sediment microbial communities from Prairie Pothole Lake near Jamestown, North Dakota, USA - PPLs Lake P7 Core (6) Depth... | ecosystem: Environmental > Aquatic > Freshwater >... | reverse complement strand
GGCGATCAGACTGATCATCGGACAGATATCTATTCACTTGGCATTGTGTTGTATGAAATGCTGGCGGGTCGCGTCCCCTTTGAAGCCGATAGCACGATGACTGTTCTCCACATGCAGATCCACACGCCGCCGCCACCGATCCCGGAACTTACTGCCGAGGCACAGGCAGTGCTGGATCGTGCCCTGCTAAAAAATCCTGGTGACCGTTACGGAAGCAGCCACGAGATGGCAATTGATTTTTATCTTTCTATTGGCATGACCGCGCAGGCAGAAACTATCCGTGAGCCTTATCCGGTAAACACTGTTCCTCTCGAAGTGCATGTGCCAACACAGCCAGAGCCGATCACGAAGCAAGAACCAACCGTCAAGCCGGAATCCATACCAAGCCTTGAGCCAGCGCCGAAGCTCCAGTCAGAAGCGAAGCTCGAGCCGGCTGCCAAGTTAGAGCCAACACCAAAGCCTGCACGAAGCCGGACATGGATCGGTGTGGGATTATTTTCTTTGGTTGCACTCGTCCTTGTGGCCATTGGTGCATATCGATTCTTATCGGCTGGGCCAATTTCTCCCAACCCAACCGAGCCGTTGAGCCTGCAGATACCCAATACAAGCACAAGTCCATCGCCATCAGACATCCCTGCCCTACCCGAAGCAACCCGGATGGTGAAAGTAGATGCAGGCACGTATGAGGTTGGCAGAGATCCAGCAGATGAATATCACAGCGCCCCACAAAATATTTCTTTGGATGAGTTCTGGATCGATCAGTATCAGATCACAAACGCCGAGTATGAGCGGTACGTGACAGCCACTGGTGCTCCCACACCGATGACCTGGCCTGGTGAGTCGAAACACCCTGTGAGAGGCGTTTCGTGGGAGCAAGCGTCTGCCTATTGTGGCTGGCTGAATAAACGACTGGCAAGCGAAGCTGAATGGGAAGCTGCCGGTCGTGGGCCAGGGCCAGAACCCCAATTACATCCCTGGGGGGATGATCCTACCGACGGTGGAAATGCGCTCAAATTGCCTAATCAAAATACCTATGAGGTAGGCAGCCAATTCTTTAACGTCAGCCCATTGCAGGTATATGATATGGTCGGCAACGTATGGGAATGGGTAGGAGAGCCATATAGCAGCCTTTCACCGGGGATCAAGATTTTGCGTGGTGGCCGCTTTAGCAATGCTGTTGATTTAGCGTACCGGCTGCCTGTTGGACCCGATGACACAAATACTGTCCAGTACGCCGGCTTCCGTTGTGCAGCCGATCAGGTCAGATAGAGGAGTAGGAGCATGAAAAACCGTCACATTTATCGGTTTGGTTGGATATTCACAGTCCTCGTCTTTATTTCGAGCGCAACAGGATGTGGGAACATCCCGAGCATTCCACAAACCGGGAACGAGCCAACGCAAACATCTGTGGCCTCCGCGCCGCCAGTTACAGAGATTGCTGAAGCCAGCCCAACTGCAGCATCAGTTTCCGACCCCAATGTATTATATCAGGATGATTTTACGAATCCTGGCACTGGCTGGACCGTAGATCAGTTTGACAATTACTTCGTGGGCTATCATGAACCGGAGTATTACCACATCGAGGTCACAAGTCCCAATTACAAAGCTCCGATCATTGTTGAACCCCAGAAGCGCAGCTTCGAGGATGGCACCATCGAGCTGCAAGTCTTTACAAACTCCGGAAAAACCGCACCCGAGGGTGATTTTCGCTATGGGTTGGTTTTCCGCCGCTCGGGCGACCAGTATTACGCCTTCACCATTTCTCAGCGTACCAAGAAATGGTATTTTCTCAAGAGTTCTCCAACCGGGCTTGAAGTTCTGAAAGAAGGCACAGAGGGCAGCATCCACGATCTGGATGTGGATGATCTCTTGCGGGTGGATGCCCAGGGATCTAACTTTTTCTTTCACGTCAATGATCACCTCATTGACGAAGTCAATGACTCCGCGTATGCCAGCGGAGAGGTCGGCTTCTATGTGGAGAGCTTTGACAGCCCCAGCACACACATACACTTTAATAAACTAACCATCCGGAATTACGAAGCACCTGTGAAGGGTCCCGAAGTGACCGTGTTATATCAAGATGATTTTACAAACCCCGCTACGGGTTGGACCGAAAAGACCTTTGACAATTATTTCATTGGCTATCACGAACCTGAATATTATCACATCGAGATCACAGGTCCGAATTACAAGACGACAGTTTTTGAACCCGAGAAACGCAGCATCGCTGATGCCACGATCGAGCTGCAGGCATTTACAAATTCCGGAAAAACCGCGCCCGAGGGTGACTTTCGTTATGGACTGGTTCTCCGCCGCTCCGGCGACCAGTACTACGCTTTCACGATCTCTCAGCGTACCAAGAAATGGTATGTGCTTAAAAGTTCTCCGAATGAACTGGTAACCCTGCTGGAAGGCACTGAGGACAGTATCCACGATCCGGATGTAGATGATCTCTTGCGGGTGGATGCCCAGGGATCCAACTTCCTTTTTCACATCAACGATCGGCTCGTCGCACAGATTACTGACTCGGATTATGCCAGCGGAGAAGTAGGCTTCTATGTCGAGAGTTTTGACAGTCCGAATACACATATCCATTTCGATACACTTACAATTCGAGATGTTGAGTTGACTTTGTCGTGTGCTGTAAGTGGAGGGACCTTGTACGTGCGGAGCGGACCGGGGAAAACGTATTCTCAAATTGCGGTCTTATCGGATGGCGATACTGTCAAAGCATTGGGAATAAGTTCTAGCCAATGGATCAAAATAGTCATGGAAGGCAGTGACGACCAGGGCTGGGTTTCCTATGATGAAGGATTTATCTCTTGTACCCCGACTGTCGATCTCTTTCCCATCGTCAGTCCATAAATAAACTGCAACAAAAAGTTGACCTTCCCTTTTATGAACAAGCTTCAAAGGCACGCGAAACGGCTTTGAGTTGATTATTTCCTCAACATCGAGTTTGTCTGTTTTACCTCTTTCATAATTGGACACAATCTCAGCCGCAAATTTCACGAATTCGCGGCAAAGGCATGTTCTCGTATTATCTTTTGTCTGCTGCAGCTTGTCACTTGGGTAAAGATTTACTCAGAGACATTTGCTCTATTCCAAACAGCACAAGATCGCGGATGGTAAAGCGATCCAGCACGGTATGGGAGATTTGTCCTTCGAGGGCAAGTGAAATGACGCCGTGTACCTGTCCCCACACAGAAACAGCCATAACTTCCGCCGGAGCGGAGCGCAGGACACCTGCATTCTGGCAGGCTCGCACCACGTCCACTACTCGCTCAAACGTCTTGCGCGAGATTTCGACAAAGGAGGGGTACTCCTTCTCCTTTTCCAGCACACCGGAGAACATGATCTTAAAGGTATCCATGTTATTCATGGCGAATTGAACGTATGCGTATGCGCCCTCCACTAATTGCTGTTTTGGATCCGTGGCATGGGCAGAGACGGCGGCATCCAATTCGGCATAGAGTTGCTTGAAACCCTCCGTAGAAATCGCTGCAATGAGGGATTGCCTGTCTTTGAAATGAGCATAGGGAGCCGAGTGACTCACGCCGGCGCGTTTGGCTACCTTACGAAGACTTAATCCGCCAAGGCCTTCCTGCGCTAAAATTTCAACCCCGGCTTTGATCAGAGCGTTTTCGAGATCACCATGATGATATTTTTTGGATGGCATGGGCAGATGTTAAGCCAAAATCTTGACACCGTCAAGATAATGTTCTAGAATCTTGACACTGTCTAGTTTGCAAGCCGGAGGTTCTTATGGAAGTGTTCGGCCCTTTCAAAAAGCAAATTGTCGAAGCTGCGCAGGAACTGGTTCGAAAGGGATACTTGATAGCAACGGGAGGAAATCTATCGTTGCGGATCCCGGGTCAGGATGGTTTTGCCGTCACCCCTTCCAATTATGATTACTTCAAAATGACACCGGACGATGTGTGTGTGCTGGATTTGGATCTGAATCCACTCGAAGGGCATCTCAAACCTTCGGTCGAATCAGCCATGCATGCCGCGGTGTATAGGGTCCGAGATGATGTGAATGCCATTGTTCACACGCACCAGGTCTTTACCAGCACATTGACCCTGATCAAAGCGCCGATCCCGGCCCTGTTCGACGAGCAGGCGCGCTTCCTCGGCCGCCGCGTGGACATCATCCCCTACGCCCCCTCGGGCACCGGATTTCTAAAGAAAACTGTTGCAAAGCATGTGAAGAATCACAACAATGCCTTCATGCTGCAAAATCACGGCGCGCTGGTCTTCGGTCACGACATGGGACGCGCTATCCACAATGTGGAAATTTTGGAGAAGTGCGCACAGGCGTATCTGCTGGCGATTTGCAGCGAGCGCAAGGTCAGCAGGATCCCCCTGGCAGTGCGCGAGATCGCGTTTGCCAAATTGCGCGGCGATCAAAAGAGGGTCAAGCAGGGTGAGAATGTGAAAGGCGGAGAATAAGATGGACACGCAGAAATACGCGATCAGCCACTACCACGATACAAAAGAGGTGTACGCAAAGTTAGATCACCTCATTCGCCAACCCCTGCGCCCCGTGAAGCGTGAGAAGATGCAGGAGTTCCTTGGCTATTTCGAGAACCAATGCAAAGCCTCAAAAGCACTGACCGACGAAGCCAAAAAGTATATCCCCGGCGGGGTGCAGCACAACCTGGCATTCAACTATCCATTCCCGATTGCCATCGAAAAGGCGGACGGCGCCTGGTTGTGGGACGCGGATGGAAATCAATATATTGATTTTCTGCAGGCAGGTGGTCCAACAGTGCTGGGCAGTAACTACGCGCCTGTCCGCGAAAAAGTTTTTGAATTGCTGCAAACCTGCGGACCGGTCACGGGTTTGTTCCACGAGTATGAGTTGAAGCTGGCGCAGCTTGTCAATCGCTTCATGCCCGCTGTCGAAATGTTCCGCATGCTGGGTTCAGGCACGGAAGGAGTCATGGCAGCGATCCGGGCTGCGCGGGCTTTTACGAAAAAGAAATATGTGATCAAAGTGGGCGGCGCCTATCATGGCTGGAGCGACCAGATGGTCTACGGCTTGCATATCCCGGGCACAGGCCGGTTGGAGGCAAAAGGTATTCCACGCGGATCGAGTGCAGCCACGGAGGAATTTTTTCCGAACAGCCTCCGGGCGCTGAAACGTCATTTGATCCTCAACAGGCTGAGGGGCGGGACAGCTGCAGTGATCGTCGAACCGTTGGGACCGGAATCGGGCACGCGCCCCGTTCCCTTTGACTTCGATCAAAAACTTCGTGAACTGTGTGACGAGTTCGGTGCGCTTCTGATCTTCGACGAGGTCGTGACCGGCTTCCGTCTGGGACTGGGCGGCGCCCAGGGCTTCTTCGGCGTCAAGCCCGATCTGACGGTGTTCGGCAAATGCATCTCGGGCGGCTACCCGATGGCAGGCGGCGTGGGCGGGCGCGCGGATGTGATGACGCGTTTCGCGGCAGGCATTGGCGGGGTCGGTGAACGTGCCTATGTTGGCGGCACGCTTTCCGCCAACCCGCTTTCGTGTGCGGCAGGCTATTATTCGCTGCTTGAAATGGAACGGACAAATGCCCCCGTGATCGCGGGCTGCGCGGGAGACCGGCTTACAAAAGGCTTGCAGGACATTATCAAAAAGTATGACCTGCCCTTTGTCGTCTACAATCAGGGCTCGATTGTCCATCTCGAAACGTCGGGCGTGATGCTGCTTGATTTTCGCAATCCGCTTCGCCTGGCGCGCGAACTCAAGCCGCGCAAACACATGATCGAAGAGATGGGCGCAGCGTACATGTCACAGGGACTGGTCACGCTGGCAGGCTCACGCATGTACACATCCATGGCAGACACAGATAAAGTCATTGACGAGGCGCTAGGCAAGTTCGAGGTCGTACTCTCAGCTTGTGAATAGAGGAGCTATATGGCAACCAACTACAAACTTTACGGCTATCGCTGGGTGGTATTGGCAGTTTTCATGTTCATCAACCTGACGATCCAGATGCTGTGGATCACCTACGCGCCGATCACCGGGCCCGCGGCGTTATTCTATGGCGTGACCGATTTGCAGATCGGCTTGCTGGCGATGTCGTTCATGATCGCGTTCATCCCGCTTTCGATCCCAGTCTCGTGGGTGATCGATACGTATGGCTTCCGATTGGCGGTCAGCATCGGCGCCGTGCTGATGGGAGTCTTTGGTCTCCTGCGCGGGTTTGCAGGCGCAAACTATTCCCTTGTTTTGTGGAGCACGATCGGGATCGCGGCCGCTCAGCCTTTCCTGCTCAACGCCTGGACGAAGGTGCCTGCCAACTGGTTTGCCATCGAAGAGCGTGCCACCGCGGTGGGACTGGTCACACTTTCGAATTTGGTTGGCACCGCGCTCGGCATGGTGCTGACCCCAATGCTCACAGAGACAATTTCAATTCCAACTGTTCAGTTGATCTATGGCGGCATCGCGGCGTTCTCAGCAATCTTATTTGTCTTCCTGGCAAGAGAGACTCCACCCACGCCGCCAGGACCCGCAGGAAGTGAGGTCCGCGCTCTGATGCTGGATGGGCTCAAACACGCGCTCACTGTAAAACCTTTCGTGCTTTATTTATTTGTGTCATTTATTGGGCTGGGGATTTTCAACGGCGTCACCACCTGGGTGGAAAACATCATCCGCCCGCGCGGCTTCACTCCCACCGACGCAGGCACGCTCGGCGCCTTGATGCTGGTCGGCGGTGTACTGGGCGCAGTGATCATCCCGCCGTTTTCAGATAAGCAGCGCAAACGCCAGCCGTATATTCTCCTTGGTTTAGTACTGGCAATTCCCGGTCTCGTGGGGCTGGCATTTGCTGCCAGTTCCTGGTTGTTATTTTTATCTGCCTTTGCAATGGGTTTCTTCCTCGTCAGCACGAGTCCCATTGGGATGCAATATGCGGCGGAGGTGACACAACCAACCCCCGAAGGCACCTCGAATGGATTGATCCAGCTCTTTGGCCAGGCTTCGGTGGTGTTCGTGTACATCATGGAAGCGTTAAAAACGTCTGATGGTTCCTTTACGCCGGCCCTGTTGCTGGCAATCGGATTGCTGGTCATTAGCGCCTTGATCGTCACACAAATGAAAGACCCGCAGAGATAAATCATTCAAGTTTACACTTGGTGGCGTCCGCGCCGCCGAGGACGGCGGCTTGAGTAAAGAAACAATTTATGCCAAATGAAAAACTGATCCTCGCTGTTGACCTCGGCACATCAGGCATGAAGGTCGCGTTGATCACGATCAGTGGGAAGGTGCTCGGTTGGGAAGCCAAACCTGTGCGCCTGATCCTCACACCCGATGGCGGCGCGGAGCAGTCGCCGGAGGAGTGGTGGCAGGCATTCCTGTCCGCGGCGGGAAAGCTGATCAAACGGGAGCCGGACGCAGGTCGGCGCGTGGAGGCGGTCTGTTGTTCGACGCAAGGGGAGAGCACCATCGCGGTGGATCGATCCGGGAATGCTCTCGGCAATGCCATCCTGTGGATGGACATGCGCGGCGCGCCATACCTGCACAAACAAATCCGAGGAACCATCAATTTTGGCGGCGTGGGCATCTCCAACCTTGTACGCTTCATCCGCTTGACGGGCGGCATGCCCTCACTGACCGGCAAGGACCCCGCCGCACACATGCTTTTCATCCGCGACACGCTGCCAGAGATGTATGAGAGCACGTACAAATTTTTAAACGTGCTGGATTACCTGAACCTGCGCCTGACCGGGGAATTCGTTGCCAGCTTTGACTCGATCGTGACCTCCTGGGTCACCGATAACCGCGACCCGGACACAGTTCACTACGACAACGCGCTGATCCACAGCCTCGGCCTCGACCGCCTCAAACTGGCGGACGTGGTGCCTTGTTCCAAAGTGATCGGCTGTCTGCGCCGCGCGGTCGCAGAGGCGCTGGGGCTTTCGCCGGATGTAAAAGTGGTGGCAGGCGCGATCGACAATACCGCGGCAGCCGTCGGCGCGGGCACCGTGGCAGATTATTTGCCGCATCTTTACATCGGCACCTCCTCGTGGATCGCCGCGCATGTGCCCTTCAAAAAGACGGATATCATTTCCAACCTGGCATCCATTCCGTGCGCGGTGCCGGGGCGCTACCTGCTCACGGCCCTTCAGGCAACGGCGGGAGGCAATCTCGCTTTTCTGCGCGACAACATCCTCTATCACAAGGATGAGTTGTTGCAGGAAGCCGAAGTGCCTGATATTTTCAAAGTGCTGGATCAGATCGCCCGGCGCGTCCCTGCCGGAGCGAACGGCGTGATCTATACTCCCTGGATCTGGGGCGAGCGCGCGCCCGTGGAGGATCGTACACTGCGCGCCGGACTTTACAACCTGTCCCTGCACAACACGCGCGAAGATGTGATTCGCGCCTTTCTGGAAGGCATTGCCTTCAACACACGCTGGCTGCTATCCCCCGTGGAGAAATTCCTGAAGCGTAACGTAAACACCATCCACATCGCTGGCGGCGGCGCGCAGTCGGATGTGTGGTGCCAGATCTTCGCGGATGTGATGAATGTGGAGATCAAACAGGTGCAGGACCCCATCTACGCCAATGCGCGCGGCGCCGCCTGGATCGCAGCAGCAGGATTGGGTGAGATCAACTTCAATGATGTATCTCAGCTGGTTCAGTTCAAGCAAACGTATCAGCCGCAGTTGCAAAACCGTGCGCTCTACGATGACAAGTTCGAAATCTTCAAGCAGATTTATAAGCAAATGAAAGGGATCTATCACCACTTGAATGGATAAATTAATCCCAATTCTCAGCCGCGAATTACGCGAATTGCCGCGAAGGTTTTAAAAATTCGTGCGAATTCGCGGCAAGGAACAGTTTGTAGGAGCTCAGATCGCGGCAATGATTTGTTGAATTTCGGGAGGAATTAAATCTGGTACCAGCTCCGTATAAACTTCCCAGGTTTCCATGTGAAAGACACTCTCGTCCGGCTCCAGTTTCGTCAGCGGACCCAGCGTCTCGAGCTCGATGAACTGATCGTTGCAGTAACTTTCCGCGTTGCAGCCATGATCGGGATAGGATGCGTTGGTCTGTACGTCAAAACGTTTGACGAATAGAACTCCGTCGAGCCAGTACGCCATCCAGCCATGCGGGTTGAAGTAGCCAAATTTGATTGGAGGCAGGCTGGGGGTGGCATGAACGAGAATAAAATCATCACGTAAATGCAGACGCGGCTCACCGAGCCGGGTATAAGGCCACACGACCAGCTGTCGATTTGACAGCAGGCCCGCCTCGTCTGTATTTCCAACAGGTTGCGGAAATATCGCCACGCCTCCCTGCCTGAACATCGTCAGTGCCCATGGGGCAAATTCCACAGCCCAGGCACCTTCGTTTCGCAGTTCATGATGAAGGATCACCTGGGGTTGATCGGGATTTAACTGGATCTCAATCGACTTGGCGATATGCGTCCAGGCTTCCGCTGGCATCTCGATCCGGACGCCATTGGGTATATGGCTGACCTGTGCCCCTTCGTTATCCGGAATGTATGTGCGCGGCATGGCTTCCGGCGCGTGCCACAAACGATGACCACCGCGAAAAACGAAGTTACCATAAGGAGTCGGGACAGGAGTCTGTTCCAAATCTGCGAATAGATTGCTCTTGCCCCTGGGGGAAAAACGCGCGATGCGCGCGGAATTGGCAAGGTGTTCCAGTTGAAGGAATTGGTTCTCAAGCACTCGTGTCGGTTCGCCGTGAAAATCGCTCATTGGATCCTCCTGATTAAACACAAAGGGCACGAAGGAACACAAGGGTTTTATTTTTGTGTCGATCGTGCCTTTTGTACCAAGCATGCATGGTTGTAAAGTTATCCCATCTTCGTAAACGATGGTTTAAGTGCAGGGTAAAGCTCTCGATAAAGTGGATAGGCTTTGCGATAGGTTTCGACCTGCGCCGCGTCCGGGCTGGTGCTGCCGGTGATCTTGATCGCGGCTTTGCAGGCGCTGGGCACATCGCTCCAGGCGCCCGCGCCGACACCTGCCAACAGCGCCGCGCCGTAGGCTCCGCCCTCGGTCGTGTTGACTGTGACCAGCTCCGCATCCAAAACGGAGGCGAGGATCTGTCGCCACAAGGCCCCTTTCGTCCCGCCGCCCGAGCCGCGGACCTGCGTGATCGTGCCGAGTCCCGCATTCTGGATCAAGGTAAAGCTGTCTTTCAAACCAAATGACACACCTTCGAGCACGGCACGCGTCATATGTCCGCGCCCGTGACGAATGGTCAAACCGACGAAGGCGCCGCGCGCCAGCGGATCGGGATGAGGCGTACGCTCTCCGCTCAAATAGGGCAGGAATTGCAAACCCTCACTGCCGGCCGGAACGCTTTCCGCTTCCTTCAATAGATCGTCAAAGCTCACGGTGGGCGCCAGCGTGTCGCGATACCACTGCAGACTCCCGGCCGCCGAAAGCATCACGCCCATGAAGTGCCACATACCGGGCACAGCATGACAAAACGCGTGAAGCCTGCCTTCGGGCTCGATCAATGCCGAGGGGGTGGTGGCAAACACAACGCCGCTGGTTCCCACGGTCAGCCCGACAATGCCGGGCTCCACAGCCCCCACACCCACCGCGCCGGCAGCCTGGTCGCCGCCGCCTGCGGCAACAGGGGTACCGGCTTTCAACCCGGTAGCGGAAGCCGCTTCAAGCGTCACGCCTCCGGTGAATTCCGGTCCTTCGAACGTGGGCGGCATCCAGGCGCGCTCGATGCCCAGCTTTTCCAAAATTTCAGGCGACCAGTCACGTGATTTCAAATCAAAGAGCACGGTCCCGGCGCCATCGGCCTTGTCCATGGCATATTCGCCGGTGAGCTTGAAGCGGATATAGTCCTTCGGCAAAAGCACGTGCCGCGCTTTGGCATACACCTGGGGTTCGTTCTTCTGCACCCACAGGATCTTTGGCGCGGTGAACCCGGTCAGCGCCACATTGCCGCTGATCTGGATGAAACGTTCCCTGCCAATGCGCGCATGGATCTCATCGCATTCCGCCTGCGTGCGTTGATCGTTCCACAGGATGGCGGGACGCAGGACCTCCCCTGCTTCATCGAGCAGGACCAGGCCGTGCATCTGACCCGTCAAGCCGACGGCTGCGACACTTTCCGCCCCGACGCCTGACTCCGTTAAAACCTGTTTTATACTGGCTGAGACGGCCCCCCACCACTCGCGCGGATCCTGCTCCGACCAGAGCGGTTTGGTCGTCTGCAGCGTATGCGGCGAAGACGCCACTCCGACAACCTTGCCCTGTTCGTCGACCAGCAGGGCTTTGCTGGAAGTGGTGGAGGTAT
>Ga0105104_10003431_pt1 | contig 11289 bp, 9 predicted proteins | sample PPLLaktember2015_3_FD_87034 | JGI IMG/M metagenome (GOLD analysis project Ga0105104, IMG submission 87034) | Freshwater sediment microbial communities from Prairie Pothole Lake near Jamestown, North Dakota, USA - PPLs Lake P7 Core (6) Depth... | ecosystem: Environmental > Aquatic > Freshwater >... | reverse complement strand
CGTGTTCCGAATTCCTTTACTAATTGTTTTACAAGTCCCGGTTTTTCAACGGCTGCGGTGGCAATCGATACCCGGTACACGCCGAGATCCAGAACTCTTTTAATCTCATCGTATGTCCGCAGCCCGCCGCCCACTTGTATAGGTATATCGACGGTTTTGACCATCTTCCGAATAATATCTTCATTAACTATACGTCCTTCGGCAATTCCGTCCAAATCAACCACATGCAGGGTTTTGGCGTTTTCACCCCGCCACATAACCGCTAGTTGCACCGGATCAACTGAGTACACATGCTCCGAACCGGGAATACCGGTCACGATTTCGACAGAGCTGTGATGGCTAATTTCTATTGCCGGATAAATAAGAATCATCCTATTGCCTTCATTAAACAAACAGCATATAAACTTTCTGCAGAAGAACTCCTTAACAAATGAAAATGCAGAAAAAATAGCCGAGATTCAAGAAACAATAAGGAATCCAAAACAATAATACTGATGAAATTAGCGGGAGGTATATCTCTTGCGCCGGTTCCTGATATAATCTACGAAAATAAAATCGCCAAGGTTGTCGAGAGATGTATAGTATGCCCGGCCCCGGTTTACTTTTGTAAGCTCTCCGATAAATTCAACAAGCATCGGATCCTGTGCGATCATAAAAGTGCTTATAATGATCGATTCACGTCTGCATTGTACCGCTTCATCGAGAGTTTTATTTACTATGCGGGGATCCAGGCCGATGGGATTTTTGTAAAGACGCCCGGAGTCGTCGAAAATAGCCGACGGCTTTCCGTCGGTAACCATAAAAATTTGTTTATTTGCGTTCCTTGAGCGGCGAAGCAAACTGCGTGCGAGCTGCAAAGCGGCCCGTGTGTTTGTGTGGAATGGCCCGGCGGTAAGAAAAGGAAGCTCGTTTAAGTTTACAAGCCGGGCTTCATCGCCAAAAGCGACGAGTGCAAGATAATCTTTCGGAAATTTTGTCTGTATTAATTCAGAGAGAGCGAGTGTTACCTGCTTCGCCGGTGTTATTCTGTCTTCTCCGTAAAGGACCATACTATGGCTGATATCCAGAAGCAGTACCGTAGCACATGCAGTTATATGTTCGGTATCGTACACTTCAATATCTTCTTCCTGCAATTCAAAAGAATCGATTCCGTCACGGCGAAATGCGTTTGTAAGCGTGTTAGTAAGATTGATATTTGTCGGCTGATCGCCGAAAGTCCAGTGCTTCGTATCATGCATTCGGTCGACGCCCTGTCCTGTAAATAGCGATTCGTGATTTCCGCCCGGAGCTTTCTTGAGCGATGAAAATATTTGCATTAACGCATCTTGTCTTATTTTCTGGATTCCGCGAGGCGTTAGATTTGGTATTCCGTTTATTTCTTCTATGATTCCCATTTCTTTCAGCTTTTCAATAATATCTTTTAATGTGAGGTTTTTTCCGAAGATTTCGTATTGTTCAGCCAGCTCACGGAGCCAGTCAAGCGCTTCTTGAACGTCTCCATTCGTCTTAAGCATGAGAAAACTGAAAGCTTTTAATAATTCTTGAAGACGCTGCTCGTCCGTTCTTGATTTATGAGTCCACCTGCCGTAACGGAGACGCATTTTAAGCTTCCTCTTCGAAAGTCTCCTCGCGCTGCTGAAAAATGCTGCCGATGAGATCTTTATAAATAGTCGTATTTTCGACTTCATCCTTGGCGATTTTGGAATATTGATGTAGCGCGTCAAGGACAAACTCCATACCTGTTGTTAAGGCAATTGGGTCGCCTTTTGTGTCAGGCAAATATTTCAAAGCTAATTCATGTAATCCGTTGACTTTTTCTAGTTCACTGCGATACTCGTCAAAGGACATATCATCAGCGATTTCAATTTTATTCCCTGAACCGAACCAGTTTAGTATCGGATTATATTCTGTTTTTTCTTCCATCAATACCCTTGATTGCTCTCCTGATCTTTTTTTCCGCTGTAAAGGATTGGGAAAATATTTTTCAAATATTCCCCGGACCGCTTTGCCTATCAATGCTTTTCCAATTTTTACGGACCCCTCCTGTTCGCCTTCAAAAACAAGCTCGACTTTTCCGGTTATTGCAGGCAATGCGGATGGGAGATCGCAAAATCTCGGCACAATAGCAGGTTCTTCTAAAAGGATCGCCCGTCTTTCAGCATTGCTGATAAAATTTTCTATTGCAGAAATTGTCAGCCGGGCGCTGACACCCGATTTTTGATCGATATACTCGCTTGCTCTTGCTTCAAAACCTATTTGCTCGATTATTTCGTTAAAGTAGTACGGTATTTTCATTTTCCGGCCGTTGCGATAAATCCATGCTTCTTGTTTTGTAATTGCAATAGCGTCTCCAATGTTCCTGGGGTAATGCGTTATAATCTGGGAGTCAATTCTGTCTTTTAACGGAGTAATAAGATTTCCACGATTTGTATAATCCTCGGGGTTGGCGGTAAATACGATAAATAAATCCAATGGAATCCGAATATTAAATCCCCGGATTTGAATATCTTTTTCTTCCATAATATTAAAAAGTCCGACCTGGATACGGGGTTGGAGATCCGGAAGCTCGTTAATTGCAAATATACCGCGGTTGGTTCGCGGGATGATTCCGAAATGAATCGCTCCTTCATGTGCATAGTGAAGCCGCTGGGTCGCCGCTTTTATAGGATCGATGTCGCCGATTAAATCTGCGATTGTGACGTCAGGTGTAGCGAGCTTTTCGGAAAATCGGAGATCTCTTCCTAACCATTCAATTTCAACTTTATCACCGTTTAGTTGAACAAGATCTTTGCATCGTTTGCAAACGGGGTTAAAAGGGTTGTCATTGATCTCGCACCCTTTGATGACCGGAATAAATTCGTCCAAAAGCGACGGCAGCGCTCGCACAAGCCGCGATTTAGCCTGGCCCCGCAATCCTAAAAGGAGAATGTCATGCCTGGCAAGGATTGCATTGATAATAGACGGAATAACGGTCTTTTCATAACCGATGATCCCCGGGAATAATTCACTTTTCTGTTGAAGTTTGTGGATAAGGTTGCTTCGTATCTCATCCTTCACCGGAAGAATTGCATATCCGGATGTTTTCAATTCGGCAATGGTTTTTGAGAATTCCATATTTTTTTTCCGGAAATATTTTTCCTTCAGTCCCGTAATTGCACCTGCATTAAATTCCATGTATTATTCTTATCGTATGCTTATATCAAATAAAACACTCATAATTCGATTAAGTTCCATCGGTGATATTGTGCTCGGATCTCCGTTGATAAGAGTCTTAAGAAAACGGTTCCCCTCAAGTCAAATAGACTTTGTAGTACGGAAGGAGTATTCGGAACTCGTCCGGTACAATCCAAACCTCAATTTTATACATGAATTTAATTCTGACGGCGGTTTTCGGGAACTCAGGAAATTGGCAGGGAAATTGAGGAGCGAAAGTTACGACCTGGTTATTGATATTCATAATAGCTTGCGGAGCCGATATCTCCGGTCTTTTATCAGAGCGAAAAAAGTTGTAGTGATTGACAAAAGAATATTTGCGCGGACGATGCTGGTAAGATTCAAAAAAAACTATTACCGGAATATAATATCCGTCGCCGACAGGTATATCGAACCGGTGAAATCCTATAGAATAGAAAACGATGGCGGAGGCCTTGAAATATTTATCCCCGATGAAACTGCAGCCCGGATAACGGAGAAAGTGTCTTCTCTAAAATCTCGATCGTTCGGCAAAATTGTCGGATTATGTCCGTCGGCTAAACACGCAACAAAGCGCTGGCCGGAAGAAAGATTTATTGAAGCTGGAATAATATTATCGCGTGAATTAAATGCTAAAATAGTTATATTTGGAGGTAACAATGATGCTGAATTATGTGCAAGAATTTCGCATGGAATAAAAAGTAAAGCAGGAGATGAATGCGCAATAGATTATAGCAGTCAATTTTCTCTGTTGGAAACAGCAGCTGCAATGGATTTTTGCGATATCATTGTGACTAATGACTCAGGATTGATGCATATTGCAGCCGCACGGGGTAAAAAGATTGTTGCAATATTCGGTTCGACAGTGCGTGAATTCGGTTTCTATCCGGTCGGCACTGAAAATATTGTCATAGAACGAAACGGACTGTACTGCAGGCCATGTTCTCATATTGGCCTTGACAGTTGTCCCGAAAGACATTTTCGCTGTATGAATGATATTGTTACCGATGATGTTGTTGGTGCAGTAAAAGCAATCGACACAGGAACGAAAACGTATTAAGAAATATTTAATATATTTTATAAAAGTTATTATTAGCAGAGGGAAAAGCAATGAAGAATTTAGTAGAGGAGAATGAGTTATTAAACTCCAGCAATATTCAGGAATATGCCGAAAAAGAGATAATTGCCAGTGAAGGGGACATCGAAGCGGGATGGTACGTTTTGTTGCAGGGTAGAGTAGGTGTTCTTAAGCATGGTAAAAAAATAGCAGAGTTCAGCGAACATGGAGTTGTTTTCGGCGAATTGAGCAGTATCCTTAATACTCCCCGTACCGCTACTTTGATTTCACTTGAACAGACACGGGTTATTCATTTCAAAGCGTCTCTTGATAATATTATCGAGCATTATCCGAAAATGACGAAACAAATAGTTATCAGCCTTGCTGAGCGTCTGGCTAAAACTACCGATAACCTGATAACTGTTGTTGAAAAAGATATTGAGGCAAAACCGGGATTGTAATTCCGCTAATCTCTTCGCCTATCACCGCCGCGGCTTGATCGCTTCTCGGACGAAGATTTCTCGGATTGCGGCTTCGAAAAATTTTGACGAGGTCGTTCTATTCTTTTTTGCTGTATTTCGCGAGCAGTCCGCGGTGCAGGGCCCTGCTTTCTTTCATACCGCTGAATGAGCTCGCGCCGCATTTCCTTTCTATTCTGCTGAGGTTTCTGCTCCTGCACTCGCGGGGCAGTTTCACGTGTTTGTACATCATGTTTGCGCTGCTGCTCTTGTTGCAGAGCTTTACGTTGAGTACCGCGTTCAGGCTGCTGTTCACCTGTCCTTACCGATTCACGATTTGGATCTTCTTCTGAAGTTGTGCGGGATCCTATACGCGGCCTTTCTACATTTTTCATGTCAATTGAAAGTGCACGATCCGCGCGCCGGGTGTTAATGCGTTCGATGCCATTCTGCAATTCGTCTCTCGTGGGACGATAGATTTCAATCCGTTCCGCACGCCGGTTATCTTTCGATCTGATCATCCGTTCCCCGGATTGTTTTTGCATTTCCCGTACTTCTACTCTTGATATCCGTTTATTTCCATGCCGTTCGATAACAGATATATCGACACCGCGGTTAATAATGCGATTATTGTTTACCTCATACCGCGAACCGGTCCGTGCCGTACGAATGAGACGTCTTGTATGGTCCACCGAAGCAATATCTCTATAGTGGATAGTATTTCCGAAGTGTCGATACCGAACGAAGTTCCAATAATGCACAGGAGCCGACCAATGCGTCGTATATCTCAATCCGAATGAAACACTAAATGTTGCATACGGCGGCAGAGGCGCCCAGCCGATATAGTCGTTATCATACCTCCATTCGACCCATGCGGGACCCCAGACATCGTCCGGCATCCATACCCATCCATAATAGTCATCATTATACCAGCGGCCATAATGATACGTGATCCAGCCAAACGGTTCGTTCGACATCCAGTACCATCCATAGTCAGTCCAAACCCATCTTCCTAAAAGATACGGCCTCCAATAACTCTGAATATGCACCGGCCGCCATACCCTGAATCCTGATTCTACCTCGATCCATTCACCATGAGAAGAAAGCGAAGAATTAAAGAATCCGATACCAACACCGATATCAATATGATTCGGATTTGGCGCTGCCGAAGTTTTTTGAACCAGCATCATTATGCTGACCATTGAGAAAAGAAAAAGTATTCGTTTCATGTTGCACCTCGTATCTGATTGTCACTTGTAGTGATAAAAGCAAGCGACGTGCCAGCAAGGGTGTCTCATTTTTCATTATTTTAAAGGATCCTACGGAGGAATCGTCTACAAATCTATTCAAATTGTCTATTTCTTAATACGTGAGAGATAATAGATGCCAAAACTACTGTGTTTTTTTAGCCTCTTTTTTTAGGCCATAACATTTTGGGTAGTCTATTTGCTTTCTTTAATGGTGTTTCAGCGGAGGTAATCCACGGACTTTCCTTAAAGAATCCACATATGATCCTTTTTTAAAATATCGAAAGTAGTAATAGATGTTGGCTGGACGAAAACCGAAAAAACGGAGAGTACAAATACCCAAAGTAATGATAAACCGGCTGAAAGCCTCTTTGCAACTCAGTGCTCCTTTGATTAATTCATTCTCCCTGGTGAGGGCTGATGATAGTAACATTGTCTCCTTCAGTTTCGGATTGGAACATATCTTTGCAAAGTATTCCCGATTTTCATCACATTCACGATTTAGATAAGAATTAACACGATGACCGGAATGGAAGAGAATTGCGGTTGGAAACGGAGTCGTCACAATTATTTTTTTAGCTTTCCATGCCCGCTGTATAAAATCTTGCGAGGGAGAAATCCGAATGGAATGACAAAACCGCCAACCACCAAGTTCTTCAATGACTTCTCTTTTTAGTAACCAGAGCGAAGCCAAAATAAGTGTAGTATATCGAGGATTGTAAATCCCTCCGGGCATTATTCCGGACAAAATTATCCTGTCGCTGGTAAGTACCACAAAACCCAGGGAGAAAACCCAATCGGCATTGGAAGATTGGATTGTGTTTAATTGTTTTTCCAAATGATCAGGAAACCAGAGATCGTCTTGATTAAGGTAAGCGATATAACGTCCTTGCGCTTGACGGAATCCCTCATTATTAGGCCCAGATTGTTCACCGATGTTTTTTTTCAGTTTGATGCATCGAATTCTTTTGTCCTTAAAAGATTCAGCCACTTCAATGGTATCATCTGTAGAAGCATCATCCACTATCAGTAATTCCCAATCGGTGAATGTTTGTTGTATAACGCTTAAGACGGCATATTGCAGAACGTTACTCCGGTTATACGCGGCAATAATTATTGAAATCAGAGGTTGATGGCTGTTGACCATAAAAGTATCTCCATAATAATCTTTCCAAGATGCTTTAAGGAAGTCCTGCGCATGCCAAATTGAAATAATTAAAGAATATGAGGAAATAAGAATTTTGTATGATCATTTTGGGAAGAGGCTTTTGTTACCCCAGCTGCGTCTGATTTCATTTTTTCAATATAATCATTATAGAGCACTCCCCTGTGCCGGCTGTGCAATGCCGTATAGTTGCTATTGTTGACTGCATTAATCTTGGCAAGTCTTTCAGGTTGCTGCAGAAAATTGTTGCTCCATCTTTCCGCAATATCTCCTATCATATATTTTTCTTGGTATTTTACTTCTGCGCCAAGGTAGTTCATACCGTCGGCTCCAACGACCAATAAGAAATGGGCGGCATGGTAACCTGAAAATTTTAGAGGAGTGCTGTCGTACCTCGAAGAAGAGATGAAGACTTCAAATTCATCCCGGCATATATTGCGATAGTCATTAATCGCCCGTACCACACCATCCTGATTTACTTGACTCAGCTGCGCATTACTCCAACCAGTGCACATCGGGTGAAAATATATCCAATGAGCTCCAGCTGAACGTACCGATTCAGCTATTTCAGAAAGTTTAGAAACCCTGTCGAACGATGTCAAAGCGCTTATCCCGACTTTTAAAGAGCTGCCCGTTTGATCGATTCGTTTTCGCAGGTACTCGATCTTTTTTAATGTTGGTTGTATACCATTGCAGGAATCGCCGTCCCAATCATACATAGAAAGTCGAATTGTTGATGCCTTTTCAATCAACGCATCGGTAACATTTTGTTCTAGAAGATGCGAACCGTTGGTTACTACAGCAATGTCTTTAAATCCGGATTCACGAGCGAACTTGAGAACATTCGGAAACAGTGGTGAGATCGTTGGTTCTCCGCCTGTCAGAAGCAGGCCATGGGTTTGACCTTCAAAGGAAGCAAATAATTTCTCTATAAATTCCCAAGACAGCGATTCTTGAAAAGGGCTCCGGCAACTGGGACAGTCCTGGCATACACGGCTGCATCGGCTTGTAATATCCAGCTCAAGTGTAACGGGAAAGATTGGTTCATTTTTCAGGTATGTTGATAGCTTCTCTTTATGGTAACCGACTTTGTATCCTGATGCAACGTTTTTCAAAATATTTCTCCTCCATTTTTCATCTTTTGGTACCACTGTACAAATCTTGCCAATCCATCCTCAAAAGTGATTTTTGGCTGATACCCTAATAGCCGTTTTGCTTTGGATATATCAGCGAGTGTAATTTCTGGAATTCCGTCAGGAACAGCAATATAATCGACATGAGCCGGTTTATTGAGATATCTAGAGAGAAGCTGTATGACATCGGATAGACTAACGTTACGCTGCTCCCCGATATTTATGATTTCGAATTTAAAACGGCAGTCGATTGCTTGAACCAATCCTTCGATACAATTGTCGATATAAAGATAATCACGGAGGGCAGAACCATTTCCGTAAATGGGAATTTGCTGCTCAGTATCTATCAGCCGGGTAAATTTTGTAATAGCCATCTCCGGACGTTGACGCGGTCCGTAAACTGTATAAAGACGTAAAATTGTGAAGTCAATGTCAAACAGTTCAGCATAATCTTTAACAAATTTTTCTCCAAGTATTTTAGTGGCTACATAAGGATTGCAGGGCGGAGGAAACGGCTGTTCTTCGGATGCTGGCAGTGAGTTTTCACCGTAAACTGAACCGGTGGAAATAAAAATAAAGTGTCCAATTGCTGCTGCTCTGGCAGCTTCCAGTATCGCGTGAGTTCCACCAACGTTATTTGAGAAGTACATTTCCGCATTCGACATAGAAGTTTTCATACCGGTGCTGCCGGCAATATGGATGATGGTATCAGGTTTCTCCAATTTCAATATTTCGGTCATTCTTGATGAATTGCGGATATCTTCCTCGTAGAGTGTATAATGAGTGCTGTTCAATGCTAGACGGATATTTGTTTTTTTTACAAGTGGATCGTATTGAGCATTAAAATTATCAATTGCCACGACACTATCGCCTCTGCTAAGTATATAATCGGATAAGGTTGATCCAATAAAACCCGCCGCACCGGTTATGGCAATTTTTTTCATTTAGAACTCTGTAAATTATTTTCTCAATATACCGGGAATTTGTTTTTCGAACAAACAATCTCTCGTCTTAGTGTTTTTGATTGGAGGAGTGAAGCCATGCTAAAAAACTCTACTCTTTTTTGCTGCGATTGTTTTATTGGGATTATTTCGAAGGACTGCAATATTTTAAACAATATCGCAGCAATTCGGTCAGGAGGAAATTCTCGAAAGCAGCCTTCGCTATGCCATATTATGAAAGACCGATTGCACATCGTCATCTTCTTCGATCTTGTCTATAAGCTCCCGCACCTCTTTTGCCTGTTCATCAGATAACTCTTTCGTTGTCGAAGGAAGATACTGAAGCTCGGAGCTTTTAACCTCCATTCCTTTTTCTTCAAAGTATTTCAGCATTTTGCCGTACTCTTGAAATGAAGTGTAAATAAGTATTTCCTGTTCGTGTTGAACGAGTTCGTCCAATCCATGGTCGATGAGTTCAAGCTCAAACTCTTCAAGATTGGATATTTTCGAGGCATTCATTCGAATGAGCCCTTTGCGCTCGAACATAAACATAAGGGAACCCGATGAACCGAGCGATCCGCCGCCTTTGGTCAGGTAATGCCGGACGTTTGCGACGGTGCGCGTCGGATTGTCGGTTGTACATTCAACAACGAGACCAATACCATGAGGAGCATACCCTTCATAAATAATTTCTTCATAACCGGTTGTGTCTTTATCTGAAGCACGTTTGATAGCGGCTTCAACGCGATCCTTAGGCATATTGACGCTTTTCGCATTTTGTATCGCGATGCGCAGCCGGGGATTGCCTTTGGGATCAGCGCCGCCTAATTTAACTGCAACGTTGATATCACGGCCGATTCTGTTAAATGCTTTTGACATCCGCGCAAAGCGCGCGAACATCACATATTTTCTTGTTTCATATATTCTGCCCATACTTTTTTCTCAGAGTATCTGAATAAATAGTGTTGTGTCTATCTCAGCTATGCCTGATCGAAATAATATCGCCGTCCTTTACGATATATTCCTTTCCTTCAAGCCTCCATTGTCCGGATTCCTTTGTCTTGGCAAATGATCCGCCGGCTGTGATAAAGCTATTATAACTTACTACTTCTGCACGGATAAATTTAGCGAAAAAATCGGTATGGATCACGCCGGCTGCTTCTTGTGCCGTCATTCCATTCTTGATTGTCCATGCCCTGCATTCATCCTCACCGACTGTAAAGAAGGAATGAAGTCCGAGCAGGGTGTACGCTTCGCGTATCAGCGTATTGAGTGCAGACTCCTTAATGCCGTACTCTTCCATAAAGATTTTTACTTCGTCATCGGGCAGCTCGGACATTTCCATCTCGATTTTACCAAAGAAGGAAACTACCTTTGTGTTCTTACCTGATTTCGCTTCAGAGACGAGTTTTATATATTTATCTATTTCGGTCCGCTGCGACTCGTCGAAATTGAGCGCGATCAGCATCGGTTTGACAGAGAGCAATTGATAGGTTTTTAAGAGATGCAGCTCATCTTTTGAAAATTCTGTTTCACGGAGCGGTTTTTCGGCGTCAAGTATCTGCTTGCATTTTTCCAATACCGGAAGCTCCCGTTTTGCAAGTTCGTCCTGCATTTTCATCATCTGTTTTTTAATGCGTTCTATACGAGTCTCAACAAGCGATAGATCGGAAAGAATAAACTCTGTCTCAAACGAAGCGATATCCCGCAGTGCATCGATGGAACCGTCGGGATGAGGAACGGTCTCATTGGCAAATAACCGTACAACCTGTATCAGTGCGTCGTTTGTTTTTACATTAGAAAGAAAATTTGTCGTAAACTGCGTTGAACCTGACTCGCCCTTTTTTAATCCGACTACATCGACGAATTCAATGGCGGCATGCACGGTATTCTTAGGTACGAAAATTTCGACACATTTATCAAGACGCGCGTCCGGAATCTTCACAATGGCATGATGAGTTTCTGCCTTCGCAAGAGCAGAAGGATCTATATGCGTTTTTGTAATTGTTTGGAACAGCGTAGATTTCCCGGAAAAGGGCAGACCGACAATACCTATTTGCATTTTCTCGCTTTCGAAATATGAATTAATTAATAAT
>Ga0105104_10003430_pt1 | contig 11290 bp, 8 predicted proteins | sample PPLLaktember2015_3_FD_87034 | JGI IMG/M metagenome (GOLD analysis project Ga0105104, IMG submission 87034) | Freshwater sediment microbial communities from Prairie Pothole Lake near Jamestown, North Dakota, USA - PPLs Lake P7 Core (6) Depth... | ecosystem: Environmental > Aquatic > Freshwater >... | reverse complement strand
TCACCACCGGCACTTGCGCGGGCAGGGTGACAGTCCTGAATAAAAATATGGAAGTTTTCTCCACCGACGAAATCCACGGCATAGGCCAGGCGGCAGCCGCCGGGAGAATATCTGGGGGCGAATTTCCCGCCCGGTCCAACGGAGACAGGCTTGGGCTCGTCCGAATCGTTCAGGTCCAGTTCGTAGATTTCCCACCGGCCGCTGATATTCCAGGCGAAGGCAAGGCGAGTCCCATCCGGGGAAATGTCAAATCCGCCTTCAGTGTCAACGAAGGGGACGCGCAGCAGGCGTTCGATGTCAATCATGGTAGATGCTCGCGGTTAGATTTTCAAGCAGGCGGCTTTATGCTTTGGGGCAATTTCCACGTAAGGTGGATCCGTTTGCCGGCATTCTTCTGTTGCAATGGGACAACGCGGGTGGAATCGGCATCCGCTGGGCAGGTCGATCGGGTTGGGAGTTTCGCCCTGCAGGATGACGCGCTCCCGCCGCAGGCGCGGGTTGGGGACCGGGATGACCGAGAGCAGCGCCTTCGTATACGGGTGCTGTGGATTCTCCAGCACGTCGCGCATCTTGCCGATCTCAACGATACGCCCCAGATACATAACTGCTACACGGTCTGCAAAGTAACCGACCGTCCCCAGATCGTGCGTGATGAAGATGATGGAAATCTGGCGTGATCTGCGCAGGTCGGCCAGCAGGTTCAGGATCTCGGCGCGGATGGAAACATCCAGCATCGAAACCGGCTCATCGGCCAGCAACAGATGCGGTTCCAGGACGAGCGCACTGGCGATGACAACACGCTGGCGCTGCCCGCCGGAGAGTTCGTGCGGGAAGCGGCGTAGATAGATATCCGCAGGCTTCAGCCCTGCATCTTCGAGAGCGCGCACCACGCGTGCGTGGCGCTCCTCAAGGTCAGGAGTAAGGTGATGCACCACCAGCGGTTCGGCCACGATTTCCTCGATAGTCTGGGTGGGGTTGAGCGATTCGTAAGGGTCTTGGAAGACCATTTGAATACGTTGGCGCAGCAATTTTTGCGCTTTTTCATCGGCATGCGTTATATCAATACCTTCGAAGATGATCTTGCCCTCGGTTGATTTTTCCAACCCCATCAGGGTTAATGCCAGCGTGGATTTGCCGCAGCCGCTCTCGCCGACCAGCGCAATGACTTCGCCGCGTTCCAGGTGCAGACTGACATCATCAACGGCGTGGACGTGCTTGACCTTCCGGCTGAACAAATTGGGTTTTCCGGCTAAGAAATATTTCTTGAGGTTTTGCACTTCGAGAAAGTATTCTTGTGTCATGATCATTCCTCGACCAGATGACAACTGGCAACGTGCCTGCCGTTCAAGCGGTGCAGAGCGGGTTGTTCTAAATGGCAACGCTCGATAGCCACCGGGCAGCGTGGCGCGAAACGGCAGCCTGCGGGCAGCGCGTCCAGGCGTGGCGGGTAGCCGGGGATGGAGGCAAGACGCTTTTCAGGTTTGGATAAGTCAGGGAAGGCCTTAAGCAGTTCCTGGGTGTAAGGATGGCGCGCGGAATTATAAATCGTGTCCACGTCCGAATATTCGGCGGTCACGCCGCCGTACATCACCAACACCGAATCGCACATCTCAGCCACAACGCCCAGGTCATGCGTCACGAAAATAATCGAAAGTCCCAGTCGCTTACGCAGGCTGTCCAGCAGTTCCAAAATCTGTGCCTGGATCATCACATCCAGCGCGGTGGTCGGTTCGTCCGCGATCACCACTTGCGGGTTGCAGGCCAGCGCCATGGCGATCATCGCCCGCTGGCGCATGCCGCCGGAGTATTGGTATGGGAAATGTTCTTTGTGGTCAGCAGTAATGCCAACCAGATCAAGCAACTCCACCACACGGTCGTCCACCTTGTCGCCGGGCAGGATCGCTACATGCTTTATGATCGCCTCGCGGATCTGGTCACCGATTGTACGCACCGGGTTAAGGGCGTTCATCGCGCCCTGGAAGATGATCGAGATGCCATCCCAACGCACATCCAGTAGTTCCTGCTCGCTCATGGCGGTCACATCCCGTCCCATAAAATGCACCTTGCCGCCCACGATCTGCCCGGCCGCCGGCCACAGTCGTAACAGACCGAGCATCAATGTGGTCTTACCGCAACCACTCTCACCGACCAGCCCCATCAGTTCGCCCTCGTGCAACGTAAAACTGACGTTTTCTACCGCCCGTGCAGGTGGTTTTCCTTCCGTGATGTAGTGGATGGACAGGTCCCGGACCTCGAGCAGGACAGGTCTTGCGCTTCTCAAAATTGGGGATGAGTTGCCCGCTTCGGTCTGGACCACCGGCCTGCCCGGCATTAAATGATGGGTTTCCAGCCTTGGGTTCAAGACCTGCTCAAGCCCGTGCCCGAGCAGGGTCAGCCCAAGGACAACCCACACGATCCCCAGTCCTGGGACGACCAGCGCCCACCACGCCCCCGCGGACATCGCGCCGCGCCCAAAGGCGAAGTTTAGCATCTGGCCCCAGGAAAGCGCGGTCGGGTCGCCCAGGCCTAAAAACGAAAGCGTGCTTTCGTTCAGGATTGCCAGGGAGATCACCAGAATGGCGTTCACCACCAGCAGCGGCATGACCAGCGGCAATATATGATGCCGTATGATATGCATATTGCCCGCCCCGATGGCGCGTGCCCGTAGCACAAACTTGCGCGACTTCACCGCCAGCGTCTGCGAACGGACGATGCGTGAAGTGGTCGTCCAGCCCAGTAAGCCAATCACGAAGATAATGTTCATCAATTTGGGCTTGGTCATGGCCACGATCACCACCAAGAGCGGCAGGTCCGGGATGACCAGCATCACGTCGGTAAAGCGCATCAACAGGTTTTCAACCCGCCCGCCATAGAAGCCAGCCACGATGCCAATTATGCCACCGATGAAAATGGAGATAAAAGCTGCAAAAAAGCCAACCGTCAGGGAGATGCGCGCGCCATATATAAAGTTGGAGAAGACGTCCTTCCCGGCGTCATCTGTCCCGAACCAGTGTGCCGCGCTCGGCGGCTTGTAGATATCCCTGCTGGTGATGTTCGCGGAGGTAGTCACATCATACGGGGCGATCTGTTCCGCAAAAACTGCGACCAGTATGATCGTCACCAACATCACAAGCCCGACCACGGCCATGCGGTTGCGGCTGAAAGTTTTCCAAAAATCAAGGAAAGGGGATGATTTCGCGATTACTTTGTGTTCGACGAGTTGGGCTTCCATGCTAAGACTCCGACTGGACGCGCGGGTCGAGATAAGAATAGGTCAGATCTGCGATCAGGTTGGCCAGGATCACGCTGACGTTGATTAACAGGAACGTCCCTTGCAGCACCGGGAAGTCTCGGCGGTTGACCGATTCGTAGATCGTGCCCCCCAACCCCGGCCATGAAAAAACCGTCTCGATTTGCAGCGCGCCTGCCACGGTAAAGCCCAGGTTGATGGCAATGACCGTTACCAGCGGCAGCATGGCGTTCTTGCGCGCGTGATCTTTCAAAATCTGGAAGGTGCTCAACCCCTTGGCCTTGGCCGTCAGGATGTAATCTTCCGAGAGCACGTCCAGCAGGCTGGAGCGCATAATCAGCATATATTCGCCCATGAACACGATGGTGTAAGTCAGGGTGGGCAGAAATATATGCCGTAAAATGTCAGCCCACTGGTCTGTCCACGGCATGCTGGACATACCAGGCGTAGCCTTCCCGGCGATCGGCAGACCGTTGGCGCTACCCCAGAACAGGAGGATGATCCCCAGCCAGAACGTAGGCAGGCTCCAGGCCAGCAGGCTGCTTAAAAGCGCGGCGTAGTCAATCGTTGTGCGTGCTTTCCAGGCGGCAAAGATGCCGAAAATAACCCCAAAAATAATGGCCAGGACCTGCCCCGCACCGATCAACAGAATGGTGTTCCAAACGCGCTCCACCAGGATTTCGGCCACAGGCCGGTTGGTATGGTAACTGATGCCCATCTCCCCTTTGAACAGGTTGGTCACATAAATAAAAAATTGCGTGTCCAGTGGGTTGACCAGGCAGCCCCCAAATACAACCGGGTTCACTTTTTCGATACAGTTGATGACCGGTTTGTCCAGGCCATAGCGTACCCGGATCGCTTCGACCGCATCTTTCTTCAGGCGTGGGTCGTGGATACCCGAGCGGGCCGGGTCGCCTGGCAGGATGCGGAACAGGAAAAAATTCAAAATAAGGACAACCGCAATCGTAAAGACTGCCCAGCTGATTTTTTTGATGAGATATTGTTGTCGTTTCATGGCTGCTCCCGAGCAGAAACTTAAGGGTGACGGGTTTCCCCGCCACCCTTGTTTGGTGCCATGTCAACTACTGAACAGGCTCGATGACGTCCAACGAAGTCGGGTCAGCTAACTCGACTTTCGGCTGATCCGTGATCCAGCCGGTGAAGCGATCTGTGCGATAGGCTTGCAGGGCCGGGTCATAGTACGGGATGATATAGACCACGTCGTCAAAGACGATTTGCTGCATCTGCCATACCATCTCTTTGCGAGTTTCGAAGTCCATTTCGGCGCCTTGCGCGTAATAGAGTTCGTCATACTCTGGATTGGAGTAACCGGTTTCGCTGCTGCCTGTCGGGATTTCGTCGGTCGTCATAACGGATAGGAGCAGGTTCGGGTCCGGGTCTGAGCCCCAGCCCCAGAGCATAACGTCGAAATCGTAAGCCGGGCAGCAAGCAGCGGTGAGGGCGTCCGGGTCCATGGCCTGGGGTTCTGTGTCCACGCCGACTTCCGCCCACATCTCGCCCAATAACTCCGCCAGGCGCGGGCCATCGATCGAGTCGCTTGGCCAGTTCAGGCGGTAAACCAACGGGTTTGTGCCGTCCGGCATCTCGCGCACGCCGTCGCCGTCCGTATCCAGGTAGCCGGCATCGTCCAGGATTTGATTGGCTTTGGTCACATCGAATTCATAGTCCTTGAGCGAGCTGTTGTACCAAACGCCCAGACCATCGGGAATCAACGTGGTGCCCGGCGAAGCGAGACCCAGGTAGACCACATCGATGATCTTCTGCTTATCGGTGGCGTGAGCCAGAGCCAGGCGCACATTGCGATCCTGCAGGGACGGGTGACCGGAACAGATGCCGTCACCTTCAGGGCAATTCTCGGCGGTGCACTGGTTGAAAATGATATCCGTAACCGTGGGGGCGAATGGCGCGCCGGTCACAACTTCGACATTCTCGGTTGCGCGCAGGCTTTCGACAGAAGTTGCCGGGAATTCGGTGACCATATCTACCTGGCCGGTTTTGATCGCCTGCACCAGGGCATCGTTGCTCTCGAAGGTTTGGAAGATCACTTCATCAACCTTGGGTGCTTGAGGGTGATCCTTATTGGCGGCCAGATGGACGAACTCGTTCTGTTTGTACTCCACCATCTTGAACGCGCCGCTGCCGATCATTTCCGTATTCTCGAATTCAACCGCATCTTCATTCTCCCAGATGTGCTTCGGCAGCACGTACAGGAACACCAGTTGGCTGTCGAGGTTGGGGATGGCCTCGGAAAGTGTGATCACTACAGTTTTTGGATCTGGCGCTTCTACACTTTCAAAGTAATAGGTGTAATCGCCCATCCAGGGATAGCCTTCCGTATTGGCGTACAGGTCATATGAGAAGACCACATCCTCTGCTGTCAACGGCGTGCCGTCATGGAATGTGGCATCGCGCAACTTGAATGTCCATACCAGATTGTCATCTGAAACCTCGGCGCTATCGGCCAGGCTGAGAGAGAAGGTGCCATCCAGGTTCAGGTCATAGATGGTGTCATACACCAATTCAAATATGAGGTATGACTCAGCTAGCACAGCCGCGCCGGGATTGAGCGTGTCCGGGCTACCGGCATAGCCAATACGTACAACGGCAGGCTCTGAAGGGGCCTCAGTAGGTGCTGGTGGTTCCGTTGCACCAGGTTCGGCCGGTTCAACTGGTTCAGGGGTTTCGGGTGCTACCTGGCCGCCGCATGCTGATAGGATCAAAGCCGTTGCCATCAGTAAGGCCAGCAAGATCGTAAGTTTGGATTTCATGGTTTCTCCTCCAAGAATTTTGGTGATTGGGCATTTCGCCTTATCGGTTAAGTCGCGCACAGAGTGCGTACCTTCAGCCAGTTTCTCAAAGTGTAAACGTCCGGCTATAGACACCTCCTGAAAGAATTGCCTGCATGGCTTTGCCACTGATAACCAGATCGAAACGGATAAACTCTGGCGAACGAGGATCGTCACCGATGCGAAAAAGGCCGGATTCAAGTTGGTGAAGCGGTTTGTCATCACCAGACGGATATATTAAAACCAGTGAACCCTTACGCAATACGACCCTGAAATTACTGAGCCAGGGATTATGAGAGCGATAATGCCCGGGAAATGGCCCCCATTCGGCGGGACTCGCAAAAGATGTTTCCCCTTGATATCCATCGTGGACGTATCTTTTCCCGCCGTAAGTTGCTTCCGTTATCTGGTCGTTTTCGCGCCCGAATTGGAGCGGGAACAGCTCAAAATCGGGGTGGTGGATAAGAAACCTGTCAACGTCATACGGTTCCAGTAGAACGGTAACAGCTTCAAAGTCCATGGTGAGACGCTGGTTTTGGGATGTCAGGGTGAAGGACTTCCCGTCACCGCAATATTTCCCGGTATAGACCTCTATTTGTCCGACGTTTTCAGGGATTTGCGAGGGAATTTCGGGAAGTTCATCCCCATTCCAGGCAGCGCGAATCAGCTTCAGGGCATATCGAGAGATTTTCTCCGGTTCAGCCGGCCCGTTCGTGAGCACGATCACTCCCAGTCCGCTATCGAGATCAGCCAGCATGTCGGATGTATAGCCGACCATGCTGCCGCTGTGGCCGATCACGTGATGTCCATCTAGTTGTTGGCTGGACAAGCCCAACCCGTAGGACTCAGCATGCAGCCCATCAGCTGTGGAGATAATCGGCTCGATGAGTTGCTCGAAACTTTTTTGCGTAAGCAGGCCGTGAACTTGCTGCAACAACAATCGAAGATATTTACACATATCTTCAGCGGTAGAGCAGATCGAACCATCGGCCGTATCTGATTCGAGCCAGGTGGCTGGTGCCAGAACTCCACCGGGTGGTATAGGCCGGTCATCATAAAAGGGACTGTAGCCAACAGCCAACCTTTGGCGAGCTGCGGAGCGTATCACAGGAAGGGACTCATTCATGCCAAGCGGTTCGAGGATGTGCCCCCAGAGAATGTCAGCGATACTCTGACCCAGCACAGTTTCCAGTACCAATCCCAACACCTTGTAGCCAGTGTTCGAATAGTGGAACATTTCCCCCGGCGGCGCGGTAGCTTTTGTATAACGCAACTTCCAGGCTTCGGTGTACGCGGAGACGGTCTCGTCGCTGCCCGTGATGATGCCAGCAGTATGGCTCATCAGATGGCGCAGCGTGATGGGTTCGTATTCAGATTTGATTTCGAACCAGGGGAGATATTTCGTAACGGGATCGTTGATGTCGAGCAGTTCTTGCTCCTGTAATTGGAGCAAGGTGATGCTGGTAAAAGATTTGCTTATGGAACCGATCTGGAAAAGAGTCTCGCGCCTTACAGGTTGTCCCGCTTCTTGGTTTGCCAGCCCGAAGATACCCACATGCAAAAAATGTTCACGGTGAGTAAGCCCAATGGCGATGCCGGGAGCATTAAACGTCGGTAATTGACGTTCGATAAATTCATTCAAGCGCGGTATCGCGCTCTCGATAGAAATCAAGAAATCCTCTTGGACAACCTCACTCGCGACTTTGAATGGTTTCGTTGAATCATTTTAGCATGATTACGGGGTTCTTTCTATGCTTCTCTGCGATGGTATTTTAGGAGCACAATAGGAGAATCAAGTAGTATAAAACAAATTGGTTGACGTCGCTCATAGACCACAATAGAATCAATCATATTCTTAATTGGCGCAAATTTCAGGAATTTTTTTTCGAAAATTATGGTCGAGGCAGCGGGAGCATGGTTCTTGAAACCTGAAGGGCGCAGAAGGCGAGCTTAGTATGGTAAGTACGATTCCCATGATCGAAGCGCGAGGCAGTCACCGCGAGGTGGGGCAGCAGATTGGCCAGGGTTGTCGTGCACAAATTCGGGGTATGCTCACAAACCTGCGCGACCACATGCCGAACGGGATTGCATGGTCCGAAATGCTTCAGGAAAGCAAGCGCTATCTCGAATATAGCCGCGAAATTTACCCGCAATATATCGATGAGCTCGAGGGGATCGCTGAGGGGGCGGAGGCGCCCTTCGATGAAATTTTCCTGTCCATGTGTGAAGAACTTTGGGAGTCCGCAGCCTGGAAACGCGGCTGCACCGACATGGCCGCCCGCGGGCGCGCCACGCTGGATGGCTCCACCCTGGTTGCACATACCAATGATTTGTTGCCTCAGTCTGAAGAAAATCTGGTCTTGCTCAAAGTCCAGGCAGGCGACGAACCGGAATTCCTGGGGATTTCTCCCGGCGGGATCGCTATTAGCGCTGGTTTCAATGCCGCCGGGATCAGCCTGACAGGCAACCAGCTCGATAACAACGATATCCGTCCCGGAGTGCCGCGCTTGCTGGTGGTGCGTGCGATCATGGCCGCCAGATACCTCAGCGAAGCGATGGACCAATGCCTGTTACCGCAGCGCGCTTCCAGCTATAACAACGTGCTGGCCGATTTAAACGGCGAGGTTTATTGCATGGAAGGGTCAGCCACGGATTGCGAACCGATCTACATCGAAAATGATATTCTGGTGCACGCCAACCATTACGTCAGCCCGGCTATGCGGCGCTTCGAGACTGACCGTAACAGCCTCAGCAATTCTGTCCAGCGTCACAACCGCGCTATGCGCCTGTTGCGGGAACATTATGGCCGTCTGACGCCTGAACTATTCCAAAAACTGCTGGCCGACCATGCCGGCTATCCTACTTCGATCTGTAGGCACGGCAGGGAAACGGTTACTGTATTCAGTATCATCATTCACCTGGAAGGACTATGCGCCTGGATCGGCCGGGGCCGCGCTTGTGAAACCGAGTATGTTGAGTATCAATTGGAACCTTATCGAGATACAAACTCTTGATAATCTGTCATGCTGAGCAAAGCGAAGCATCTCCTTGCCCAGATACGAGACTCTTCGGTCGCAGGAACCGCTCCCTCAGAGTGACATAACTTGGAGACCTATGGAAGACCTGCTTGCCCTTTTCCCTGACACATATGAAGCCTCCCGCGAACGATTCCGCCAAAACCTGCCTGCCATCCAAAAAGGATGGCCCACTGCGGATTTGTCTTACCACCGCCTACCCGGCGACGAAGATCTGACCATCGACTGGATCCATTCGAATGCCCTCGAGAAAAACGAGAAGGTTCTGATCCTGACGACAGCCGAGCATGGCATCGAAGGCTATATTGGCTCAGCCATGCAACAGCGCTTTATCGACAAATATCTGCCCCGCCTCGATCCGCGGACGACGGGCCTGCTGCTGGTCCATGCGATCAATCCGTGGGGGATGAAGCACCATCGCCGCGTCAACTCGGACAACATCGATCTCAATCGTACCTTTCTCTGGGACGAAGCCTTTGACCCGACCTTCAATCCTGAAAATGACTTTTTAAACGATTATATAAACCCCGATAAACCTATTAGAAGCCTGGCATGGAGCAATATCAATTTTTATCTAAATCTTGTTTGGAAAGCGTTCTTAAAGGGCTGGCCCTTTCTAAAACATACCTTGCTCATCGGGCAATACCGCGATCCTCGAAGCCTGTACTACGGGGGCGAAGACTATCCAAAAGAAACACGCACGCTGATCAATTTATATGATCAGGCTTTCCAGGCTTATGACCAGGTTTTGCATCTTGATATGCACACTGGCTACGGGCCGCGTTATCAAATGAGCCTGGTCAATTCTGTGCTGGAAACAGCGACTTCACAGGATTTCGAGAAGAAATTCAATTATCCGCTGGTGGTGGCGGCAACCCCGGAAGAATTCTATGCCATTCGAGGCGATATGATCGATTACGTCTACGCCCTGCGGAAACATAAATTCCCGCAGAAAAAGCTATACGCCACTTCTTTTGAATTCGGCACTTTGGGGGATGGTCTGCGCGGACAGGTCGGCAGTCCGCGTGCGATGGTCCTTGAAAACCGCCTGTACTGGCAAGGGGCTGCCAATGACATGTTGGCCGGGCAAGTGAAGCACGATTTTGAGGAGTTATTTAACCCTGTTGCAAATGACTGGCGCGCCAAAGCCGTCGCCGATGCAGATCAGGCGTTTGAGGGTATTCTGAGGGCAGAATGCTTCATGGCAGAATTCCCGGACAAGCAATCTGATTCGGGTACCTACCTGCGGTAAAATTCATCTTGTATTTTTAAGAAATAACGAGGAAGTTGATATGTCCCAATATGATATGTTCAACCCACCCCCTCCCACGCACGACTCGCTGGAAGAACTGATCAAAGAGATGAAGCGCATGGACGATGATCCGCTCGCCGAGGCAGGCACGAACGTGGTCATCAGCCGCGGTAACCCGGAGGCCAAATTGCTCATCGTGGGCGAAGCGCCTGGCCCGGAGGAAAACATCAAGGGGAAGCCATTTGTCGGGCGCGCTGGCCAGATGCTCGATAAGATCCTTGAAGCGGCAAATTTTGATCCCGATAAAGACGTTTATATCACCAACTCGGTCTTCCGCATGCCGCCCGGCGATGATGGCAAAGCATTCCGCAAACCCACCACCGAAGAGATCGAATACTATCGACCGTATGTGCTAGAGATCATCCGCCTGGTCGATCCGATCATCATGCTGTTGACCGGGAACGTGGCCTGCCAGTCCATTCTGGGCAAGACCGGTATCACCAACTTGCGCGGCCAGTGGACGGAACTGCAAAAACGTTGGGTTATGCCGATCTTCCACCCATCTTACTTGTTGCGTAACCCATCCAGAGAGCCCGGCTCCCCCAAAGCATTGATGTGGGAGGATATTCGCGCAGTCCGAAAAAAATACGACGCACTCACAAAATAAACTGGCTAAAAAGAATCCTTGAAATTGGTAGTCTCCCCGGCCCGCCGTGGTCCGGGGCGGGCGATACGCCCGAAGAGCACGGGCTACTCGACCACCGACTACTCCCGTCCTGACACAATTCTGCCACAGAATCGTGATATGCTTTGGCGGATGACACAGCGCATTCTTGTCGTAGACGACGAACCAGCCGTGAGCGATCTGCTGGCTTACAACCTGCGGAAGGCCCATTTCGAAGTCCTGGTTGCTGCCGATGGACGGGAAGCACTGCGCCTGGCGGAT
>Ga0105104_10003429_pt1 | contig 11294 bp, 6 predicted proteins | sample PPLLaktember2015_3_FD_87034 | JGI IMG/M metagenome (GOLD analysis project Ga0105104, IMG submission 87034) | Freshwater sediment microbial communities from Prairie Pothole Lake near Jamestown, North Dakota, USA - PPLs Lake P7 Core (6) Depth... | ecosystem: Environmental > Aquatic > Freshwater >... | reverse complement strand
GTTCATCCACCGGCCAATCGCAATACCCCGGACTATATCGATTGGTAATATTCAATCCCTGCAATTTAAAAAAATCGCCAAGAGAACGATGCAGGACATCCACTGCCGACTCCACGATAACCGAAGCAGTCGTGTCGATAAAATAACCCAACGCCGGATCGCCGTTCCCGGAACTCTCTCGCGACCATTCTTCCATTCCGGAACCTATCGAGCAAAGGAACAGAACGATCTTCTCGGCATTTTTTAATTGAGCGCTCACCAGCTGCCGTGTGTGAAATTGCGTCTCACCGACCTGGATATATTGCCGGCTCCCCAATGTTTTTTCAACGTCCAGTACCCGATAACCGGCCTGGAGAGCGCAGAATTCGGGAGATCGCCGAATCACCTCATCGATTAAATCTTCAAAGTGCGGTGGAAGTTTGCGGTCCGAATATCCCAGGGCGAGAGCGATCTCCCTCTTGTCGATGGGAACCGCCTGAAGCGGAATTTCCACTTTCAGGGTATTCTCTCCTGCAGCTGTTTGGCGAAAATCCCTTCCCTTCATCCGATCGGCAGGCGAAGCATTCATTTCAGCAGCATAAGTTTTTTTGTATCTGTAAACGAACCGGCGTGCAATCGATAGAAATAAATACCGCTTGCCAGACTTTTGGGCTGCCAGGAAACCTCGTGTTGACCGGCCGATTGAAACCCGCTTGTCAAGGTCTCCAGTTCCTGGCCGAAAAGATCGTACATCTTTAATGAGATATCGGCCGGGTGATGAAGATAATAGGTGATGGTGGTCGATGGATTAAACGGATTCGGATAATTCTGCATCATACGCGGATTTTCAGGGAGTTCATTCAGTGAACGCGACACATTCGTCAGATCACTTCGTTTCAACGTGATATCCCCACTGTCCGGAACCGCATCAAACATAACATAGTGTACAGAACCGACCGTCACCGTTTGAGCAGGCCTGGATTTACCGTTTTGAGACACCGAAGCTGAAATCCAGTTTTGCGGCAGCGGCCGTCTGAGGGTCACCGGGTAATGAAAAACTGCATTATCCAGGGTGTCCGTGATACGAACCGTTATGATACTATCCGAATTTGCGAGTTCTTTTACCGAGACACTGTTGCGTTCTTTGATATAGCGGGCGACGTTGCCGAACGATGACACCCAGAATTTATCCTGGTTCGCTTTTAAATAGACAAGGCTTGCCCTTATCGTATCTGCAGGAATTGGCGAGTACGCCCCTGGTTCTGTTCCGTTTATCCCGTGAAATAAGTACACGCACCATCCCTTGGTACTTGCGGCATTGTCTGCTTTGGATTTAAAATTTGCGCCGGTATTCACCGATCCCTGATTGCCGCAGATGATAGAGCTGATATTCATGAAATTGGCGGGTGTTTTACTTTCAACAACGCCCGAACATCCGCGGGCGGCAAAATAGAATTGACTGACGATAGAATTATTGCCCGTTTCACAATAGGGATAGGCGATCGTCACACACTGCAACCCCGGGATATGACTATTAATCGCGTCCTGCGCATACTTAAATTCGTTCAGTTGGACAGAATCAGGCATCCCGGTAATATGTGCATGCGTCACAGTATGACTTGCGATTTCATGCCCCTGTGCGGCAGCATTCAGCAGTCCGTTCCAGTTCGCCGGCCATGCCCAGCTTGGATTGGTCACTGTAAATAAGGTCAGTTTGAAGTCAAACTCATTGAACATGGGAACGGCAATCGAAAGCTGGTTGGGACAATTGTCGTCGAAGGTATAGCTTATTGCCGCCGAACGAAATCCCTGCCACGTGGCAACTTCATACGGCGTGTCCACGGACTGAGCGTTACAATTCCGGCTGAACAGAAAAAGAAGAAGAATGAAAGATGATCGATGAATATTTTTCATAAGGTTTTTCCTTAATGACGGTTAATTCCTCTCCAGCGTCACGACAGATATCGACGGGAGTGAATATGTTATCAAATTATTTATGATGCGTACGCCTGATATGGGCGGTCGGTCGAATTTTTCCGGCTTATCAACATGATGACAGGTTGTTGCTTATTGTTTCAATCCCAAGATCGACATCCGTATCCTCCATTTATGAGATTAAAAAAATATTTTCAATGATCCGGAAAGCCGGATGAATGAAACTGATTTGGATTGTGGTCTTCCGTGCTTACCATTCATCTGTTCTAAATGGTGACGCCGGCAATCCTTCCTTGTTATACAAATTTGCTCCTTCCGGGTTATCGGCCCACGCATACCGTACTGCGACCGGGTTCATCAGGGTATCGTTCCAGACCACCACTTTGTTGAATCCCAATTTTGCCTTTGCCCAGATGAATTTCTTATCGGCTCCGGCAATTGAGAAATACTTTAACTCGTCTTTTCCTTTGGTCACGAGTCCGGTTCCAACATTTGAAAATGTTAATTCTATATTGTTCCCGTTAATTTTCATAGATTCATAGATCGGCCCCGAAAAAACAATTCTCGCGTCGTCATAAGCGACTTTCTCTGCAGCAAGTGCAAGCCTTCTGCCGACATCTTTTTTATTCAACGGATGTATATCATTCCATTCTCCGAGGTCGATAGCGACCGCCATTCCGGTTTTTGGACTTGAGAGTGATTTCAGCTGTGCCTCACGCAGCAGCGCCCAATTGCTTTCCGATGGCTGGAGTGTTGGTTCCATGAAGTTGGGCAATTGGACAAACAGGAATGGAAAATCACCCTGATTCCATTTGTCTCTCCAATTCCGGATCAGCGCGGGGAACAATTCGCGGTATTCGATCGGCCGGCCGGCATTTGATTCTCCCTGATACCACACGGCTCCCTTGATCGTGTAGTTCAACAGCGGATGAATCATTGCATTATACAAACCCGTCGGTTTCCACCGGACAAACGTCTGGCCGGCCAGCGGCTCCATTTCAGCCCCGAGCTGGTATCGCCAATCCCCCTTCAGATCTTTGGTTTTCCCTTTCACAATTAATTCATACGGCTTGTCCGGGACAAATCCTCCATTGCCGATATTGCTAATGACCCGCACCACAAGTGAATTCTTTCCATTTTTTAAAATGCGGGCAGGAATTTCATATCTTCTTGGAGGATACTGGTAGCCGGTTGACCCGACACACACTCCATTGACAAACACCGAATCCGCGTCGACAATTCTGCCGAGGTTCAGTTTTGCAGGTTGTCCCGTCCATGAGGATGGGATGCGGATATCTTTTCTAAACCACACGACACCGTTCACCGGTCCCAGCTTGGTCGATAGCCAATAACCGGGTATTTTCATAACGGGCCATTTGCTCGAATTGAATTTCGGATCCTTCCACGATTTTGAACCAGCCTTATATCCGGCATCTTTTTTCCCTGAGAGATCATACCACGCATGTATTCGTTGATTGTCACTCTCTTCAATTTGACGGATGGCCGAGCTGTCTTTAAACTTTTGTAATTCCTCATTGAGGAGGGGAAATTTCTGAAGCGCATCTTCACTGATCCATGATTCCGCCGGGGATCCGCCCAGGCTCGCATTGATCAAACCGATTGGGACATGATACGTCTCGTATAACTCCTGAGCGAAAAAATAAGCGACGGCCGAGAACGAGAGCACATTCTCCGGATTTGTTTTTTTCCAGCTCCCGAATTCCAGATCGGTCTGCGGGATGCAAAAATTATATTTTTGAGGAACCGCAAAATATCGTATCGCATTATTTTCTGAACTCGCGATTTCATGCTGATAGATCGGACTCACTCTTCGCATCGGCAATTCCATATTCGACTGCCCCGAGCAAAGCCAGACGTCTCCCACCATCACATCCGAAATGGTGATGGTGTTGCTGGCAATAATCTGCATCGTATAGGGACCACCCGCCGCTAACCGTGTGAGGAGAACATTCCATTCTCCGTTGGAATCTGCAGAAGTATAATGAGTCGATTTAAGAAATTGAACCGTCACCTGCTCGTTGGGTGCCGCCCATCCCCATATTTTTATATCGGTATTCCGCTGCAGCACCATCCCATCGCTCAGGAGTTTCGGCAGTCGCACCTGACTGAACGCCGCCAGCGCAACGAGAAACATCAAACCAACAAGCAGTTTGAACCGATGCTGTTTCAAATTCATGCTCCTCTCTCCCTATCCTTTTTTTAAACTTGCAGCCAGCGCCCGGATATGATCCGGCGTGGTGCCGCAGCAGCCGCCGACGATATTTGCGCCGCAAGAAATGAGTGATTGAAGAGTTGATGCCATCAATTCAGGAGTGTCCGGGTACGTCGTTATGCCGTCCCGGATCACGGGTTTGCCTGCGTTGGCATGAACAAGAATCGGCGTCAGAGAATCGATGCTGCGAATTTCTTTGACAATGCCGATCATCTGTTCAAATCCGTTGCCGCAATTTGTTCCGATCACAGACGCTCCGGCATCTTTGATGGCATTCACCATATCCGCGGGCGAGACGCCCATCATGGTCCGATATTCACCGCTGATGGTTTTCTCAAATGTAAAGGTACAGGCAATTTCCAATCCGGTGGACTCTTTTGCCGCCTGAACGGCAATACTCGCCTCCTCAATATCGGACATGGTTTCGATACAGATCGCATCGACGCCGCCCTTCTTCAGTGCAGCCGCTTGAAGGGAAAAACCATCGTACAGTTCCTGACCGGAGACTTCGCCCATCATTAACATAATCCCGCTTGGTCCCATCGATCCCAGAACAAATTTATCCGCTCCCGCAGCTTCCCGTGAGATTGCCGCTGCCGCTTCATTGAGCTCTGCGGTTCTTTCCGACAATCCGAAATGAGAGAGTTTCAGCGGGCTGCCGCCAAAACTATTCGTAAGAATAATATCAGCGCCGGCATCGATATAACTTTTGGCTATGGCAAAGACATCCGCCCGATGCGTGATATTCCAGAGTTCGGGACATTCACCGGGCTGGAGGCCGCGCGCGTGGAGAAACGTACCCCATGCCCCGTCAGAGATGAGCGGTTTTCCTTTTTGTATTTCAGAGAGAAGTGATTTCATGGGTATCCCTGATCGTTGTTCTCGTTGCTGCATTTCTCAAAGTATAAATCATGCAAAAAACCAAAATAAATAATTCTACGCTGCGTATGTGCTCAGAAACATGACGGCGCCCTGCGGATCCGGTGCATAGGCATCCGCACCCATTTTTGCTGCAGCATCAGCTGAAAGCGGAGCTCCCCCGACAAGAATGACAGAAGAGGGAAGCTGGGTTTTAATTTCCTGAACGGTTTTCGCCATACTAGCCATCGTGGTGGTCAGCAGTGCACTTAATCCGACGATACAGCCGGGATGTTCCTTTATTTTCTCGATGAACTTACCCGGTTTCACATCCACGCCAATATCGACCACTTCCCATCCGTTACCGGCGACGACCATCCCGACAAGATTCTTTCCGATATCATGCAAGTCACCGGCGACCGTCCCGAGAACAAATGTGCCCTTCTTTTTTACCGTTCCTGCCTGAAAGAACGGTTTCAGATGGGCCATCACCGCATTCATTGCTTTTGCCGCCATCAACAGTTCCGGAACAAACACTTCGTTGCGTCCAAACTTTGCGCCGATTCGTTCCATACCGTCATTGCATGCCTTCAGAATCAAGTCGGGACCGGTACCGGCAGCTAATGCCTGCTGAGTTAATTCATCCGCGCCTTCCTGATTCCTCAGGTCGGGCGGATAAGGTGCAGATTTATTGACTTTTCCCCGTTCCACACAGAGAGCGAGCTTTTCAATCAATTCATTCATTGCTTTTTCCTTAACAGATTTTATGATCGTTATATTGCACGTGAACAGCGTTTATTCTGCAAATAATATATTAAAAGATAATACATGTGCGACCATCGCACGATAATGACGCACTGGCCAGGCCATTGATTCCATTTTTATGCACTTCGTTAAGAGCATCTTTCCTATTTGAGACTTCAATGAAGATATCATTTTTTAGAAATAAATACGCCATGAGTTCCCTGATGCAATCCATGAAATTGAGAACCTCCGTTCATTCGCCGTACTCCATCCGATGATTGGCCGTTGTGTTCGGACTCACTTCGCCTCGAAGTCCGCGTTTCCATCCTCTTTCAATAAACTCCACCTGTCATATTCACAGAGAGGTGAACATTCATCTATGTGCCACCCCGTTATTTATTCCTTTTTTCCGGTTTTGGAATGATATGAAAACTTTCCGGCGGGCCTAGAGAGCAAGGTTTCACGCCGCCCGTGTTCACCACAATTTTTTGCAGCACCACACCGGGATCAACCATCCATATTTTCAATGTATGATAACCGGATTTCGCAATGGTATGAGTGCTGCGGCTCAAGCGGGCATTGTTGACCACCGATTTCTCCCAGTCCCTGTTTCCATTCTGCGCACTATACCCAGCAGGTACGAGCGTGAGTATTTGCGGTACTTCATTATCCATCGAGACAGCAAATTGAAGACTGCGGTTGGGCATAAAATTTAGCGTCGGAGAGTGAATCGTCCTTACTTCCACCGTGTCCGATGTAAATAAGTACATCTGATATTCCAAACAGGGAGCATCTTTTCCCGGCACGGCACTTTTTGCATCCGCAGGTGCCGTCGCCCTCATTGCTGAAAGTGTATGTCCATAATCTTCAATCTTCATCCATTGTCTGGAACCGGCATCTGTTTTTTTCGTATAGTGTTCCGCTTCAATTGAAACGGTTCCTTCTCCCTCGACAAATCCAAGCAATGAATCGCGTGAGATCTCCGTTGGATTAAAAGCATTCACGTTCACTTCGACTTCGCTGTTCGTACCGATGATTTTTATTTTACCGGTGTTCATCCCATGCCGAATTTTATTCCAATCAATCGTAAACCAAAGTCGATTATCCTTGTTTACCGTTCCCTTGAATTCGCTCGGAACGATCCAAGAGTCGCTGACCGCCACAGTATATTCAAACGCTCTGGTACCCTTATTAAATACGTCGACATAATGATGCTGCTGATTGAATACATCGAACGGAGGCAATACCGCTCCGGTCGCCGAACCCGGCCAGCATTCTTCAGAGCCATCCACCGCAACACCCATGAGGGCGGTATCCCGGAGAGAAATCTCCGAGAGTTTTATGGCGCGTAAACTATTCGTCGGTGGATCCTGCCAATTCGTATATCCTAAGTGGGTCTGATCCATAAAGTGATTCCATTTCCCGCCGGCAAATGTTCGATTGTAATACCCCATGAGGCTGGTGTCTCTCTGAAACAAGTCACGGACTTTATTTGCCATATCGTTGGTGCTGGCACGGCCCTGGCGCGCATAGAGAATATTTTTTCCTGCTGCAAGGTACAATTCGTTCACCATCGCACTCGCCTTCGTCGGGAACAACACCAGTTCATAATATGCATCACGCTTCGCTTCAGGCATCTTGCTGAATAGTTCTTCGGCTTTCGCACTGATGGCATTATAATCCATCACCACATTTTCCGCTTCCCGGTAGTTGATCAAGCTGTAGGTCTCGGGTCCGAGCAGTTCGGGTTTGCGCCGTCCGTTATATTTTGTGTACTTCGAAAGGATGTCGGCAATATCGGCGGCAGAGGCTGATCCAAATTCCCGCTCAGCCCAGCGGCGGGTATATTCAATAGTATTGTCATTCGTCCATTGGTTGGTGTTCCAGGCAAGGTCCATAAAATATTCAAGCGGGAGCTCATACCCTTTGAAGTGTCCGACGTTCACAATCCAAATCCTGTCGGCTCCGTATTGCTTGGCAAGGGACATTTGATCCCAAATTTTGGCAATCGGATTAGAGTTGATCCATTGATAACTTCTGGGCCCGCCATGATAATCGAAATGGTAATAGATTCCAGCTCCGCCGCTGCGTTTTCGTTCATCGGCCGTCGGCAACCGCCGGATATTGCCCCAATTGTCCTCCGCCCAAAGGAGCGTCACGTCATCGGGGACGCGCATGCCGGCATTATAAAACGCCTGTACTTCTTTATACAGACACCAGAGCTGCGGTATGGCAGTCACCTTGGGATTCATTTCTTCGGCAAGAATATTCCGCTGGACATTTACAATTTTTTCCAGCAACGCCATATTTTCTTCCGGTCCGCCGGGAGCCATGGGGGTGTCATCCGCCCCGCGCAAACCGATCGTGATGATGCTCTCATAATTCTTATTGCGTCTGATCCCTTCCCTCCAGAAATTTTGAAGGAGGTCAGGGTGCCTGGCATAATTCCAGGACCCCAAAGTTCGCAGATAACGACGGTCCCACTCTTTCTGCGCTCTCAGCATCGGTTCCTGATGTGACGTGCCCATGACGATTCCGTATTCATCTGCAAGCCGGGGATTTTCCGGATCGTCTTCATTAAAGGCGTTATTCCACATCGCCGGCCAAAGATAATTCCCCTTCAATCTCAGAATCAGTTCGAATATTTTTTCATAGAACTGATGGTTGTAATTGGCAATCCCTTCATGAGTCGGCGGATTATCTCTGAGCGGCACCGTGCCAAATTTTTCGTTGACCCAATTTGTCAGATCCGGATATTCATCATTAAGAAAGAGACCGCGGTATTTCACAGACGGCGATCCCTGGATGTTCGGCCCGGGATTCACGAAGAGCGACTCTTTATGATCAACGGGCACATCTGCCCACCAGTACCATGGAGAAACTCCAATTTGTTTGGATAAATCGTAGAGGCCATAGATGGTGCCCCGTTTGTCGCTTCCGGCGATTATTAATGCGCGATCGATATGAGGAAACGGCTTTTCGATAACCTGTATAAGATATGCCTCCCACTTCCCCGCAATCTGTTTCACGTTGAGTTTTTTAGCACGTACCAGCTTATCGATCAGTGGACTTCTGCCTAAAGTTCCAACGAGCACGACCTCATTGATATTGGGAATTACATCCAATGACATCGCCGGTTTAACAGCGGTGACCTTTTCAATATCTGTTTGAAGTTGTTTCAATACACGAATGACACCGGGGTAATCCTGTGAACTCACACAAAGCGGCGCGGAATGGCCGGAAGCCGAGAGCGTAAATTTTCCATTTCCCTCGTTAGAGGAGACATAAGATTCAAGGTCCCCCGCTAATATGTTTTGTGTGCAAAACAGCATCACGATCATGGCGAGCATTGTTTGAATCCGGTTCGCTCGAGGGTTTCCCATGATCCGACTCATCATTGTCATCTTTCCCCATCTCGCACCATAACGGCAATGGGCAGGTGAAACAACAGAGGTATTATTCATGGAAGGATCCTTTCATGGTGGACATGGGAGGAGCATACATTCTGAAGTTGCCGCTGACCTGCAGCATCGCAAGCATGTAAAGCATTCCGTCATAGTACCGTGCATTGCCATGGGGAACCGGCAGATCCCATAGTTCCTGGACAAACTCTTTTCTGATATCGATAGTGGACGCAAGTGCGGCGACGGCATTCATCGCCACTAATCCCGCACTATGATCGTTTCCGAGCTGTTTGCCGTCGAGGGTAAACCGGTTGCCGTACGCTTTGATCCCCTGATGATAAAAGAATGTCAGGAGTCTATTGGATTGTTCCTCCGGCCAGGTCCCGCCTCCGCACCAGATATAATCGACGGCAACATTCATGCCCACGCGCCACGCATCGAATTGAAAATGTTCATTTCCGCCTCCCCAGGGGCTGAAGGGAGTCCCATCAAAGTGCGCATAATCCGGCGCCAATCCCGTAGACGGTTGAACGGTATTCATTAAAAATTTTCGGCTCGCCACCGCCGCATCTTTCCAAAATTGATTTTCGGTCTTTGCGTATCGGGCCCAAATCTCATAAAAATGCGGAACGTGATATGAAGGATCGGTAAAATCATCCGCCTCACCGGCCGGCACAAACACCACCAATTTTTTTTCCTTATGAAACATATTCGTGACGACGTCCCGGGTATCAGAATTTTCAATTTTCGTCATCATGGCATGTAAAATGTTTTGCGCCTCCGAATCATAATCGAATATGCCCTTGCCGTTTCCCCACCGCGCAGAAGCAAAGAACAGCGCCGTCACGAACCATTCTTCACCGTCGGAAGCAGAATTGGAATCAATGATGGAACCATCGGTGTTGCAATGCCAGGCAAAATAACCTTTGCGCGGGCCCTGCCGGTGCTGCATGTATGTTTTCGCCCACTTCCATAATTGATTGAATTCTTTTTGATGGTCCAACTGGATCGCGATCATCATACCGTAAGACATCCCCTCGGTGCGGACATCTTTATTCAGAATATCTTCGACATACGCCATATCAGAACCTGACGGGAAAACAATCCGTTCCTTTGCATTATCTCCATAAAAGAGCATGTCATAGGCTTTCTGAATCTTCTTTTGAATCTCCTCGTTGTTTTTTTGCAGTAATTCTGCGAACAGGTTTGGATACGCCGGAACCGACTGAACGGTATCTGTTTTTAGAGGTCGAATTTCTCTGGATTCTTTGGGATGACTGTACGTTACGTCGGAAAACGATAATATCGAAGCAATCAGAATGAAACTTACATTTCCTGTCATAACCATTCCTTTATTACATATTCTTGCCAGAATAATTAAAAGGCGAGGGATAATGGTTTAATAAATATTGAACCGTTTCAATACTACTAATGTAATGATAAAAAAGCAAGGAGAATTGTTTTGAATTTTCAATAGAATTATATCTATTCAACGATGAAATGTTCATTTCTTTCGATCAATAAATCTATTTCTACGTACTATCCAAATCAAATCTAAACGATTAGAGAATAAAGCCAATTTCTTGGCTAAAACTTATTTACTTATCAGGAAAGTTCAATAATAGTGATACATTATGTGATAAATAAAACAAAAACGATTGTCTCGAACATCGATTTGAATTTTGGTAAATATTTCATTTGATTGAACCGTTTCAATAGATTGATTTTGTTAAAATTAAATCATAAATTTATCTGCATTTCTCAAGTCTCAAATCGACGAGTTAAGTGAATTTATTTATCAATGTACAGCGATGAATAAGCGGGAACGAATAATAGGAGGCGAAACAGAAAAATGAAAAAAATTACCATCGAAGATGTTGCAAAACGAGCCCGGGTTTCCAAAGGGACAGTCTCCGCGGTGATCAATGCAAGAAATACTGTCAGACCGGCAACGAGAGATCACATCTTGGAGGTTATGAAAGAATCAAATTACCGGCCAAAAGGAATTGCTCGAAATTTAAAATATACGAATCAGGAAAAAAGCGTCGGACTCATCATTAAAGACCTGACGTATCCTTTTTACACTGCGATTTCCAAGGGAGTAAGCGATTATGCAGAAAGCAAAGGATATTCGGTCATTG
>Ga0105104_10003428_pt1 | contig 11294 bp, 7 predicted proteins | sample PPLLaktember2015_3_FD_87034 | JGI IMG/M metagenome (GOLD analysis project Ga0105104, IMG submission 87034) | Freshwater sediment microbial communities from Prairie Pothole Lake near Jamestown, North Dakota, USA - PPLs Lake P7 Core (6) Depth... | ecosystem: Environmental > Aquatic > Freshwater >... | reverse complement strand
GCCCAGGATGAGCGCCGCGGCGACCCCCGGCCCGACGAGGCCGAAGCGGACCACCAGCTCGCCGATCAGCGGCATTGCGATGACGAGCGCGGTCGTACCGTGGAACACGGCGCTCGCGCGGCGCCCGCGGGCGCCGGCGCGATCCCCGAGAGCGACCAGCCCGAGCGCCAGCGCCAGGCCGGCCCCGGCGCCGACCGCGTCGGGCACGACGTGGAGGTCCGTGCCGGCGCGCAGCAGGTAGCCGAGCCCGAGGAAGATGACGCTACGCCCGATGAGCGCGAGGTCGAGCCAGCGCTCGTGCACCGCCGGCTCCGCCTCGAGCTCGGTCTCCGGCTCGTCGGCGGCCAGCGCCGGCGGCAGTAGCTGCTCGAGCCGGCGCACCCGCTCGTCGAGGCGAGCGACGGATTGCGCCAGCGCGTCGAGCCGGGGGTCCTCGGATTCGACCACGGGCTACTCGCTCGGATACAGCAGCTCGAGGATCTCCGGCTTCTTGGACTCGGTCTCGAGCGGCGTGTGGCACATCGCGTCACAGGCCTTGGCGATCTTCTTGCCCTTGTCGTCGACCAGGGTGGCGCTGTGGCAGCGGAAGCAGCCCGAGTCGCCGTGGTGGTTGGCGTAGCTCGGGTACGTGCCCCAGGCGATCTTCATCTCGGGGAACACGTTGGCCGCGAAGATGTCCACGATGGCCTGGGCGGACTTCTGGATGCTCTCGCCCTTGGTCCTGGCGACCTCCGGGTAGCTCTGGGCATAGAACCCGGCGAGCTGCGCCGGGATCTGGCGGCGCGCCTCCTCGTCCGACGTGTACTGGCCCTGGACGACGCGCACGGCCTCGCGCCGGACGTAAGGTAGGTCGGCGTCGATGCTTCCGGCGAGCAGCGCGGCGTCGACCTCGGCCTTGGGCTCACCGTAGGCGTGCGTCGGCCGGTTGTGGCAGTCGACGCAGTCCATCTCGCGCCAGGCGTAGCCGGCGGTCTGGGTCTTGGCCGCGGCCTCGGGACTGAGCTTCCAGCGCTTCTTCACGATGCCGGCGGCGTCGGCGAGCTCGACCTCGGCGATGGTGCGCCGCTTGGGGTCAGCGAAGTAGCGGACCCGGTTCTCGCGCGCGACGTGCCAGTGGATGCCGACCGGCTTGCCGGCCTTCGTGCCGCCGATGTTCATGAGCAGCACGGTCTTGCGCGCCTCGGTCTTCTCGTCGTCGGTGTAGCTGGTCAGGATCTTGAGCCGGTCGCCGGTGAAGCGCGCCGGCCAGTGGCACTGCTCGCAGGTCTCGCGCGCCGGCCGCAGGTCGTACACCGGCGTCGCGATCGGCCGGTTGAATGTGTTGAAGGCGACCGCGAACAGCTGGCGCGTGCCCGACAGCTTCGACTGCACGAACCACGAGGCCCCGGGCCCGATGTGGCAGTTCACGCAGCCGACGCGCGCGTGCGGCGAGCGCGAGTAGGCGGTGAGCTCGGGCTTCATGATGTGGCAGCTCGTACCGCAGAACTCGGTCGAGTCCATGACCTCGACGGCCTTGTAGGTGCCGCCGGCGATGATGGCGATGTTCACCGCGGTCATGACGAGCACGAACAGCGCAATCGCGCGCACCACCGGCTTGCCGAAATCGATGACCAGCGGCCGCGGCGGCTCGACCCCGAGCTTCTCGGCCTTGCGCCGGCGCCGCCGCGCCATGAAGTTGCCGAGCGGGATGAGCACGAGGCCGACGACCAGGATGGCCGGCACGACGGCGTAGACCAGGATGCCGAGGTACGGGCCGCCATGGAAGCCGAGCAGGTCGAGCACGAGGAAGGCGACGATCACCGAGCCGGCGATCGTCGCCATGACTGCGCCGAGCAGCCGGAGCCAATTGCGGGTAAACGCCTGGACCACGTCCTTGACGATCACCGGGCCTCCACTAGAGGGCGCTGATTCCGGTCACGAGGAGCAGCAGGGCAAGGAGCACCCCGATGGCCAGCGTCACCGCGCCGAAGATGTTCGCGCGCCGGCGCGCCCGCTCGTCGGGCGGCGGCATGAGCAGCTTGTCGAGTGTGCCGTCCGCAACCGCGCGCGCGTACTCGTCGGGTCGCTCGTGCTGGAAGCGCGACAGCGGCATGCCGCCGAGGAACATGACCGTGTCCATCGGAAACGCCTCCGGACGCAGGTGGGTGTGGAAGAAGTGGAAGAAGAAGATGAAGCCGGTCGCGAGCAGCGCCTCGTCGCTGTGGATGACGTAGGCCACGTTGAGCGCCCAGCCGGGCAGGAACTTCGTGAACCACATCGGCGCCCACAGCATCAGGCCCGAGATGCCGATCATCGGGATGCCCCAGAAGACCGCGAAGAAGTCGAACTTCTCCCAGTAGGCCCAGCGGTCGAGGTGCGGCGGCTTGCCCCGGTAGCAGAACCACTTGAAGTTAGCCCACAGGTCCTGAAGGTCCTTCCACCGGGGTGTCATCGACGCCCAGCCCCAGAACAGGCCCTTGGTGCGCTTCACCAGCGCTTCGTAGAGCAGGTAGGCGAGGTAGACCGCGGCGTAGCCGAACGTCAGGACGCCGGCAATGCGGTGCAGGAGCTGGTTCGCCGCCGGTCCACCGAAGAGGCTCTCGATGGGCCGGGCCCAGGCCTGGCCGCTGAACTTGAGCGGCAGGCCGGTGGCGCCGAGAGCGAGGAAGGTGAGCACGATGGCGACGTGGATGCCGATGTGGATCGGCCGGAAGCGGCGCACCCACGGCTCGCCCGGCTTCTCACCCTTGGGCAGCTCGTGGCGCAACGCCGCGACGATGGCGCGCTGCAGCCACAGGATCGCGTGCACGGCGAAGAAGCCCATGACCCCGAAGAGGAGCAGGGTCATGAACTTGAAGATCCAGTACACCTTGGCGTTGCGCGCCTTGTTGCCCGGGTCGGCGTGGACGTCGAACTTGAGGAATTCGCCGCTCGCGCCCGGGTGGCAGCGGCCGCAGGTCGCGGCCAGGTTCGCTGGCTGGACGGTCGACTGCGGGTCGGTCGCGGGCAGCATGTAGTGTGGCGTGTGGCAGTCCGCACAGGTCGCGGCGGCGGCCTGGCCGAGCCGCGTCGCCTTGCCGTGGAAGCTCTCGCGGTAGGTCCGGCTGGCCTCCGCGTGGCAGGCGCCGCAGGTGTCGGCCATCTTGAGGTTGTTGGCGTAGACCATCGGGTCGAAGGTCTTGTGGCCCGAGTGGCAGGTCACGCAGACCGGGTACTTCAAGGGGCGTTCGGCCGTGGGCGTCTGGGGCTCGGCGCCGGGCTTGACTCGCGCCGGGTCCTTGTCGCCGAGCCACTTCTGTCCGTGCGTGCTCTCCTTCCAGCGCGTGACGATGAACTCGTGGCACTGGCCGCAGGTCTCGACCGAGTTGACCTTCGCGACCTTCGAGGTCTCGCTCTTGACCTTGGCGATGTCGTGCGCGCCGTGGCACGTGCTGCACGTCGGCGCGACAGCGAGCCCGGAGCGGAGCAGCCCCTGGCCGTGGACGCTGGTGCGGAAGGCGCGCACGTACTCCGTGTCATGGCATTCGCTGCAGGTCGTGACCTGCAGCACCTTCGACATCGGCGCCGTCGGGTCCTTGTGCCCCTTGGGCTCGTGCAGGTCGCCGTGGCAGTCGAGGCACCGGACCTGCTTGGCCGCGGTGCCGTGGATGCTCGTCTTGAACTGCGCCACCTGGTCGCCGTGGCAGGCCTTGCACGCGTTCCAGTTGGTGCGGACGAACTTGCCGTGGCTGTCGCCGTGGCAGGTCGAGCATTCCGAGTCCTTGTGCTTGCCGCGCGCGACCTTGGCCCCCACCTCGGCGTGGCAGCCCGACTGGGCGCACAGCTGCTTCGGCGGCAGCTCGTCGAGGGCGCTGCCGTGGGGCTTGCCGTCGGTCACGTTGGAGTGGCACGCGTGGCAGTCGATGTCCTTGGCCGCGTGCTTGGCATCGCTGACGACGCCCTTGTGGCACCCGGCGTTGACGCAGGTGTTGGGGGTCGGCGTCGCTTGGGCGCTGGCTCCGAAAGAGACGATGCAGGCGATGAGCGGAAGCGCGCGGTAGGTGCTCATGGCTGGACCTCTCCGGGCCAGACGAACGTTCCGGCGAGCGTCAGTGCGGCAGCGGTGCTGGTCATCACTCCCCTCCGCGTCGTCGACTCCAGGATGGATAGGCGATGAGTGCGGCCACCACTGCGTCGCTCCACCCGTTCGGCTGGCCGGGTCACCTTCTCCTCGAGAGCGTGCAGCGGGGTCTCCATCTGCCCCCCCTCCGCCGAGTGGCTCGGCTGCCCCGAACATGGAACAACGGGATGCTTGCAGCGGGAGTGCCGCCGCGAAGCTGGCGTGATGGCGTACGTCCACCGTTCCCGCCCCGCAGCCTTTGCGCCTGTCAGGATGCGCCCGCGCGAATTACCCAGCGTTCCGTGAGGTCTCTCCCCCTCTCCTGCTGCCGCATCCGCCTTTCCTCGTCCGCAGCTCGACTACGGACCCAGGTCGACGACGCCGTTCAGGTGCGTGGAGTTCCCCGAAGCATCCACGATGATGTTCCCCGCCGAGGTGACGGATCGCGGGTGGCAGCCGGCGCAGTCGGTGAGGGTTTTGCCCACGTGGAAGGACTCGCCCGGAATCTGTGGCGGAATCCCGTGGCAGCTTCCACAGGCCGCCTGTCCCGTCCCGTTGAACGCGGGGGTTCGATTCACGCTCGGGGCGGTGTCCTGCGAGAGACGGGCTCCCGACCCGTGACAGTAGGAGGTGCAGGTCGCGGTCTGGGGGTCGTAGGTCACGACCGCGCCGTCCGCCCTGGCCAGCACGCCCGCATCGGGCGGGAAGACGTCCGCGGGCGGGACATGGTCGATGTGGCCCGGGCTGTCGAGCTCCGTCGGTACCACGTGGCACTCGTTGCAGGCGACGGGCGCGCTGACCTTGTGCTGGGCCTCCAGGTGGGGACGATGCGCTCCCACGGTCTGCAGGCTCGGATCCGATCGCCCGAGCAGGTCGACGGGGGGCGCCGGACTGTCGCCGCTCCCGTGACACCCCACGCAGCTGCCCGCCGGGGCCGCCAGGTTCACCTCGCCGTTGGCGTGGAGCGGAGACCGCGGCTGGTCCCCGATGAAGCTCGGCCGGTGGCAGGTGTTGCAACGGGTGTCCGGCCCGTGCCCTTCCGGCGGCACTCCGTGACAGCTGCCGCAGGGAGCCTGGTCTTGCCCGACGGCGGTCCATACCGGGGTGATGAAGTTTGCGTTCGGGTCCTGGAAGGGCGCGTGGCAGTAGCCGTTGGTGCAGGTGGCCGCATTCCGATCCCAGGAGAACTGGCCGGCGAAGCCGCTGCGAACGATCACCGGCGCGGGACCGGTGAGCAGCTTCCCTCCGGACTGATAGTGCCCCTCGTCCTGCGGGTGGGTGGGCGTTGTGTGACACACCTCGCACGAGTAGGCGGCGTGCATCGCGCCGTCGGCGACGTGCGCCTGGTGCGCCCCCACCGTCACCAGCGAGGTCGCGGACAGGTAGTCCAGGTTCCGGGGCGGGCCCGCGTTGGCCGCGTTCCCGTGGCAGGTATTGCAGGCCATCACGCCCGAGGCGTGACAGCTCTGACAGGAGACGTTGACGCTGCCTCCGCTCAGATCCTCCCCGTGGCAGGCCTGGCAGCCGGAGAGGTCGTAGACGGCCTGCCGCAGCACCCGTCCGTGGAACTGATCGCCGTTGCCGGGATCCATCCAGCCGTTGATGTGCACCGTGTACGGCTTGGGCTTGAGCGCGCACTCGACGACCCAGCTCTGGAGCTCGGAGAGCTCGGCTTGCGAAATCGCCACGTGCCCGGTCGGCAGCGTCCCTCGCGCGGCCTGGAGCACGAGCGAGTTGTCGTCCCCGGCGCGCGCCCGGTACGTCCCGTCGGGCCGGCGGGCGACAGCGGCCAGGTAGCTGTCCACCCGGTAGTCGGCCTCGGCCCGGGTCGCCGAGTGGCAGGAGGCGCACCGCGACTGGAGTACCTGACCCACGCCCTGGGCATAGCTGTCGTCGCATTTCGCCTGTCCCAGCTTCTGAGAACGCCCCTCGCATCCGGCCAGCGCCGCGAGGGCGGCGAGCAGCACGACCTGCCTTCGCACGGGTCGGTCTAGAGGTGACATGACAGGCACATGGAGTTGCGGTTGATTTCCGAAGGGGGGTGCTTCCCCGTCCAGCCCGGCGGGTGCGGGTCGCCGCCCGGACCCCCGACGCGGTGGCAGCTCACGCAGTTGGACGCGGCCCCCTGGTCATGGCAGGCGGCGCAGCTCACGATGTCGTTCCGCGCGGCCGAGCCGTGGAAGCTCGGGCTCCCGGGCGTGAGCCAGCCCCCGGGGTGCGGATTCAGCGGATTGCTCGAGTCGGGCGTGAGCCGCTGCTTCTTGTGACAATCGTTGCAGAAGCTGACCGGGTGGCACTTCTGGCAGGCCGCCTGGTTCCCGCGCGCCTCGATGGAGTGGCGGGTGAGGAAGTCGCCCCAGTGGATGAAGTTCCGGTCCGGGCGATCCGGGAGGATCTCCTCCACCTTCATCGGACGGGTCCGCGCCGCGTGGCAGTCCGCGCAGAAGGCCTGCTGGTGGCAGGTGTCGCAGGCCGCGGACGTCGACCGGGCGATGGGAGGATGGAGCCGGGTGAAGTTCCCCTGGTGGCTGAAGGCGGTGGTGGGCCGGAGCGGGAAGCGGGTCAGGTCCAGGTGGCAGGCGTAGCACTGGCCGCCGGAGAACTGCTGATCGTGAGGGTGGCAGCCGAGGCAGGTCTTCATCGGTGGGACCGGCTTCTCCAGCTGGCCCCGGACCGGGAGCACCTGGTGACAGACGTCGCACTTGTCGTCCTTCTCCAGATGCTTGGCGTGGTTCATGATCAGGTACGGCGGCTTCTTCACGTAGGTGCCCGGCTTCGCGGTCAGGTGACACATCTCGCACTTGCCCGCTTCCTTCTCCTTCTTGTGGCACTCGAGGCACTTCTTCTCTTTGGGGAAGACGCCGGGCTGTCCCAGCTCGGTCATGTCGAAGATCGGCTCGTGGCAGGTGAGGCAGTCCAGCCCGGCCTTCTTGTGCCCGGCGTGGTTGGGGTCGATCTGGATCGGCTCTCCGGCCTGCGCGGACCACACCCCGCCCAGGAGGAGGACGGCGAGTACCGGACCACTGCCGCGGAGGGGTCGCCGGCTCATCGAGCGGCTCCCTTGTTGCCGTAGTTCGAGAAGGTGTAGCCGATGCGGGCAGTGGCCGTGAACACGCTCTCGAAGAAGGGCGTGGACCCCGCCGAGCCGCTCAGCATCGCGCTCCATCCCGAGCCGATGGCCCAGGTGGCGCTGCCCGTCCCCACGATGGATCCCGTCTTCGCGTTGACCGGGTTCGACAGCACCGTTCCCTCCACGTCCGCGGTCAACCTCACCCGCTGGCTCAAGGCAAAGGAGACCCAGGCGCGCAGGTCGGTCACCCCGTTGACCGGCACGAAAAGGAACCGGGCATTCACACCGACCGTCGACTTTCGGGTGAGCCGGTAGGTGGCCCGCAGCTCGGCCTCATCGCCGTGCCCTCCGTCCACCCACAGCCGGTTGTACTCGCCGTACAGACCGAGGCGCGGGGTCGTCTGCCAGAACACCCCACCTCCCACCGCGTCGCGGTTCGTCTCCGCGAACACGCTGAAGATGGAGGTCATGGGAAGGAAGAGATCCGGCGAGTAGTGCTGCCCCTTCGCGAAGACCTCGACGGTGGGAAGGATCTGCCAGTGGACGTTGAGGTCCGCGTCCGCGAAGCGCTCCTCCTGGAGGCTCAGGATGCCCGAGGCGGAGGCCCAGAGATTGGAGAGGATGGCCCAGCGGGCGTCCAGGCCCAGGTCCTGCCTCGACAGGACGCTGCCGCTGATGATCTCCAGGAAGGAGACTCCCACCTCGGACCCGTAGGAGGGCCGCCAGAAGGCTCTGCCTCCGAAGGCGAACTCGCCGACCGGATAGTTGAAACGGGACACCGTGGGGGCTCCGGCGTAGCCGGTCACCCCGAACCCCTTGCCGATCATCGCCGTGGCGTTCACCCCGTCCAGCTGGAGAACCCGCGCCGCCCCGCCGGAGACGAGCTGTCTTCCGAGCGTCAGGCTGAGGTGGCGATGGAACAGCGACCCCTGGATGTAGAGGAGGTCGATGTCGCCGGTGGTATCCGTGTAGATCGAGTCCTTGAGCGACGACAGCTGTCCCCAGGCCGAGAGCTGGATGTTGAGGTCGTCGACGCCGGACACCTCGATGTTCCGCACCGAGAGGCCCACCATCTCCGTGCCCCAGAAGCCGGTGCGGGTGTCCCCTGCCCTCCAGTCCGGCTTGAGGCGCAGCATCGTCGTCGAGGTCGCGTCCACGACCTGCGCGGCGGCCGGCGGTGCCCAGACGGTCACGATGAGCACGAGAGTCGCCCACCGCGGGCCAGCCCCAGCGACGTGACCGAACATCCCTCGGTTCATGATCCGGTGACGCTCCTCTTGGCTGCAGTCCGGGGCGGTCGACGCGAGCTACTCCTTCTCGCGGGGATAGGGGGGAACGTAGGGTGAAGTGATGTTGTGGACCTCGGCCACCGGGAGAATCGCTCCGGTCCCGTGACACACGACGCAGCTCTCCACCGGCGGTCCGCTCGGCGGGAAGAAGGTGTTCTGCTCCGCGTGGTTCGCCGCGGCCGCCGAGTCGTGGCAGGTGATGCACGCCCGTGCCGTCGGGGTCTGCCAGGCGGTGTTCACGCACTTGCCGGCCGCCGAGCAGGTCTGGCCGTACCCACAGGGCGAGGTGCTCGAGCAGGCGGCGTTCGTGCTCTGGTGGCAATTGGTGCACGCGCGCACGTCCACCGGCGCCAGGATCTCCTCGAAGTCGAGCAGGCTGTTGTTGAAGCCGAGGTAGTTCAGTGTCTTCGGCGGGATGCTCGGGGGAAGCCCGAGGTTGTTCCGCTCCGCGTAGCCGTCGCGCAGTCGCGCGAAGTGGATGTTGTGCACCAGTTGCTGGTAGTCGACGACCACGCCCGGCGTCGGGTCGACGGTCACGGTGCAGACGCTGCCCGAGCACGCTTCCCAGCCTCCGGCGAAGCCCGCGCAATCGGAATTGGTGCTGCAGGCCACTCCGGTGGACCCCATCACGCGGTCGAAGGCGTTCTGGGTGTGGCAGGTGCTGCAGGTCTCGCCGTTCTTCCGCTGGCCCCCGTGAAGCGCCAGATGCGGGAATCCGGAGGCGGTCATGCCGTGGCACGCGCCACAGGCGGCCTGGGTCACCACCTGGCGCCCCGAGGCCGTCTGGTTCACTCCGAAGGCGACGGCCACCTGCGCATCGACCGCGTCACGCACTCCGCTGGTGGTCTTCGCCCAGTAGAACCAGACGGTGTAGTTCCCCGGCGGGTTGACCTGTGTTCCCGCGGTGGAGTTGTTGACGGGGGGCAGCGAGCTCGCCGGCCAGGTGGTGGCCGGGACATAGGTGTAGGTCTGCGTGGCCCCGTCGTAGGTCAGCGTTCCCTGCCCCGCGTTCTTCATGGTCAGGCCGCCTGTTCCGGCGCCGTACACGCGCTGGGGGTTGCTGGTCGGACCGGCGACCAGGAAGGTGCCGGCCCATGCGGAGTTGGTGATCAGATCCGGGACCGGAAACGCAGCGTCGTTGATGAGCCGGAACTTCAACGTCAGCGTGTCGCCTACCTGGAAGCTGTCGCCGGGCCCGGTTCCTCCGGTCACGGTCACTTCCTCGAACCCGTAGCCCTCGAGGCTGATGGGTGGGTTGTAAGGAGAGATGGCGTGCCGGCCGGCGATGGGTGAGAGGCCGTTGGTCGGCCCGTGGCAGGTGGCGCACTGCGCGTCGTCGGGCTGGAGCGCGTGGGAGGTCAGCTCGCAGTTCTTGGTCGTCGTGTTGCACGTGGCAATGGCGCTCAGGCCGCTGCAGCTCGCGTTGGTGGTGCACCCGCTCGTGCCGCTCGGGAACCCGAGGACGGTCGGCGGGGTGATGACCGCCTCGGGCGCGCTCGGGTCCACCCCACCGTCGGGCAACAGGGCTCCGGCGAAGAAGACGTTGTCGTGGCAGGTGCCGCAGGCCGCCCGGGAGGGCCGGGTCATCCACGCATCGTCGACGTGGCAGCTGGTGCAGTCCTTCTCCATCGCCACGGAGGCGGGCAGCGCGACACCGGGCGTTCCACCGGTAGGCATCGCCGGGAAGCCGACGTTCAGGAACGCGGTGAGCGAGTCATCCGCCCCGAACCCGTACTCCGGGTGGGCGGCGCCGGCAGCGAGCTGGTGCTCCCCCCGGTGCACGCCGTGGGTCTTCCGGAGCAGGTGATTCGGACTGTACCCGGCGTTGTTGTGGCAGGCCTTGCAGCTGCCGATGGGGAGCGAGTCGAGCGCGTAGTTGCCCACCGGCGAGAAGCCCGGGGGGATGTGCGCCATGTGGATCTTGCCCCCCGGTGCCTGGTTCAGATGGCAGCTCGCGCAGCTCGACTCGTTCGCGGGTCCGCTCGCGTAGGGCTCGACCGTCGCCGTCCCGATCTGGAAGTCCTGGAGGACGAACATCTGGTTGAGCGGGTCGGGTCCGATCGCCCAGACCGCCGCGGTGTACGTCCCGGGCGCCTCGGCGGTGATCGGGTTGAGCGTGTAGACGATGGTCCCGTCCGGCTGGACGGTCATGTTCGCGTTCGGGAGCCCGCCGTCCTCGAGCGGCTTGAGGCCCTGGGCGGTGAACGGCGCCGGAGTGAGATTCAGGAGGTTGTAGGCGGTGACCGTCTGCAGCGGGGACCGGGGGCCGACCACGAAGAAGTCGGCGGTCGAGCCGAGGCTGGCGGGAGGAACGGTGTGGCCGCAGGCGTCCGCGAAGGTGATCGTGACCACCGGTCGGTCCCCCGTGACGAAGAAGCTGCCGTTCGTCGGGCTCGAGACCGCCACCGTGGCGCCGAGCTGGGTGCAGCTGGAACCGCCGTCACCGCCCTGGCCTGGAGGCCCGGGGGGACCGGCATCGCCGGAAGGCCCCTCCGGACCCCGGTCGCCGAGACACCCCGCCCCCAGTCCGACGAGGACTGCTCCCACCAGCGACAGCGCCAGCCTCATCGCCGTCCCCTCTCCCACGTCACCGGAGGCCCTCCCGGGACCCGGAAACTACCTCACTCATCCCTCCCGGAAAGGGCAGTTCCACATGGGCCGAAAGTCCTACTTTGGACGAGGCCGGCAAGGGCGCAAACCGTGCGCCATCGTCCGAGCGAGCCGGACCCGCCTCCTCGCGGGCTCGCGCGCCGCGTGCGCCGCGGTTGGCTCGCCCGAATAGGCCCTCGGGATTCTTGCGAGTCCCGGGTCGATCCGCTACGGAAACCGGACACTCGGAGGGCGCCCATGCAACACG
>Ga0105104_10003427_pt1 | contig 11295 bp, 8 predicted proteins | sample PPLLaktember2015_3_FD_87034 | JGI IMG/M metagenome (GOLD analysis project Ga0105104, IMG submission 87034) | Freshwater sediment microbial communities from Prairie Pothole Lake near Jamestown, North Dakota, USA - PPLs Lake P7 Core (6) Depth... | ecosystem: Environmental > Aquatic > Freshwater >... | reverse complement strand
GTGATTGAAAAAAATCGCGACATTGCCATCATCACGGCGATGGGCGGGACGTCCCGAACGATCATGCGGATCTTTATGCTCCAGGGACTGATCATCGGCGCGGTCGGGACAGTTATCGGCGATATCATCGGCTGCCTGGCTGTCTGGTACCTGGATGCTTACAAGGTGTTTCCGCTGGAACCCCAGGTATATTCGATCCCGTACGTACCATTCCGCCTCGAGTTCCCTGACGTCATCCTGATATCGTTGGTCGCCTTGATCATCAGCTTTCTTGCCACACTTTACCCGGCCAGAGCCGCTTCCCGTCTGGACCCGATTGAGGCGCTTCGGTATGAGTAACCTGGTCGAGGTAGCCCACCTTTTCAAATCCTTCCGCTCGGGGGATGAAAAGCTCGAAATCCTTGTCGACTTGGAACTGCAGGTCAGGCAGGGGGCCATGATCTCGGTCACCGGAGCTAGCGGATCGGGGAAGAGCACTTTTCTGCACCTGGTTGGCGGAATCGATACTCCGGACTCAGGGACGATCACCATAGCGGGCCAGGACATCAGCCGTTTGGACAAATCGGCGCTTGCCCGGTTCAGGAACCGGCACGTGGGCTTTGTGTTTCAGTTCCATCATCTGCTCCCTGAGTTCTCCGCCCTCGAGAACGTGATGTTTCCCCTGCTGCTGAGGGGCAGATCTCGGTCAGAGGCGCTCTCTTCGGCGGTGCAACTCCTGCAAGAAGTGGGCCTGACGGACAGGGGTGATCACCGTCCCGGAGAGCTGTCGGGCGGGGAACAACAGCGGGTGGCCGTCGCTCGTGCTTTGGCCGGAAATCCATCCTTGTTGCTGGGGGACGAGCCGACGGGGAACCTCGATATTTCCACCGCCGAAACAATTCATCGGCTCCTGATCGAGGTGCATTCCCGGCATGATCTCACATCCATCATCGTGACGCATAATGCCCGGCTGGCCCAACTCTGCGACCTGGAGTACCGGATGATCGGGGGCCGCCTGGTCCCTGCCGACCAGGTGCCCACCGCGGGGTAAGGCAACCACCACCCTCAGAGCCTGGAGCGCAGCGTTTCCACTTCCCTCCAGTAACGCTTTTGCGAGCGCAGTTTGCGAGCCTTCGGAGTGCGCAAGCCATGCTTGCGCCTTTCGTGCACGTTCGGGGCACGACAGTGCCAGCCGTACGAAAGGCGCAAGCATGGCTTGCGCACTCCGAAGGCTCGCAAACTGCGCTCGCAAAAGCGTTACTGGAGGGAAGTGGAGACGCTGCGCTCCAGGCTCTGAAGGATCCCGGGTCTAATCGCAGTGGTTGATCCTGTTGCTTGTTGTTTTTTGCTTCTCTGCTCTGCTAGAAACTTCTTCACCCCCCGAATCATCTTTGAGAATAGCCGGCTGTGATGTCCGAGTGCTGCGGGTGAGGCAAGGGACGCTCGGAATGTCAGGGGCGGTCGGTTTGCCGTAAAATAGGAGTAACAGAGAAACACGATATGTTTGAGAAGTACACCGAGAAGGCCAGGCGGGTCATTTTCTTTGCTCGTTACGAGGCGAGCCAACTAGGCTCCCGATGCATTGAGACCGAGCATATTCTGCTGGGACTGCTGCGCGAGGACAAGGCGCTTGCCAGTCGGTTCTTCCCCCGGACCGAGACGGCCCTGGAGAACATTCGCAAGCAGGTTGAAGGACGGTCTCCCTCTCGAGAGAAAGTGTCTACCTCGGTCGAGCTTCCTCTCAGCGACGAATCGAAGAGAGTCCTGACCTACGCCGCCGAAGAGGCAGATCGATTGTTGTGCAACTACATCGGGACCGAGCATCTGCTGCTCGGCCTTCTGCGCGAAGAAAAATCTTTTGCCGCCAGCATTTTGTACGAAAAAGGGTTGCGGCTTACGCGCGTCCGAGAGGAGCTTGCGCCCACTTCCGACCGGCCGGCACCCAGCAAACCCAAGGACTCACTGATTCTCACCGAGTTCAGCCGCGATCTGACGGAGGCGGCCGCCAATGCCACGCTCGATCCGCTGATTGGGCGAGAAGCTGAAATTGAACGAGTCGTCCAGATTCTGTGCCGGAGAACCAAGAACAACCCGGTTTTAATCGGCGAGCCCGGAGTAGGCAAGACGGCAATCGTGGAAGGACTGGCTCAGAAGATCGTCGCCGGGGAAGTCCCTGCCATGCTGAACGACAAAAGGCTTCTGGCGCTCGACATCTCCCTGATCGTGGCCGGTACCAAGTACCGCGGCCAGTTCGAGGAGAGGCTCAAGGCGATCATGAAGGAGCTGGTCGAGAACCCTAACTTCATTATTTTCATTGATGAGTTGCACACCCTGGTTGGCGCGGGATCAGCCGAGGGCTCCCTGGACGCCGCGAACATCCTGAAGCCTGCCCTCTCCAGGGGAGAGATTCAGTGTATCGGCGCTACCACGCCTTACGAGTATCGACGTTCGATCGAGAAGGATCGAGCCTTGGAGCGGCGATTTCAGTCCATTAAGGTCGCACCGCCGAGTGAAGCCGAGGCGCTCGAGATCATCTACGGGATCAAGGACCGCTACGAAGGCTTCCACCAGGTGGAGTATTCGGACGACGCTATCCAGGCCGCAGTCTACGAATCAAGCCGCTACATTCCGGATCGTTTCCTGCCTGACAAGGCGATCGACGTCCTGGACGAGGCTGGAGCGCGGGTTAAACTCAACAATACGACGATGCCTGACGAGGTGGTCGACATCCAGAAGCGAATTAAAGTGATTGTCAGGCAGATGGACCACGCGATTTCGACGAAGGAATTCGACCGGGCCATCAAGCTGAAGGACCAGGAGCTCCAGGAGCGCGAGGCGCTGCAGGAAATCAAGGACCGCTGGAAGCTGAAAAACCGGGTGCCTCCGCAGGTCGGCAAGCACGAGGTCGAGCAGGTCATCTCTCGCTGGACCGGCATTCCGGTCACTGCACTGCAGGAAGAGGAGACTCAGAAGCTGCTGCGCATGGAGGAGGAACTCCACACGCGGGTTATCAGTCAGGACAAGGCGATTTCGGCTCTTTCACGAGCGATCCGGCGCAGCCGCGCGGGCATGAAGAACCCCAACCGCCCGGTGGGTTCGTTCCTGTTCCTCGGTCCCACCGGCGTCGGCAAGACCGAGTTGGCCAAGGCCCTGGCCTCCTTCCTGTTTGGGAGCGAGAAGTCTCTGATCCGCTTCGACATGTCGGAGTACATGGAAAAGCACTCGGTTTCGAAGCTGATCGGCTCTCCGCCCGGCTACATCGGGCATGAGGAGGGCGGCCAACTGACCGAGAAGATCAAGCGCAATCCTTATTCGGTGGTGCTGCTCGACGAGATCGAGAAGGCTCATTTCGACATCTTCAACATCCTGCTGCAGGTGTTTGAAGACGGGATGCTGACCGATTCTCATGGAAACGTGATCGACTTTAAAAACACGATTCTGATCATGACATCCAATATTGGTGCGCGTTATCTGACCAACAAGTTGCAGGTCGGATTCACGACAACCGTCGAGGCGGGGCGCCAGAAGGTTGAAGACCTGATCCTCAATGAAGTGAAGCGAGTCTTCAATCCGGAGTTCATTAACCGCCTTGACGAGATCATTCTGTTCGAGTCGCTGACCGAAGAGGATCTGCTGCAGATTGTTGAACTGCTGCTTGGCCAGGTCAACGAGAACCTGGTCCAGAAGTCGATCGACATTCACCTTGAAGAGGAGGCAAAGCGCTGGATCATCGACCAGACGTGCGGCGACCGGAGTTACGGAGCGCGCCCGCTGCGTCGCGCTGTGCAGAAGTACATCGAAGATCCGGTTTCGGAGCTGATGATTCAGGGAAAACTGAAAGAAAAGCAGACTCTGGCCGTCTATTTTAAGGATGGTGCCCTGTACTACCGCCCGAAGGGCTCAAAGAATGAGGGGGCCCTGCTGTCCTGCGGCTCGGTGTAACAGAAAATCCGCCAAGTGGCCCCGAAATCCGTTCGGGGTCGCCTATTTAGCCACTTGCGGGCACTTGCGGTACCTGCAACGTGCGAAATGGTCGACCCCGGATTTCGGGGCCACTTGGCCGCCCCCCCCGCTTACGACAATAGACCTCCGCCACTTGGGAACCATCCAAGGTGCAGCTTGCCTGCGAAAGCACCAACTGTGTTATTATCATTCCCTTCAGATTTTTCCAAAAAGAGGAGCGAATGAGCGTTTCCGCTGACTCCATCAGGACCAATCCTGGACCGCGATCTGCAAAGCGGCGTCTGCCGGCTTGGGCCGTCTACGCGCTTGTGCTTGCGGCTCTACCAACTCCGGGTCTCTGGGCTCAAAACCAGCCACCAAAGCAGATCGAGGACGTGCGGATTGTCGGAAACCGGCGAATCCAGGAAAGCACGATCCTCTACTACGTCCAGACAAAGAAACAAGACATCTACAACGAGGACCAGATAATTCGGGACTATCGAAGCATCCTGAATACCAGCTGGTTCGAAGATGCCAAGGTTAAGATTCAGCAAGGCGAAATCGGCCCGATAATTATTTTCGAGGTGAAGGAACGCCCGCTGATTCGCAATATCGAGTACCGCGGCATGAAGTCGTTCAAAGAGTCCGACGTTCTCGAGAAATTTCGGGATTTAAAGGTCGGGCTCACCAAGGATTCCCCCTACGACGAAGCGAAAATCCCCAAGGCCCGCAAGGCCCTGAAGCTCCTCCTTGACCTGAACGGCCGGCCACTGGGACGAGTCGAGGTTGAGACCGAGGCGATCACGGCCGCCGCGGTCAACCTGATCTTCAAGATCGAGGAAGGCCCCAAGGTCAGGATCGGGGATATTCAGTTCGAGGGCAACACGGTCCTGAGCGACAAGGATCTGCAAAACGCGCTGCAGCTGACCAAGGAACGTGGTCCGATCACCCTCTTCAAGGGCCAGGACAAGTACATCGGAGAGAAACTCGAGTACGACATCCAGGTGAACCTGCTGGCGAAGTACCGTGAGAAGGGGTACATCTTTGCTAAGGCCGGCGATCCCAAGGTGGAGATCGTTGAGGCGCCTAAAGGTCTCCTGGTCGGTTTCCGGAAAACTAAACAGCAGTACTACATTTCCATCCCGATCGAGGAAGGGGAACAATTCCGTTACGGCACTTTCAAGATCGACGGTCTCAAGAACTTCGACAAGGACCTCATCGAAAAGAACATGTACAAGGTAGTTCCCGGTGAAGTGGTGAACTACACGCACATGAAGAAGGCGAACGAGGACTTGAAGAAGCTGTATGGCCGTTACGGTTTCCTCGACATGGAAGCCATTCCGGAAATGCACCCGGACGCCAAGACCAAGAAGGTTGACATCGCCATTTCGGTCGTCGAGGGGAAGCAGTACATCGTTCACCGGATCAATTTCGCCGGCAACACGAAGACGCGTGACAAAGTCCTGCGCCGCGAGTTCATTCTGGAGGAGTCGCACCTGTTCAATGGGGACTTCCTCGAGATGTCCGTTCTGCGCCTGAATCAGCTCGGTTTCTTCGACAAAATCGAGGAGAAGGACTACGAGGTCATCAAGCGTCCCCAGGACGGCAGCGTCGATATTCTGGTGAAGGTAAAGGAGCGAAGCCAGCAGTCGATCGGTCTGACGGGTGGTGTCAGCGGCATCAGCGGGAGTTTTATTGGAATTAACTACCAGTCGAACAATTTCCGGGGATTGGGACAGACCATCGATGTCCAGTTGCTGACCGGAACCCGCACTGCAAACTACATGTTCCGCTTCACCGAGCCGTATTTCCTCGATTCCAAAATGTCGCTCGGATTGTCGGTCTTCAATCAGCGTTACAGATACGACACTTACACGCTCTTCTACGGCATGATTTCGCCCAGTCAGAACGTTCCTCTGTTCACCAGAATCAGCACAGGGTTCGACGTGTCTGCCAGCTACCCGTTCCTGGGTCGCTTCTCGCGGGTCCAGATGAGTTACAGCCTGCAGACGATCAAGATCACGGATCCGGCCGAAAGCTATCAGAACTACGCCTACAACCAACTGCTGCTGTTTACTCCGGGCGGCGACATCGACGCGGCTAAGAAGGGCATCATCCGCAGCGAGATTACGCCGGGCTTCCTATATAACCGCAAGAATGCCTACTTCGGGGCGACGCAGGGCAGCTATTTCGTGGTGCAGGTCCCGATTGCCGGTGGTCCGCTCGGCGGCGATTTTAGCGTCATCCGGCCGTACATGGAGTATCAGAAGTTTTTCAAGGATGCCTGGCTCAGCGGCGGAAGGAACAGCTTCGCTTTGCGCGCGCAGCTCCAGCACATCATTCCCTTCGGCAAGCTGCCCAATGGGTATTCGATGACCGTGCCGTTCTTTGAGCGCATTTTCACGGGGGGTGAATACACGCTCCGCGGATTTGACATACGCTCAGTCGGCCCGTGGGCGATTACGCGGTCGCCGCAGGTGGATGGCAGCGGCAATCCAATCATCGATCCGGCGACAGGACTGCCCAATATTACAGAAAGCCCGATTCTGGTGGGCGGCGACACCAGTGCCCTCCTGACCGGCGAGTATCGCATCCCCATCGCCGGGCCTTTACAGCTGACCGGGTTCGTCGATTTCGGCAACGCCTGGGTCACCAGGAGGAATACTCTGAAGATTCTCGGCCCCGACACCGTGGTTCAGCTGCAGGAACAGACCAACAACGTCTGGCGCATGTCCACCGGAGCGGAGGTCCAATTCCTGCTGCCGATGATTAACCAGCCGTTCCGGCTGATCTTCGCTTATAATCCCATGGTCATGAGCACGAGCATGGTGTTCAACGGGGTGAACGTCCCGCTCGAAGAACCGCGACATGGCGTGAAATTTTCAGTCGGATATACGTTTTAAGCGATTGACGATTGAACGATTGACGATTGACGATTGACGATTTAAGGATCCCCATTAATCGTCAATCGTCAATCGTTCAATCGTTCAATCGTAAATAGTCTTATTTAAGGAGATCCTAGACCGAATGAGAAAACTGATTGCCCTAATCACTGTCTTTCTACCAGCGATGACGCTTACCCTGGCGCAACAAGCGGCAGGGAGCGCCGCCCCAACCAAGATAGGATTTGTAAACTCAATGGAAGTCCTCTACGGGACTGAAGAGGGGAAACAGGCGCTCGACAAGCTGAACAAGCTGATGCAGGCAAAGCAGCAGCAGTTCGACACGCAAAAGAACGAGCTCGACAAGCTCAAAGACGATCTGGCGCAAAAGGAACGGAATTTGAATCCTCAGACGCGTCAGGAAATGGCCACCAGCATCGCCGAGAAAGAGAAGTCCCTCACTCGATTCCAGGAAGATGCTCAGGCCGAGATCACCCGGGGTCGGGATGAGGTGATGGGCACGATCGGCGAGAAGGCCATGAAGGTCATCACCGATTATGCCGAGAAGAACAGTTTCGGTGCGATCTTCGTCAAAGACCAGCAGATCGTGACTTACGTCGCCACTGCTTTGGATGTCACGCCGGAAATCATTAAGGCGTACAACCAGGCGCACCCGGCAGCTGCCGCGCCGGCGGCAACGTCCTCGGCGGCTCCCGCCACGCCGCCCGCAGCCAAGCCATAGGCACTCAAGCTGGGAGCGCCCCTGGAAGCGCTCCCAGCTTTCCGCGCGCAAATAATTCTGCCCGTAATGCTAAACTCTCCTCGTGTATAAACTGCAGCAGTTGGCGCAACTCGTGGGCGGTAGGATACATGGCGACAGCGCGTTGGAGATCGAAGCCGTCCGGCCGCTTGAGGCAGCCCAGCCGGGTGATCTGACGCTGGCTGAAGGTCGGAAGAACCGGGAGCGCCTGGAATCCTGCCCTGCCTCTGCCGTCATCGTACCGCCCGGTGTTACATTCCCCACCAAGACCCTGCTCGAAGTCGCCCGTCCCAAGCTCGCGTTTGCCCAGATCCTCGAGTACGTCCATCGCACGCCTTTCCGCGCCCAGGGGATTTCGCCTTTGTCGGCGGTGGGAAAGGACTGCCGCATTCCGCCGGAAGTCTCTATCTACCCGTTTGCATCTTTAGGGGAACGGGTCACCATTGGTCTTCGTGTTACGGTTTTTTCAGGTGTGCGCATCGGAGACGGCTGCGCCATCGGCGATGACGTTGTCCTTCACCCGAATGTCGTGCTCTATCCAGGGGTTCGACTGGGAAACCGGGTTGTGATTCACGGCGGCACCGTTATCGGGGCAGACGGGTTTGGCTATGTGTTCGACGGCTCGCGCCAGGTGAAGATCCCCCAAACCGGCACGGTTGTCATTGATGATGATGTAGAAATAGGCGCCAACAGCTGTGTCGACCGGGGCACTTTCGGCCCGACCGTCATCGAAAAAGGGGTCAAGCTGGACAACCACGTCCATATTGCTCATAACTGCCGGGTCGGGAGCAATACGATTATGGTTGCCCAAGTCGGCATATCGGGGAGTGTCTCGATCGGGCGGAACTGCATATTTGCAGGCCATTCGGGGGTTGTGGATCATGTCACGATCGGCGATGATGTCAAGGTCATGATGAAATCGGGGGTATCGAAAGATGTTCCCCCGAAAAGCAGCGTCTCCGGTCAACCTGCCATGGACCACCGCCAGGCTATGCGAATCGAGTCCATCACACGCCGTTTGCCGGAGATCTATGAAGAGTGGAAGCAGTTGAAGAAAAGGATGAAAGAAGGAGGCAGCTGACAGCTGACAGCTGACAGCTGACGACTGACGACTGACGACTGACTGACAAACTGACAAACTGACAAACTGACAGACTGACAGACTGACAGACTGACAGACTGACAGTCTGACAACGGACGATGATCCTTCTTGATTTGTCAGTTTGTCAGTCTGTCAGTTTGTCAGTTTGTGGATTCTTGCTCACTCGCAGGGGGACTAGCTCATGGAGATCAAGCCGACTATTTTCGACGTTCAGGAAGTGCTCAAATACCTGCCCCACCGCTATCCATTCCTCCTGGTTGACCGGATCATTGAATTTGAAGCCAACCAGCGAATTGTGGGACTGAAGAACGTTACCATCAACGAACCGTTCTTCCCTGGCCATTTCCCGGGTGTCCCGATCATGCCCGGGGTGCTCATCCTCGAGTCCATGGCCCAAGTGGGCGGTTTCCTCGTCTTTAAGGCAGCTGAAGATCGTGAAAAGAAACTGGTGTTCTTCAGCGGCGTCGAGAACGCGCGTTTTCGCCGTCCGGTTCGCCCCGGCGATCAACTTCAAATCGAGATGACCGTACTGAAGATAAAGTCCCGCATCGGCAAGCTGCACGGACGAGCGTATGTCGATGGCCAGATAGCCGCCGAGGCGGAGATCATGTTTTCGATGGTCAGCCGCGGCGACTTCGCCGAGGCGGCGGCAAATGAGTAGCATTTCAATTCACCCGACCGCACTAGTCGCGCCAGAGGCGATCCTTGACGACGGCGTTTCGGTCGGCCCGTATACGGTGATCGGACCTTCGGTCACGATCGGTGAGCAGACCGCCATCGGGCCTCACTGCGTCATTGAAGGCGATACGCGAATCGGTCGGAACAATCGAATCTCCGGACAGTCCTCTATAGGCTCGGCTCCGCAGGATTTGAAATACCGCGGAGAGCCGACCTGGTTGGAGATCGGGGACGATAACACTATTCGCGAGTTCGTAACGATTAACCGAGGAACCGTCGGGGGGCGAGGCAAAACCGGCATCGGAAGCCACAATCTTTTGATGACCGGTGTCCATGTTGCCCATGACTGCCTGGTTGGTGACCATGTCATCATGGCGAATGCGGCCACGCTCGCCGGGCACGTCGACATTGAGGATTTCTCGACGATCGGCGCGTTCACGGGCGTACATCAGTTTTGCCGCGTCGGCCTCCACGCGTTCATCGGCGGATACTCGGTCATCACCCGCGACGCCCTTCCTTTTGTAAAGACCGTGGGGGATCGGAACGACGCGAAGACTTACGACATCAACAGCATTGGCCTTGAGCGTCGAGGGTTTTCTCAGGAACGGATCGATGCCTTGAAAAAGGCCTACCGGACCCTCGTTCGCAAAGGTCTTAGAGTGAAGGACGCCGTCGAGCAGATCCGAGCACAAGGGCTGGAAACGGGGGATGTTGCCGTCCTGATCGGGTTTATCGAGAGCTCGGAGAGAGGTTTTATTAGATAATTTCTGAACCGAGGTGCGAGGCGTGCCGTAGAAGGGTGGGTTTCGAATCCGGCCGCCGTTGTTGCGGGCGGATTCGAAACCCACCACGTGCAGGATCGTGCTCGAAAGCGCGTGGCGCGACCGTGCAACTGGTGGGTTTCAATCCGCCCGCAACAACGGCGGCCGGATTCGAAACCCACCCTACGGCACGCCTCGCACCTCGGTTCAGAAATGCGGAAGAGTCCCGGCAACTACGCGTCAGCCATCGCCAAATGAATTCTATGCCACCGGTCATCCACAAACTCGGCCTCATTGCGGGAAACGGGCGGTTCCCCTTCCTGGTCCTCGAGGAGGCCGTCCGCCGCAACATCCCGGTCGTCGTCGCGGCGATCAAAGAAGAGACTTCGCCGGAGATAGAGCAATGCTACCGGCCGGAGCAGGGCGTCGAGGTCCACTGGCTCGGCCTTGGACATCTGGGCAAACTTCTGCGCCTGTTCCGCGATTCCGCCGTCGATAAGGCGATCATGGCCGGCCAGGTGAAGCATAGCCGGATATTCTCTCGGGAAGCGCCGCTTTCGGTTTCGAAGATCGCCGCCTCTTTGCCCGACCTGACCATGCTGGGTGTCCTACTGTCTCTTCCGAGGAAGAACACCGAAGCCCTGATCGGCGCGATTGCCGCCGTTCTCGAAAAGAATGGCATTAAGTTGCTCGACTCTACTTGCCTGCTTGAACACATGCTCGCACCTGCGGGTGTGTTGACTCACCGCCAACCGACCGAGGAGGAGTGGCGCAATATCCGCTACGGACGGGAAATCGCGCGTGAGATTGCACGGCTCGATATCGGTCAGACGATTGTGATAAAAGATCAGGCGGTTGTGGCTGTGGAAGCCATGGAAGGAACTGACGAGACCATCCGGCGAGCGGCCGCTCTGGCAGGCGGCAGGCCGGTGACGGTGGTCAAGGTCAGTCGGGCGAACCAGGATATGCGGTTTGATGTCCCGGTGATCGGAGAAAAAAGCCTTGACGTCTTTAAAGAGTGCCGCGTCTCGGCATTGGCGATCGATGCAGGAAGAACACTCATCTTCGACCGGCAGGAATTCACGGCCGCTGCCGACCGGCTCAAGATGACCATAACGGCGGAATAATTGTGTCCTCATCCCTTAAAGTCGCTGTCATTGGCGTCGGTGCGCTCGGAGTCCACCACGCCCG
>Ga0105104_10003426_pt1 | contig 11296 bp, 10 predicted proteins | sample PPLLaktember2015_3_FD_87034 | JGI IMG/M metagenome (GOLD analysis project Ga0105104, IMG submission 87034) | Freshwater sediment microbial communities from Prairie Pothole Lake near Jamestown, North Dakota, USA - PPLs Lake P7 Core (6) Depth... | ecosystem: Environmental > Aquatic > Freshwater >... | reverse complement strand
CTCCATCACTGCCGCGCGGTCGCCCGCGGTGCGAAGTCCGCGCTGCTGATTGGCGATATGCCCTTTATGTCGTACCAGGTCTCAGTGGAGGAAGCGACGCGTAACGCCGGGCGTTTCCTCCAGCAAGGCGGCATGGACGCGGTCAAGCTCGAGGGCGGGCGCCAACGCGCGAATGCGATCCGTTCGATTACCGGCGCCGGAATCCCCGTGATGGGCCATATCGGTCTCACCCCGCAATCGGTCAATCAGCTGGGTGGGTTCCGTGCCCAGGGCAAAACCGCGGCAGCTGCGAAAAAACTGATTGAAGACGCTCTCATTCTTGAGGAAGCGGGATGTTTCAGCCTTGTGCTGGAATCTGTCCCGGCGCGGCTCGCAGAATTGATCTCGAAAAAGATTTCCATTCCCACGATTGGCATCGGCGCGGGCGCGGGCTGCGATGGACAAGTGCTGGTCACCCATGATGTGCTCGGTCTGTTCGACCGCTTTACACCGAAATTCGTCAAGAAATATGCAGACTTCCATCATGAGATGCAGAAGGCATTCGCCGACTTCATCGACGATGTGGAAACGAAACGCTTCCCCGCGCAGGGACACATTGTTGAGATGGATGACAAAGAGTGGGAGTTGTTGCTGAAAGAGGTTGGATAAACTATTCTGTCATTGCGAGGGTGTCCGTCCTGAGCGCAGCGCAGTCGAAGGGCAGCCCGAAGTAATCTCCTGTGTGATATCTATAAGGTGTGAGATTGCTTCGTCGTGACGCTTAAGGCGTCACTCCTCGCAATGACGGATTCTTTAATATGAACCACATCCTCATCGTTGGCACGGGCGCGTTGGCGACTCTCTTTGCTGCGCGGCTTGCGCAGGCGGGATACCGAATCGCAATGCTCGGCACATGGAAAGCGGGATTGGATGCCTTGTGTACGGATGGTGCGCGGCTGGTCGATGCAGAGGGACAGGAACATCGCTACGAAGTTCGAGCTACGAATGACCCACGTGAATGCAAGGGAATTAAGTATGCTCTTGTCCTCGTCAAAGCCTGGCAGACGGAACGCGTCGCCGCGCAACTCAAAGACTGTCTCGCGGACGATGGGCTCGCAATAACTCTCCAGAATGGACTCGGCAACCGCGAGGCGCTCGCGCAAAGCCTGGGCGTCGGTCGCGTTGCACTAGGCACAACCACCACCGGCGGTACTCTCCTGGGTCCCGGTTTGGTGAGAACCGGCGGGGAGGGAATCATCTCCATTGAACGGAATCAGAACCTCGGTCCACTTGAAACGGCGTTAAAGTCTGCAAACTTCAATGTGAATATTGTGGAAGATGCCGAATCGCTTGTGTGGGGAAAGCTGGTCGTCAATGCTGCGATCAATCCATTAACCGCGCTTTTGCGTGTGCCAAACGGAACATTACTCGATAACACATCGGCGCGTGAAGTGATGGGAGTACTGGCAAGCGAAGCCGCCCAGGTTGCTCAAGCAGAAAAAGTTCACCTGCCTTTTCCCGATCCCATCACGGCAGCAGAAGATGTGGCGCGCAAAACGTCCGCGAATCATTCGTCCATGCTGCAGGATGTACTGCGCGGCGCCCCCACGGAAATCGATGCGATTTGCGGTGCGGTGGTCCGAACTGCGCAGAAGCACAATATTGCCACACCGGCAAACTGGGCCTGCTGGAAATTGGTGAAGGCATTGACTACCCCTGATCACGAATTACCAATTGCGTAACTGGTAATTCGTAATTTGCGCTCCTGACGATAAGAGGGATGACTTTCTTCCACAAAGTAGGTGTATTTTGTTGTATTAACCAAAATTAATTGCATGGTAAGATACAAGCGAAGCAGTTCCGCGAGCTCTTGGCGGGACAAGCAGATTATATAGATTTCGGAGGTCACTTATGCGCAGGTGGCTTGTTTTTACCCTGCTTCTCATTTTATTGATTTCCCCCTCCACAGTCGGTGCACAAGGCGGCACCAGGTTAGACTCAATCAACATCGAGCTTTTGTCTGAATACGATCAGCCAAGTATGCTCGTCATCAATCAATTTGTTGTATCACAAGACACCCCGCTTCCTGCCGCTGTAAAATTGCGCTTTCCAAAGGAAGGGAACTTGATCGCTGTGGCAGTGGAACAAAACGGGGAACTATTCGACAAGAAATTCGAGCCGCCATCCGGACAGGGAGACTGGCAATCGATCACGATAAACGTTGAGTCTTATGAACCGCATCGCATCGAATACTACCAGCCGCTCACACGGGATGGAAAGAAACGTCAGTTCAAATACCAATGGTTTGGGGATTACTACGTCAGGGAATTCACCATCCAAACACTTGTTCCGCCGGATAGCACGGAACTGGTTACTTCACCTGCCCTGCAAAGCATAGAGACATCTGACAATGAATCGGCAATAACGGGCATTCTCACCAGGAACGAACTCAGGATGGGCAATTCCTTTCAATTCGAACTCGCATACCAGCGCACCTCTGATACGCTGATCGACCCGGGCCAGGCGGGTCCGGTTCAGCCCTCGGAACCCGTGGGACCAGATACTCCGGGCCGGGTTTCCATCGAAAATTTGCCGCTGGTCATTGGCGGATTCGGACTGGCATTGATCGTGATCGCTTTGTTCACCTACTGGCGGTCCACGCAATCAGGTGAAGCAAAACCGCGCCGGCGTCGTCGCCGCCCAACGGAAGAGGAAGCCGACGAACAGGCATATTGTCATGAATGCGGCACACGTGCAAATGCAGGGGACCGCTTCTGCCGCACCTGTGGCAGCAGGCTGCGAGTTGAGTAACTAACGGGAGCAGCTTGAAGAAAAAACGAGGCAGACCGTGATCCTGGGCATATCCTACATTGTTCCTGTCTACTTCGTATACGGTCTGGCATTTTTCTGCATGGGCTTGCTGGTCGCCGTTGAAGGCGGGCGCGCCTCAGACGTTCGTTTACGTAGAGCGCTGCCTCCGCTGGCAGGCTTTGGCATCGTCCATGCCGCGCATGAATGGCTGGAAATGCTCGAACTCATGGGACATCCTGCCAGCTCACTGGAAGTAACTATTACGTGGGGGCTACAGCTCGCAACGCTGGCGTTCTCATTCATTTCGCTGGCGGCTTTTGGAAGTTTCCTTCTGGCAGATAATGAAGTCACCCGGCGACTGCTCCTCCTGATCCCCATTGGACTCCAGGCTGTCTGGGTATTTGGGCTTTACAACTTTCGTGGACTGTATGTCGGCGAGATTCTATGGGATGTGGCAGACACATGGACCCGATACACTCTTGCCATCCCCGCTTCGCTTCTGACGGCGATTGGCTTGATCGTGCAACAACGAGCCTTTCGCCGCTCGGGCCTCATCCGCTTCGGGCAGGACGCGTTGTGGGCTGCCATCACGTTTGGCTGGTACGGTCTGTTCGGACAGTTCTTCTCCAAAAGGACGCCCTTGTTTCCCTCGGACATCATCAATCAACAGACCTTCTTTGAATTATTCGGTTTTCCCATTCAACTGTTTCGCGCCATGACGGCAATCGCGGCAGCGCTTTTTGTGATCCGTTTTCTACGCGCCTTTCAAGTGGAAACGGAGCATAAAATCGCTGACCTGCAGGCGGCACGGCTGGAGGAATCCCAGCAGCGTGAGGCAATGCGCGGCGAACTGTTCCGGCGCGTGGTCGCCGCCCAGGAAGCGGAACGCCAGCGAATTGCGCGGGACCTGCACGATGAAATGGGCCAATCCCTGACTGCCATCGGCATGGGGCTGCGCGGGCTCGCCGGGAAATTAAGCCCTCGTAACAAGGATGCATTCGAGACTCTTCACAAACTTGAATCTCTTACTACTGACTCGCTTCAGGAATTACAACGCCTGATCTCAGACCTGCGCCCCTCTCATCTGGATGATCTGGGTCTTTCAGCAGCATTACGCTGGTACGCAGGCAAAATACAGGAACATTCGACCATCAAAGTTCGCGTTGATATTCTCGGAGAAGAACGCAACCTGGAAGAGACCGCGAAGATCGCGATCTTCCGCATTATCCAGGAATCGTTGAACAACATCATCAAACATGCGCATGCCACCCATGCAAATATCCGCCTGCGCTTCGAGGATAAAAAGGTCTGTATCAACGTGCGGGATAACGGCATCGGTTTTGATCTGGACCGTATAAAGCAGAGGCGTGCCAACCGTCCATCATTGGGTTTGGCAGGCATGGAGGAGCGCGCCGCCCTTCTGGGCGGGACTGTTTCTGTGCAATCACGTCCAAGCTATGGAACGGAAATCGAAGCCATGATCCCCTATCAGCATGCCACAGCAGGCTTCAAAGCGCGGGAGGAGGTGAATGATGACCATTCGTCTGTTATTGGTGGATGACCACGCGGTTATCCGCTCAGGGCTAAAAATGCTCCTGGAAAATGAGCGGGATGTTGAGATTGCCGGCGAAGCATCTTCCGCCTCTGAAGCCATTGAAGCAGCCATGCTGCTAAAGCCCGATGTCATTTTGATGGATATCGGCTTACCGGATCTCTCCGGTATCGACGCGACGCGCGAGATCAAAAAGCGCGTCTCCGATGTTTCCATCGTTGCATTGACCATTCATGAAGATGAGGAATATTTCTTCAAAATGCTGGAAGCCGGCGCTTCAGGGTATGTGCCGAAACGCGCCGCGCCTGATGAATTGATCACTGCCATCCGCGCCGCAGCGAGTGGACAGGTTTATCTATATCCATCACTTGCCAAATTGCTCGTGCGCGATTTTCTCGACGGCGGACGTGCTGGTACGGAACAGACACCCTCTGACTTAACCGACCGTGAACAGGAAGTACTGACGTATCTGGCGGAAGGCGCGAGCAATGGAGAGATCGCTGCGGCGCTGGTGATCAGTCCCAAAACGGTGGCACGCCACCGCGAGAACATCATGCGGAAGTTGAATCTGCACTCCCGCGCCGAGCTGGTGCGTTATGCGATCAGGAAGGGAATTATCAAGGCATGATGCCATAGGCGCTGCTCGCCGGGGACGGCGGCTGGAGCCAGATAAAAGAAATGACGGGCGCTGTTGCGCCCGTCATCTTTTTCTTACCAGACTTATTTCAACTTATTGAGCCGGAGGAGCCGGAACTTCCGGACGAGTGTACGTGCTTACATCCCCACCCAGGCTCTCGATCGAATCGATCAGGAACTGGATAACGTACTTGGGATTGTGGACGAATGCGCCCGGATCCTTCTGGGTATATTGATAGTTGAACGCAGCCTTGAGCAAATTAGGTGTCCAGTTGCCGGTGTAGGCAGCCAACTGACCCTGGTCGTTCTTATCAGGCGCGCCATCTCCATCTTTATCCGCGTAGAAGTATGGATAGGCATGTGCATCATAGACGAGCCCGGCACCGGCCGTTTCCGTCGCGTAGACCTGGATCTGGGCATAGAGTGCGTCGGACAGCGTCTTGATTTCGCCAGCCACGCCTTCGGTCACATCGCCATCGCCATCCCAGTCCGTAGTATCCGTGTTGAAGCGGATGTCTTCGAACTTGGTGTCGCCGTGGCAGCCGGCACAGGCTTCAACCTTCACTTCAAGCGCATGGACTTCATGGCAGTCCTTGCATTTGTTGAGCGGGTGAGCCGCGTTGAAACCAACGTACTCTTTTTCTTCATATTGATAGGCACCCTGAACATCGTTGCCAAACAGCGTTGCACCCGCCGCAAAGTAATGGATGTTCTTGAAGTTGATCTTCGCATCCACCACATCGGCATCCTTGCCTCTGAGTGCCGCATTCACACTGGCTGTAGACTCGCGCCCCTGATGGCATTCGATACAAACATTCGAATCATCGGCAACGAAATTGCCATCGGCATCCCTGCCGCCAAGGCTCACCGTCTTGCCGCTGGGGAAGACCACAGAAGCAATCGTATAGCGATTAGGCCAATTGGCTTCATCATGGCAGGTGGAGCATTGGAAACCATTGCTCGGATGCATGGCTCCAACTCCGGTCGTCGAGGTGGAACCGGTCGGTGAGACAACTGTCGTACCACCATTATTAAGGAACTCAGGCAGACCACCGGAAGTATGGCATTTCACACAGAGAAACGGTACTTCACCATCAGCATCCCAGTCGCGGAAGGGCATGGTATTGCCAGCAAAGTGACCGGCATCGTTACGGGTGAACTTGCTTACATCGCCGCCCAGATCCTCGATCGAATCGTAGAGCAGTTGGACGATGTACTTGTTGCCATGAGCAAACGCACCGGGATCCTTGACAGATACCTGGTAGTTATAGGCAGCCTTGAGCAGACGCGGTGTCCAATTTGCATAGGCCTTGCCATCGGCGCCCAGGAAGTAGGGATGAGTAGCCGCGTCGTACGTGATCGGAGCACCTGCTGTACCTTCAGCATACTTCTGAATCTCTGCCAGCAAGGATTCCTGTAAGCCCTGGATTTCATAGAACATGCCTTCTTCCAGGTTACCATCACCATCGTAGTCCCAGGCAGAAGCCTGAGGCTCGCGGATATTCTGCAAGCCGCCTTCAGCCAAAACGCCATCACCGTGGCACGTGGCGCATTCTTCAACCTTCACCTTGAGCGTATGCGGATCATGGCAGCCGATGCAAGTGTCACGGCCTTCGACATGGTCGAACTTGGCATCATAGAGTTTGGGAGCATCGGGCGTGCCCTCATATTCATACCCACCCTTGACCTCTGTACCATACAGAGTCGCGGCAGCAGCATAATAGTGGATATTGCGGAAACCAAAGAAAACATCCTTGCCCTGATCATCCTTGATTGGGGCAACAACGGCGTCCGGGTCTTCCGCATTGAAACGCGCGATCTGGGCATCCACCGACGCCTTGGATTCGCGTCCCTGGTGGCAGACAAGACAGCGTGAGGCATCGCCAAAACCTTCGACCACGTATTGAACGGGTTCGCCAGCCTCGTTGGTTTCAAAGCCAGGGAAGGCAACACTGTTGAGGTTGGTGGCAACCGGGTTGTGACAGGCAATACATTGAACACCCTGCACTTCTTTTGCAGGGACAGCTGCATCGACTTTATTCGCCTCAGAACCATCGGCGCCGAGGAAATCCTGGTAACCGGTGGTGCTATGGCACTTGGCACAGGTAGTTGGAACCTCGGCAGGATCTTCCGCATCCCAATGTCGGAATGCCTCTGTATCCACGGCGTTATGAGCAGAGCTTTCCCACTGTTCCTGATAAGGGATTTGCAGAACGGGTACATCCACTGGGGCTTCAGTGGGCGCTGCAGTGGGTTCGGGCTTTCCACCACAGGCTACAAGGATAACTGCCAGCAAAAGAGCGGTTCCGAGAAGAACCAAACTTTTTTTCGTTGACATTTGCGATATTCTCCTTTCACGATGTTTTGAAGAGAAGCTCTTACTCTGTATGTATACTTGAGGGCACCTCCTCAGAATTATTAAATTGTCTTACAGGTCTTTTAATCCACCCTTTATGGTAATCTAAACAAAATTACGTGTGAATAACAGATGTCATCCCCTTATTAGATGAATGTAATCGATTTTACGTGAATGGTCTCAATTAGCCATATTATACATCACCCATGGAGAAATACATTAATATTGGGAGGATTACCCATACAAATCTCGGATAGATCGAAGCTTTGTAGGGCAAAATACCGTTAACGCCCCACGCGGCAGGCTCAGGCGTAGGCTGATTCGCCAATCCAAAGATTGGTCGTGCGCCGAATTCCCTTTCTCATCGTTTTCTCATAAACTAGGGTTGGATTTAGTCAACGTTCTCGAAAGGAGAATGCCATGAGCACCATCGCACTGACAGTCTTTTTATTGATCCGAGTCATCCTTCCAGTCATCCTGTTGATCACACTCGGTGAATGGATCCACCGCCGCGAAGCGAAATTCTGGTTCCATAGGTAGGAATTTATGGAAACATTTACCTCCCTGCTTGCCTTACTAATAGGCTTGCTTGCGCGTCTGGCAATACCAATCGCGGCAACTGCCATCCTGATCTATTTCCTGCGCAAGCTCGATGCTCACTGGCAGGCGGAAGCCCCACTTCCTTTGACACCCGCGCAGAAAGCCGAATGCTGGAAAATCAAAGGCTGCTCGCCCAGGCAGCAGGAAAACTGTGCTGCAACTTCCTCCCCATTGCCATGCTGGCAGGTTAATCGCCGGTCCAATGGGTACCTGCAGGAAGAATGCCTCTCCTGCAAAGTCTTCATTGATGCCCCCATCCCGGCGTTAAACACTGACCCAAGGAGAATGTAGAACATGACCTCTCGTTTCGATCGCTTGTTGATTGCCCTGATGTTTGCCCTGGTTGCAGCCGGGGTAACGCTGATCATTGCCAGCGCACAGGGAGAAAAATCTCCTGCCGTGCAGACATCCACTGATTGCGTCGTCTGTCACACGGAATTCGAGATGACCTGGCAAAACGGTGCACATGGAAAAGCCGGCAGTGATCCCATCTTTTTGGATGAGTGGACAAAGCAAGGCAAGCCAGGAGCTTGTCTCGTTTGTCATACCACCGGTTATGACCCTGCAACAGCGACATACAAAGCCGATGGCGTAACCTGCGAAGCCTGTCACGGTCCCGCTCCCGCCGATCACCCCAAGACGCCGATGCCGGTAGATCGCTCCACAGACCTATGCGGCCGCTGTCATAGTGACACCCGCTTTGGCTGGCAGGACTGGAAAGTTAGCACACATTATCAGCGCGGCATGGACTGCGCCACCTGCCACGATCCACACAGCGCAGCGCTGAAAAAAGTTGCCGGACCGCGAACGGGTGAACAATCAGATAATGTTTCACAACTGTGCATTAACTGTCATAAAGAATCCAGTATGGATTTCTCCTATACGGCACATGCGCAAAAGGATATTTCGTGCGTGGATTGTCATGTGAAGCATTTGGAGAACGGAGAACGGACAGCCCATACAGTGCCTGATCATTCCTTCAACGCCAGCCTGGATTCATGCAATACCTGTCATGCCGAGCAGATGCACAGTCCCACTGAAGCCATAGCTCCGGAAGGGACAACCGAACCTGCTTCCGCCGCACCGGCAGAGGAAATGAAGCTCGCTTCTGTCACGCCTGAGCCTGAACCCGTCAGCCCAATTGGATTCTCTGCCCTGGCTGGGATCATCGGTCTCGCGGGCGGCATGGTGCTGGCTCCCTGGCTCGAGCGCTGGTATCACCGCACGGTAAAGCACACTCGCGAGGAAGACCATGAGTGACAAGCACAACACTCCTGCGGAAAAAACGATCAACCGGCGTGAATTCCTTAGGCTGACTGCCGTGGGTGTTGCGGTCGCCGCAGGGACACGCGCCGTCACTTCGACAAAAGCCTCCAGCGACGCGCCCAAAGGCAAACATCAATGGGCAATGGTGATCGATCAATCCAAATGCACAGGCTGCAATTACTGTACGCTGGCATGCCAGGCGCATAATGATGTCAATCCTGATATTCAATGGAACATAGTCGTCGCAGACGGCATGGTTGGAGATATGCAGATTTTCGTGCCACGGCCATGCATGCACTGTGAAAAAGCCCCCTGCGTGGAAGTCTGCCCGGTGAAAGCCTCCTACTACCGCGACGATGGCATCGTAATGATGGACTATGACCGCTGCATCGGCTGCCGGTACTGCCAGGTAGCCTGTCCCTACGAGGCACGTTCCTTCAACTGGGAAAAATTCACTGGCGAGAATCCTGCGGTCCCGGAATGGGGCACTCCCGAGGTGGAGCGACGCCCGCGCGGCGTGCCGGAGAAATGCTCCTTCTGCTATCAGACCATTGACCGTGGACTAGCTCTCGGTCTCACCCCTGGCATTGATCCGGATGCTACTCCTGCCTGCGTAAACATCTGTCCCACCGGTGCGCGTATGTTCGGCGATCTGAACGATCCGGAATCACTCGTGAGCAGGGTTCTTCACGAAAACCCATCGTATCGCCTGCGCGAAAATCTCGGGACAGGACCACGCGTCTACTACCTGCCAGCCTTCGCTGAGAAGAAAGAGGCGTGACCATGTTGAAAAAAATATTAACTCCATGGACCGCGTGGCTCGGGTTTCTGGGCATTATCCTGCTGGGTGGTCTGATCGCCGGCATCCTGGTCTTTTGGAAGGGATTGGGTATCACCAATCTCACCGATCTCGTTCCCTGGGGCTTATGGATCACCATAGACCTATCCTCCATTGCACTAGGCGCTGGCGCATTCAGTCTGTGTGCGGGCGTATATCTCTTCGGGCTGAAGCGTTACCAGCCGATTGCGCGCACCGCCACCTTCGTCGGTCTGATTGGCTACACGATGGCGACCCTGGCATTGATCCTTGACATCGGCAAGCCCGAACGCTTCTGGCACTCGCTGGTGTATTGGAATACACATTCCCTGCTATGGGAAGTGACCATGTGTGTAGTCCTGTATCTCACGGTGCTTGTGTTCGAGGCAATGCCGATCATTGCCAACCTGGAATGGCTCCGCAAACGACTCCCGAAGATCGCTGCCATGATGGAACGCGTCCACCATTATGCGCCGTTCCTGGCAATCGTTGGGCTGGGATTGTCAAGTTTGCACCAATCATCGCTCGGCGCGACCTATGGCGTGATCAAAGCGCGACCGTTCTGGTTCAAGCCTGAGATGTCGGTGCTGTTCATGCTTTCCGCCATCGTGGGCGGCATTTCACTGACGCTTTTCGCTTCGATGCTGGCATCCCGCCTGACCAGCAAGGCAAAAACCAACGATGCGTTGATCGAACGCGTGGCTCATTTCGTAGGTTATTTGCTCATCGGATATTTCTACTTCCGCGCATGGGACGCCTTATCCACCACTTATACATATGATCCCGGTCGCAGTGAAGGTTTGAATCTCATCACCAAAGGTCCACTGGCTTTCAACTTCTGGATCGTTGAAATGTTATTCGGAATGATCGTGCCGATGATCATATTGCTCTACAAGCCTGCCCGCACGAATCGCTTCTGGCGCATGGTTGCCCTGCTGCTCGTTGCAGCCGGTGTGGTTGCCTTCCGCTGGGACACGAACATCACAGGTTTGCTCGTTGTCATGCCGTATGTTCCCGGTCAGGCAATTGCGTACACCAGCTACAAGCCTTCATTGATCGAAATCATGGCTGGCGCTGCGATCATAGCCTACGGTCTCACAGCCTTTTCATTGGGCGTGAAATATTTAAGAGTTGTGGATCATTCGCTCATCGAAGAGGAACATGCGAAGGTGAAAGTGGAAGCAGTTGAGGCGGTAGGAATTTAGTATCAGGTAAATGCGTATACAGGTACACAGGTAGAAAGGTGTTTTTACTCACCGTGTTTACCTGTGTACTTTTT
>Ga0105104_10003425_pt1 | contig 11299 bp, 7 predicted proteins | sample PPLLaktember2015_3_FD_87034 | JGI IMG/M metagenome (GOLD analysis project Ga0105104, IMG submission 87034) | Freshwater sediment microbial communities from Prairie Pothole Lake near Jamestown, North Dakota, USA - PPLs Lake P7 Core (6) Depth... | ecosystem: Environmental > Aquatic > Freshwater >... | reverse complement strand
TTCACTGGTGGCTTTCGGGTCCAGCGTAACATTCAAAAGAACGTACTGACCTTCTCTTTGCTTGCGGATCTGGTACGCAAGCCTGCGGCGTCCCCAGATATCCACTTTGTCCACGCTTCCGCCTGCTTCGCTGACCCAGCCAGAGACGCGGTCGACCACACCTTTAAATGCAGTCTCGTCCAGTTCGGGCTGGATAATGCAAACGAGTTCATATTTGCGCATGAGGGTTTTCCTCCTTTCCATGGGATTGTTCCTGTTCAAACCGTAGGTCTGCCAGGAACGGAAAGGCACGTTGTAACGTACCTGTTTGAAGCGGGCTGTAGTTTATCACGAATTCCCGAAACGCGGAGGGTTATAATGCCAGAAAAACAATTAAGAGGCATCTACAATGTTCGATCTCCCGAACGATGAAATTCTATCCCTTTCAAAGGACCACGTTTTCTACACCTGGTCTGCCCAGGCAAAGGTCAATCCCATTGCGGTGCAGCGTGCCAAGGGTGTCTATTTTTGGGATGTGGAGGACAAGCGTTATCTCGACTTTAATTCGATGACCATGTGCGTCAACATCGGTCACGGTGATGAGCGTGTCATCAAAGCCATACAGGAGCAAGTGGCCGAGCTTCCGTACGCTGCGCCGGGGATGACGACCAAAGTGCGGGCGCTGGCAAGCAAAATGGTGGCTGAGATCACTCCGCATCAGGCGTTGACGAAAGTGCTTTTCACGCTGGGTGGCGCGGATGCCAACGAGAACGCGATCAAACTGGCACGCGGCTACACCGGCCGACACAAGATCTTGACCCGTTACCGCTCCTATCACGGGGCAACAGCCGGGGCGATGGCTGCAACAGGCGACCCTCGCCGGCTCGTTTGGGAACCGAACCTGATGACCGGCACCGTACATTTTCTCGACCCATACCGCTACCGTTCCACCTTCCATCGGACGAATCCTGATATTCCGGAAAAAGACTTTGCACAGGATTATCTCAATCACCTCGAAGAGATCATTCAATACGAGGGACCCGAAACCATTGCCGCGATCCTGATGGAGTCGGTCACCGGCACGAACGGAATCATCATCCCGCCTGAGGGCTACATGCAAGGTGTACGGGCCTTGTGCGATAAACATGGCATCCTGATGATCGCCGACGAAGTCATGAGTGGATTCGGTCGCACTGGCAAATGGTTTGCCGTGGAACACTGGGATATCGTCCCCGATATGATCACGATGGCAAAGGGGCTCACGTCGGCTTATGCGCCGTTGGGCGCGGTGGCGATGAAGCCTGAGATCGCGGCAGCCTTCAATGAACGTGCTTTCGAAAGCGGGTTGACCTACACCTCTCATCCCCTTTCCCTGGCGGCTGCGATCGCGAACATCAACGTGATGAGGGAGGATAAGATCGTCGAGCATGCGGCCGCTATGGGTCCGGTGTTGAAACGCATGTTGACCGATCTCGGGGAAGCGCATCCCTCAGTCGGAGAAGTGCGCAATATCGGTTTGTTTGGAATCATCGAGTTGGTCAAAGACCGCAAGACGAAAGAACCCATGGCGCCGTGGAATGGATCATCTCCGGAGATGAGCGCGCTGAAGAAGTATTGTCTGGATCATGGATTGTTCCTCTATACTCACTGGCATACCGTGTTGATCATCCCACCTTTGATTATTACAGAGGAACAATTAAAAGAGGGGTTTGATGTTTTGGGTAAGGCGCTGGAGAATACAGATAAAGTTGTAAAGCGAGATTAATATCGCTCTACATTTCCCCCCAATCCAGATCCGGTGCCTTGTAGAAATTGATCCCCATCGCTTCCATGTGTTTCCCATGTGCCGCGAGTCTTTGGCGGTATTCCTCCCAGCTTTGACCTTTTGGTGACCATGCCAGTTCGGCAATTCCGATCAGACGCGGGAATGCCATGTATTCGATGTCTTTTATTGTAAGCAGAGTTTCAGACCATAACGGCGCTTCGATGCCAAGGATGTCGCTTTCCTCCAGTTCATGCATGTAACTGCCTGGCTCCCAATCGTAGGCATCCTTTACGCTGATCAACCCGGCCCAATCCAATCCCAATGGGGAGGAGGCATCGTACTTCATATCCAAATACGTTTTGTTCGCAGGCGAAAGGATGATTTTTGCGCCCTGGCGTTTCGCTTCCAGATAAGCAGAGCCAACCCAGTGCTGTGCAATGGTGCCCGGTAAAATTTCCGCGGCACCGATCTCGCCCCAGCCGATGGTACGCTTGCCGTGTGAAGCGACAATCTCCTGAATGCGCTTGATGAATTTTTTGTAATCCTCTTCCGGGGTTGACTGGGCCTCATCGCCGCCGATATGGATGTAGGACGTCGGCGTCAGCGCGGCGAGTTCGCGGATCACATCGTCCAGAAACTGATAAGTAATCTCACTGTTGATCCACAAGGTGCTGAAGCCAACCTGGGTACCTTCATATAAAGCAGGTGCCTCCTCTGAACTGTTCAGTTCTGCATAGGATGCCAGCGCGGCGTTCGTATGACCGGGTGTATCGATCTCAGGCACGATCACGACGTAGCGGCTGTGTGCGTATTCCCCAATCTCTTTGTATTGCTCCTGTGTGTAATAACCGCGGCCCGCCAGATGGCCACCGACCTGGGTCTGGCCGCCAATCTCGGTCAGGTTGGGCCACGATTTGATCTCGATGCGCCAGCCCTGGTCGTCTGTGAGATGCAGGTGCAGGCGGTTCATTTTGTAATGCGCGAGCAGGTCAATGTAGCGTTTCACATCCTCTACACCAAAAAAATGCCGCGCCACATCCAGCATCGCGCCGCGCCAGCTGAAGCGCGGGAGGTCACGTATCGAAACGGCGGGCAGGCTGATGCTCGCGGCAGGAGGTGCGGAAATGAGCTGCCGAAGCGTTTGGACTCCGTAAAACAATCCCGCTGGACGGTTTGCGCTGAGTCGAACCGCATCTGCTGTGATGAAAAGCTCGTATCCTTCCTCGCCCAGGCTGGTGTCGCCGTTCAACGTGAATTGGATGTTGCCCGCGCCTTGATCCGGACTCCCGCTGGCAAAAGCAATCTTGTAGCCACTAGCCTGTTGAAGATATGCAGATAGAAAATTTGCAATGATGGCAATCTCAGCGTTATCTGTTTGTGAAAAAAGTTTTGTGTTCGACGAAATTTTAAAATCCCCTGTCCCTGGAAAGAGCGATGCAGGCTTCGGTATCAGACACGCGCAGCAGTCCTGTGGATTGTGCATGATTGTGGTATCCTTTTGCCTGATGATACCGCTTGTTTTATCAATAAGTCAACTTTTGAATTGTTTGTAAGCAAAATTAAACTTCAAGTTTGCATGCGCATGCCAGGTATGCGTGCGGTACTCTGTAAGCGGAATTGATTAATCAGACAATAAGATTCCTTTTCCATTCCTATGGACAATCAGCCAGTCATTAACCGTGAGCTTTTGATCCCAATTCTGATCGGCGGACTTTCTGTCGTTGGGATTCTTGCTGTTTTACTTGTCGGGCGTTCCCTCAATTCGCCCGCAGAAGTCGATGTTACTCCCAGCGCAACGCCATTCCAATACATCTACCTGGGGACTGAACCGGCGATTACCACACTGGTTGTCGAAGGGTCTGAACTTCCCCCGACGGAGGAACCCGTTGGGCCTCCGCCCATTATTCTCCCATCACCAAACACGACCCCTACAGCTACCAGCGCGGTCTCGCGTACCAACACTCCCAACCGCACGCCAATATCAACATCCACAAACAGCACGGCAGCTGCGGCAAATACCTATGACGATACAGACTCCCGGCTTTCTTATAGCGGTAGTTGGGTAAGTCAAACGGATGTGGATGGAGCATATCAGGACACATTGCACATCTCCTCTGCGGTTGGCAATTCGGTAACCTTTACGTTTACGGGTCCGCAACTTCATTTCTTCTATCAGGCAGGGCAAAGCCTGGGAACTGTGACCATCACGATTGACGGCCTGGGAGCTCCACCGCTTAATCTGGCGCAAAGTGGAACGCAGATCAAGGAATGGGTATCAGACTTGCTCCCAAGTGGAACACATACAGTTGTTATTACACATTACGGTGGCGGATCAGTAAACATTGATTCGCTGTATGTCCCGGCGCCTACCCCAACCCCAACCCGAACACCTACTCAAAATCAATAAGGCTTTCGGTCTCTGCACGTTGGAAGTGGGCGCGGTACGCCGCAGTCTCTTCCAGAATCCCCTTCACAGCGGTGTACAACTCGCGCTGCAGGTACTGATTCAATTCATCATTTCCCGCGGATAAGAGAACCCTATCATTGTCTCTTTGAATGGATATGTGACCCCCAGCTGCCAGCCACTCCAGGCCAAGCCGGATCGCGCCTTCGCGTTGACCGGTTGCGACAGCCAGTTCCCCAACAGTGATCTGCCCGCCTTTTTGATTGATCACATATTTCGCAAAACCTGCCAGGCGGGTGAGAAAAGCATCCGGTTTCTCTGTGAGCGGCGAAACCCCAAACAAGTAGACCTTTTTCGGTCTCACAGTTTCGAGGGCGGCGCGCAATTCGGCCGGGGATGGGGGAGTCGTGTAGATCGCGAATTCATCCGCCGGGTGTAATTCGAAGCGGCTTTTGCCCTTGCTTTTATCTGCCCCCTCTGCCCAAATCAACGTCTCGGCTTGTAAACCTTCCAGCTTTTCAACCTGGACACGATAATCAACGACTTCAACTTTGTGTTTCTTCAGTTCAGGAGGCGCTTCCTCAATGATCCTAAATTCCTCGAACTGTAATGTGACCTGCTTATCACCGCGAAACGTAGAGGCGCGCATGGAGTAGGCAATATCGAATTTGCTTCCTTCTTCCGGCAGTTCTGCACCCGCGCCGCCCCACCATAAAACCGATTGAACATTCCCGTTTTCATCTTCCACATTGAGTCGCAGGTGCTCCTTGGCCTTGCCGATCGTAGAGACAGATCGCAAACTGACCTTGTGCGTTGCCATGGTCAGCGCTGGATTCCCTGCTCCAAATGGCGCGAGCGCTTCGAGAGATTCTGCGAATGCCAGGTTGATATCATTTAGACCCAGCCAGGCATCAATTTGTAACGTCGGTTCCTGGCGGATGACCTTCCCTACTTGTTCTTCGATTGCTTTGCCAAGACCTTTGCGAAAAGCCGGAAGTCTTCCGGCCGGAAGAGCCAACCCGGCTGCCATGGGATGACCGCCGAAGCCCAGCAACAAATCCTTTTGCGTGGTGATCGCTTCGGTAATGTTTAATCCCTCAATGGAACGCGCAGAACCACGCAGGGTTCCATCCTCCGCCTGGTTCAAAAGGATCGCTGGTTTACGATAACGTTCGACAAGTTTATTGGCGACGATCCCCACCACGCCGCCGGGCCAGTTTTGGTTGGTCAGGATGAGCACAGGCTCCGAGAGCAAATCCGGGTTTTCGCGCAGCTGTACCTCGGCGGCTTCGTAGACCTGGTTCGTCAGTAACCTGCGCTGGGCGTTCAAGCCCTCGATCTGGGTGGCGATCACGCGCGCCCGCGCCGGATCATGCGAAAGCAGTAATTCCACGGCGGGATTCGCGTCACTTAATCGCCCCAGTGCGTTCAAGCGTGGCGCAAAGTTGAAGCCAATGGTTTCTTCCGTGAGCGATTCGAGACTCGTCCCTGAAAGTTCTGCCATCACTCGCAAGCCGATCCGGCTTGTGTTTCGCAAAACCTGGATGCCACGTTGTACCAGTGAACGCGTTTCGCCTTTTAACAATGCCACATCGGCGATCAAGCCCAGTGCCACCAGATCGAGGAGATTTACGATTTCTGACACCTGCACTCGATTTGCTTGGCAAATCGTGCGGTGCAAGTGTTTACGATTTTCGATTAGGAGTGCTTCTGCCAGTTTGTAGGCAACGCCCACGCCTGCCAGGTTTTCGAGGATGTGACCCTCGGGCAATAACCTGGGATTGACAATCGCCTTTGCATTGGGAAGTGTAGCGCCCAATTCATGATGGTCGGTGACAACCACATCCACGCCGCAGGAATTAGCATAATCAATTGCCTCGTAGGCGGTGATCCCTGTATCGCAAGTGACGATCAGTTTGGCGCCATTGTCGATGATCGGCTTGAGAGTCTCGATATGAACGCCATGGCTTTCCTTGCCGCGGATCGGGATGTAATACACGACATTTCCGCCCAATGTTTGCAGCGCCTGCACCAGTACTGTGGTGGAGGACTGGCCATCCACGTCGAAGTCGCCCCAGACGCAGATTAGCTCCTGGTTCTGGATCGCCGCCTGGATGCGCTCCACGGCGGGCTCGATGTTTGGGAATGGGGCTGACGGAATGGAATCAGGGTGAAGGAAGGCGCGTGCCGCCTCGGAAGTGTCGAACCCGCGCCGGACGAGAGTCTGCGCGATGAGCAGAGGCAGGTTGAGGTCCGCGAAGGAAGCAGGGACTGCAATGGGAGGAGGATCGATCCAGCGGGTCATTTATGGAATTATAAAGGGTTTATTTTCCCGTTCCAAACCCCGCTTCTCTGGCGCGCACGATGGCTTGTGCCCGGTCGGCGACCTGTAACTTCGTGAGAATGCTGGAGACGTAATTTTGCACGGTCTTGATGCTCAAGGAAAGTTTGTTTGCGATAACCATGTTGTTATTTCCCTGTGCGATCAGCTCGAGGATTTCAAGTTCGCGCTCGGTCAACTCTCCGAATTCATCCTGCTTTTTGGATGCGGATTGGCGCGCGGGTGAGGCAGTGAAATACTGGATCATGCGCTGAGCGATGGCGGGACTGAAGATCGCTCCGCCTCTTTCCACGGCGACGATTGCCCGCACCAGTTCATCCTTGTCCGCGTCTTTGAGCAGGTAGCCGCGCGCACCGGCGCGCATCGCCGCGAAGACAGAATCATCGTCGTCGAACATGGTGATGACCAGTACGCCGATCTTCGAGTCTGATTCGTGGATCTGGCGCGTGGCATCGATACCATTCATCCCGGGCATTTTCAAATCCATGAGAATGACGTCTGGCTTGAGCTGCACGGCTTTGGCAATGGCTTCATCGCCATTGCTGGCTTCGCCTACTACGGAGATTTCCGATGCATTACCCAATAAGGTGCGTACACCCTCTCGATAGAAGACATGGTCGTCTGCGATCAGGACTTTGATTGGCATTTCTTATTCCTTTGCAACCGGCAGCCGGGCACGGACGCGCGTGCCGCCGGAGGATATGTTCTCAAGGGTGTATTCACCGCCGAGTTCCGCGGCACGCTCGCGCATGGACGCAGTTCCGATGCCGGAGCGTGCCTTCGTTGATAAGCCTTTGCCATCATCGGATACTTCGAGCAAAAGGGAGTCGTCATCCAGGATGAGCTTGATGTGGCATCGGGTGGCTTCCGCATGGCGGACTACGTTTGTAAACGCTTCCAACAGGATGCGGTACGCGGCAACTTCAACCGCAGCCGGGAGGGGCGGCATAGGCTCTGTCACCTCAAAGCTGATCGACAAACCGTTGGGACCCATGTATTGCGCGACGTGTTCTCGGATGGCAGAGACCAATCCAAATTCATCCAATACCGGCGGGCGCAATGCGTAGACAAGCCTGCGGATCTCGGCAACCGTCCCCTTGACCTGTCCTTTAAGTTCCTTGAGTAACTCGACACTCGCCTGTGGATCGTTATTGACCAGGTCAGCAGCCGCGTCCAGGCGTTGAGAAAAGCTGGCGAGTGTCGGACCGACGCCATCGTGGAGGTCGCGGAGCAGGCGGCGGCGTTCCTCTTCCTGGGCGCTGACGAGTTTTTCGCGCGAGCGCTGCAAGTCATTGGTGAGGCGCAGGTTGTGCACGGCGATGCCTGCCTGTCCGGCGATGATGGCAAGCAGGTTCATATCCGCGGCGGAGAAGGATTCGCCAGCCGCGCGCGGGGCCAGGATCAGCTCTCCGAGGCGTTCGGTTTGATACGTCAAAGGGAGATGAATGACCTCGGACGGAGCCAGGCCGAAGCGGGAAATGAGGCGAGGTTCTTCCTCCTCCGGAGAAAAGATCGAGATGGCAGCATAAGGCAGTCGCAGAGTCTGCGCGAGGGTTTCGACGATCGTCTGCAAAGCAGAATCAGGCGCGAGCACCGATTCGAAGCGCTGGCTGAGCTGGGCGAGCACGGTCGCCGGGTCATCACGATCCCCATACATCAAGCGGTTGACGGCGCGCTGCAAGCGCCGGCGCAGAGGCTCAAAGAGGACAGCGATCATTCCGGTCGCGAGGAACGAGATGATAAAGTTTGCGGTGCTGTGTTGAAAGTAATTCGAGAGGAAACCAACGACAAAGATGTAGAACAGCATGGTGCCGGCCGAGAGCAGGCCGTACACCAGGGTGCGGTTGATAATAGGGTTGATGTCCCAGAGACGATAACGAAGGACAGCCACGACAATTGAGATGGGCAGTAACAATATAAGAAGATTGCCGGTGATACCGAGGGAGATTGTGACCGGCAGATCACTGGCCAGCGGATCGGCAAGCGAACCAGTGAGCAGCCTGATAACCATGTAGCCGCCGACACCGACGGTTACTCCATAGACAACCCACTTGGTTTGCTGGCGTTCGATGGCATTTGACACGCGGATATAACGATAGATCTGCGCCACGAGTCCGCTCGCAACTCCAAGGGTAAAAAGCAGGCTATATAACCCGGGATAATGCCTCAAATCCAGGGGCGAGTCAGGGAAGTACTGAGGCGGGATGTGAAACAGGAGCCAGGCAACAAGGATTGCGGCTGTCCAGCGCGGCGTAAAGTGACCATTGGGAAAGACAAATAAGAAGGCGAGAATGGCGACATTCCCGATCATCGCAAGTGTGATGGTCAGCCATTCGATTTGCGGATAGGTAAGGGAGATACCTGCTGTCCCACCTGTGAATGTCGCCGTTCCGAATGTCACCAGCATGATGGTGACGAAGATGGTCAACAGTTCATCGGGCTTGCGGAAAAAGATCACAACGGCCCCAAGCGTGTACGTGAAAGCTACGAGGATATCGAGGGCGAGGGTCAGGGTCACAAGGGAATCTACAGACATCCCCAGATTGCTCAATGCCTGTGCGCTGGCGAGTGTAAATTGTCCGGGTGGACAGGGTTCTATTTGACAGAGGAGGCTGCGTTGCTGGTAGTTGATCGGGATGCTGACAATAAATAACCCAATAGCAAGACAAATCACTGTCACTTGCAGGATGCGGGCAAGCGTCAATCCGATGGATTGGGTGAATGGGCGAGATAAAGTTACTGGTTTCATTCCTGATTTGCAAGCATACCGCGTTCTATTCCCAGTGTCACGGGAGTGCGTTCCTATCCAGTCTGGGAAAGTTTTCGATGAAATCTCCCGTGGGGTTTGTGATGATTGCCTCGTTTCATTGGGAACGGAGAATTGTATCCTAACTGCATATTCAGAAAAGGAGATTGAACAATGACTACGATAACTTCTGTCCTTTCCATCCAGGAAAGCGGATTCAAAGCCTTCGCAAAACGCCATCCGCTGACAGCTTACTTTGCTCTGGCCTTTGCTCTTACCTGGGTCCTTCTGATCCCCATCATGCTTTCGCAAATGGGACTGGGGATCATCAACCTGCCTGAGCCTCTCTTATTTATCTTGCTCCTGTTATCCACATATTCCGGTCCGTTACCCGCAGCCCTCATCATGACGACCCTGATCGATGGCCGGGCAGGTCGGCAGCAACTCGTGCGGCGGATGTTCCAGTGGCGTGCAGGACTCCGCTGGTATCTATTGGTACTGGTCGGTTACCCGCTCATTTTCCTAATTGGCCTGACCGCTTACTCCGGCGCGGCACCCTGGATTGCCCTAAGCCAGAACTGGAACCTGCTTCTTAGCTTCTATCTGCCTATGGCTGCCGTCGGGATCATCTTTCCAAGCCTTGGCGAAGAGCCCGGCTGGCGCGGCTTCGCTCTGCCACGCCTGCAACAGCTGTACGGTCCATTGGCAGGAACCCTGATCCTCGGCGCTCTTCACGGACTGTGGCATTTGCCTGTCTATTTCATCCCCGGAAGCATTCTCGACGGTCCTTTCAATCTCACTGCGTTCGCGGCCAATACGGGTCTGCTCATCGCCATGACCGTGATCTGGACCTGGCTCTTTAACAATGTCGGTCAGAGCGTCTTTTTTGCAATGTTCGTGCACGGGGTGAGCAATGCGACAAGCGGGCTGATCCCACAACTGCTGCCAGATACAACTGGTGACCCCTGGTCCGGTTTTAAGATAGCAGCCGGGTTTGCCTTGCTGCTCATCCTGTTCACCCGCGGACGCCTTGGCTACCCATCGATCCGCGGGCAGGATACCCACTGACCCGATCGAGAATCATCCTGGGTGATGGCTGCTACCCTTGTCACAACGGTTTTTGCAGGGCACTGAATGAAGTGCCCTGCAAATGGTTTCATGGCTTTAGTTAAACGCAATCCGCTCATTTCATGAAATTTCGTTGCTTTATTTTTGTGAAACGGAGCAGTTAAGATTTTATTTCAAGATGAATAAATGTGTCGAGGAGGCGTGGTTGGTCGAATAGAATTCGTCCAGCAGCGTCCCATCTTCCTTCAAGAAGTTGAGAATATATTCTCTTTCATTTTGCTTTTCACCCTTACGTATCCTGGCCTCGGTAACAAATGAAAAGACAAACCAAATCCGTTGTCCACGCGGGAGAGCTGATAATTCTTCTTGATATTTCCGGGCATTTCTGGAATTGTCTTGCCCTACGACAAAGGATAAGCTTTCGAGATTGTACAAGGGAGCATAATAAGCATATGGCTGTTCCACATGGCGGTAGATATAAATGAGGTCGTCATCTTGTTTGTTGTCCTCCATAAAGGACAATGTGGGTTTTAAATCATCCTGCAAGTAACTGCGAGTAAACAAGTAGATATTTGTTGTTGGAACGACTGGTTTCAACAGCAACACGATCAATGCTGCAAAAGCTACACTTGCAACTATTCGATTGCTTATCAAGCTTATGAGGAGATCAATGCCTTTGCCCAGCGCAACAAAGATCAGAGGCAAAAGATAGAGTATCAAGCGGCCGTGAAAAGGATATTTTTCAAACCCTGAGACAACGATATTGAGTCCGACGGGAATCGTAAGCGCGAGTATCCATTGCCATTTTTTCTCCTTCCAAAATCCCCATAGCCCCAAAACGTAGATCGGAATGACAAGTATTAACGAAGAGGATAACCCCGCAACCACAAAAAAGAGTCCGGACAAAGCCTTTGGAAACCATGAGATGTCCCGCCAGGGTGGCATGGGCATAAAGGAAAGCAGGTTATCCCAGAAAGTGATGAGATAGGCGTCTTG
>Ga0105104_10003424_pt1 | contig 11301 bp, 8 predicted proteins | sample PPLLaktember2015_3_FD_87034 | JGI IMG/M metagenome (GOLD analysis project Ga0105104, IMG submission 87034) | Freshwater sediment microbial communities from Prairie Pothole Lake near Jamestown, North Dakota, USA - PPLs Lake P7 Core (6) Depth... | ecosystem: Environmental > Aquatic > Freshwater >... | reverse complement strand
ATGTTTGAGAAAGTGCCTGTAATCTGGCCCCGGGTATAAATTCGCGATTGAATGTTGGGGGCCGACAGGGCGATATTGTCCAATAAGATACAAAGGGGTCTTTCGAGGTTCTTTCCGGTTACGTTGGCGAATATCCGGCCGCCGCGTTCGTCAAGCTCGAAATCAATCGATCGTCTTCCCATCTGGTCCTGGCCGGGCGTTGCCCTGACAAGGCGCCAGTCTTTTGCTTGTCCGGTGTGCAGGACGGTCTCGTCTTTTCTGTTGCTGGCGAGGACGTAAAATTTGCTGCCGAACTGAGCGACAATCGTCGGTCTGCCTGCGCTATCGCCGGATTTCCACTCATCCGGTTTTTCAATCTCGTACCAGATGTATTTGTCGTCCGAGGCGAACCTGGGTCCTTTTGCTTTGAGGGTGTCAACGTATGTTTTCATCTGGGCTGAATCGACGTCCGGATGGCCTTCGGTGGGCAGGATTCTGAATTCGAGAATACCGGCGCCTTTGAGCATTCGCTGAATGTCGCCCGGGTCGTCGAGCCGGCCGCGGAAGGGATAATACTCATCATAGGCCTTTATGACCATGTCGATTTTGCCGGCCCGCTCGGAAAATTCCGCCCTGAGGGCGTCAATCGCCTTATTGCGGTTGGCGTTGCCGGGTTCTGCCATATCGAGGACAAGAGTTACCTGGTCCTGCGACAAGTTGAGCTTGTGCAGCTCCAGCATGGCGCGGTTGTATTGCATATTGATGCCGGTGTCAGGGTCGGTTAATTGTCCGACGACCAGCGCCCATTTACGATACATATCCGTATATTTGGCGAGCATCTCGACGTTGGCCGCTCCGCCGGGGTATTTTTCCAATTCTTCTTTGAGCTTGGTTTCGTCGAGTTTTGACCAGTCGATGACCTTTTGTTTTATATCGTCGAGGTTAAAGCCGGCCAGCTTGATAAGCCCCTCGGGCGTCTGCATCTGGCCCGCCAGCTCGTCTCTTTGCTGCTGAAGCGTTTTTCTCTGGTCATAGATTTTTGCAAAGCTGTCGAGTATCTGTTTTTTGTCGTTGGAATCGCGGGCGAATTTTTCAATGTCCGCCGCCCGCTGGTCCGCCGGCTTTGCCATGGAGCGCATAATCGTCGCCATCGGAACGTTCTCCGCCAGCAGCTCATTGAGCGACTGCTCGTATTGCTGGCGTTTCTGCCTGGCCTCCGTGCTTGCCAGGGGGACCTGTATCTCAAAGCGTGTGTTTCCCTGGGGCCTCCAGATCATGTTCTGGATATTGGCCGGGTCGATACGCCTGCGAAGAACGGTTATCATGCGCTGCGACAGGCCTGTCCGCTCGCCGGAGCTCATTCCCTTGGCGTCAATTTCATAAATGAGACTGGTTCCGCCGCCGATGTCGATGCCCCGTTTGAGGGTCTTATGAGGCGGATATAACTCCCAGGCCGCCAGGACGACCAGCGCGATAATGAGCAAAATTTTCCACGACAGTTTTTTATCCATATTAAATTCCCGTAAAGACCCTCAAATTATCATTAACTGTTTCTTATTTTTCTTCGTTCATCAGGTTTTTGCCGATGGCCGACGCCGCGACCTTGATTTTGGTATTATTGGCCTCATCGATCTTAAGAGTAATTTCATCGCCCTTGATATCGACGACTGTGCCGAAGATGCCGCCGATGGTCCTGACCCTGTCGTTTTTCTTCAAGGACTGCACCATCTGCTGATGCTGTTTCTGTCTCTTCTTGGGCTCCCTGAACATGATGAAATACATCATAATCAGAATGGCCGCGACAAAAATCAGCATTGAATAGGGCGATGATTGGGGCTTTTGGGCCGCTTCTGTGCCCGGTGCTTGTGCATTGGAGTCAACGACGGTTATTGCCTGTTCTTTGCCTACCGGCTCCGCAGGCACTTCGGACTGCCCCTGAGTTCCGGCAGCTGCTACTATCCACAGGTTTTCCATAATTATCTTCCTTAAACTATGAAGGTTTCAGCTTCCCAAACAGTAAACGGAGCATATTAAACCAAAGGCGGCCAATAATCAATAAACAATTTACTGTTCTTTGTTGTTTGAAGAGGCCCAGATGTGAGCATTGGCAAGCTGTTCATTGCCCCAGCGGGCAAAATCGCCTTTTTCGATATGCTCTCTTATCCGGCCCATCAGGCGTTGATAGAATCGCAGGTTGTGAATCGAGGTCAGAATCGGCCCTAACATTTCGCCGACGTTGAAGAAATGGCGAATGGTTGCCCTCGGGTAATGCGTGCAGGCGTAACAATCGCAATCCCGCTCGATGGGACCTGAGTCGTTTATATGCTCGTTATTTCGCATCCGCACTGGGCCTGCCATTGTGAAGGCGTAGGCGTTTCTGCCGTTGCGCGTGGGAAGAACACAATCGAACATATCGATGCCGGCCAGGCAGGCCGCGATAATATCAGGGGGCATACCGACGCCCATCAGGTATCTTGGTTTATTTTCAGGAAGCAGGGGGGCGGTATGGCTAACCGTTTTTGTCATATTTTCGTGCCCCTCGCCCACGCTTAGACCCCCGATAGCGTAGCCGTCAAAATCCATTTTAACCAGGTCGGCAGCACATTGCTGTCTCATCGTCAAATCTATCCCGCCCTGCACAATCGCGAAAAGCATTTGTCGCGGGTTCGAATGCGCCTCTTTACATTGTTTTGCCCATCGAACGGTCCTGTCAACGGCTTCTATCAATGTTTTTTGCTCGCAGCCGAAAGGGGGGCACTGGTCGAGACACATAGCGATATCTGGAGCGAGGCGATTTTGAATATTAGTTGCCGAGCGGGGGTCGAGCCGGAATCTGGCGCCATCGACGTGGCTTGCGAATTCGATTCCGTCGTTATCGATTTTGGTAAGTGAGCTTAGTGAGAAGACCTGGTAGCCGCCGCTGTCTGTTAGTATGGGGCCGTCCCATGCCATAAGTTTGTGCAGGCCGCCGATTTTTTCCACCGTGTCAACGCCTGGCCGCAGCATCAGGTGATAGGTATTGGCCAGGATGATTTGTGCGCCGGTCTGGCTTAAATGCTCGGGCGTAACGCCTTTTACCGCGCCTGCTGTTCCGACGGGCATGAAGCAGGGCGTTTGGACCTGCCCGTGAGGGGTTGTTAAAACGCCTCGCCTGGCGGCGCTTCCGGGGTCTGCACATTTTATTTCGAAATTACTCATTTTCAGTAGGCATTAACCATTCTTGAGCCGGGGTAATAATGAGCGAGAATTTCTTCAGCGGTCCTGCCTTGAAGTGCCATACCCTGTGCGCCGTACTGGCACAGGCCCACGCCGTGACCGAAACCCCTGCCGTTGAGGAAGACCCAGTTCTTGTCCATGCGGATAATCTTGCAGATGGTGCTTCTTAATTTGTTGCCGGATGGGTCGATTGTCAGTCTCAGGTCTTCGGCCCTCAAATAATCGCTTTTACTATTCGAATCGGTGAGCTTAATCATTGTCAAACGTGAAAAGTCGTTGTAGTCGCTTTGCCTTGATGGCGCAATATCATTAATATCGCAAAGCTCTTTCAATTTGGGGTATTTTCGCATCACGGCCGCCTGGACAGTATTCTGGTCAAACTTCACCATAGGCCAAAAGAAGATGTCGAGTCGTGCGACGCCTTTGCAGTAGGGGCAATCGACGCCGCAAAGAGGCCCGTAGGAATCACCGAAGATGTTTTTGGAGTTTTCGGTATGTCCGCCGCAGGTCGAGCTGTAATAGGTGGGGAAAATCTCCTCTATAAAGCCATCCTGCCGGCAAACGAGAATCCGCCCCGTTGTATCATTGACCGCCTTCCATACTTTCGCGGATTCGGCTTTCAAACCGAGATATACCTGGCTTGCGGCGGTCCTTGTTACGTCCCATCCCCGCGTGCCGCTGAATTTTTCTTTGTTGAACAGGCAATAGGTCCTTGCGGCGATGGCCTGCGCCTTCAGCGCCTCGATTTCCCATCTTTCCGGCATTTCCGCCCCGACTACTCCCGCCAGATATGGCTCAAGAGGGACAACGTTTATAGCGTCAAAAGTCGCGTTGCCGGCTTTGGCTTTAAGGACGAGTTTGCCCCGATAGCCGGCGCCGTCGAATTTGAAAATATAGGGGTCATCGGGCAGAATCGTAATCTGGTCAGCCGCGAAGCATCTGCCGGCTATGAACAGGCCCTGGTTTGAGACGGCCACCTCCATAGGCGCGCTGTGGTCGGCGAATATCGTATCTGGAATCGTCGCCTCGCCGGAGCTGTTGAGGACGCTGAAGCTGCCGTGTATTTGTAATGTGGCGTGATTGACGTCGCCCGCCAGGAGCACCCGGATCTGATATTTCGTTGAAATATCCATTTGCGGCGTGCCAGGCACAGCCATGTGCCGGCGGCAACTGAAAAAAACCACTACCGCAACAGCAAGCACAGCCGCAAGCAGGCAGTTTGCAGCAGTCCTGCGCGCCGCGGAATCTGTGCGGAAAAACAACGCCATTTTATTCCAGGGTCCGCAGCGATAAGCCGAGATTTTCTAAGGCCCTTTTGATTTCGTTCAGGCTGGTTACGCCGAAGTTCTTGCAGCCGAGAAGTTCGGCCTCGGTGGTCCGGGTCAAATCGCCGATTGTGTGCATATTGAGGTTCATGACCGCTTTTTTGGCGCGGACGGACAACTGTAAATCCCCAAGGGGTTTGCTCAGCAGTCCCTGGTCCTGCGCGTCGTCTTCGGCAACTTCGTTTTCCGCCGGCTGGGCGGGAGCGAAGTGTTTTTCCTCTATCGGCATACCGAGCTGCAAACTCTTGGCGTCCAGAATCGTCTTTATCTCGCGTAAGCTGGTCTCGCCGAAATTTTTAAACGCGAGCAGCTCCGCCTCGCTGGTCCGCAGGAGGTCGCCGAGCGTGTTAATATTCATTTTCTTGAGGCAGTTTCTGCTTCGCACGGAAAGCTCGAAGTCCGATATGGGCGTTTCGAGAATCTGCAGCTTCCGGGTCTTCTTTTTCTCGTTCTCCTCGTCATAGACCATGGTCTTGGAGCTTTCGATGTCCTTGAGGAAAAGGTTTGCCCGCTTATGATTCGGATGGCTGGCCAGGACCTTCTCGACGCACCTTGCCGCTCTGTCGTAATCGTCTTTGTCCTCGTAAACGACCGCCAGGTTCATCAGGGCGCTTACATAAGCGGTAGAACCCGCGGCAATCTGCTTGTAGTAATCGATGGCGGCGTCTTCTTCGCCCGAAAGGTCGCAGCGATACGCCAGGTGAAACAAGGCGGGCCAGTGCGTGGGAGAAAGCTCGATTGCCGCCTTGAAATTGGTTGTCGCCTCGTCGTAATGGCCCTGCACTTCGAGGAGCCGGCCGAGCTGGTAATGATACTCGGCGCCGACGTTCTTGAAATTCGCGCAGGACTGGAGCTCTTTCTTCGCCGCGTCGTAATTTTTGGCCTTGCGGTATGTCGCCGCTTTTTCCATCGCCACGGCCAGCGTGTCGGCGCCGTGCTTTGCGCTTGTATCGAGCGCCTTAATCGCCTCATCGAACCTGCCTAATTCACGAAGGGCAAATGCCAGATATGTGAATTTCTCTTTGCAGTCGGCGCCTTTTTGAAGTTTTTCGACGGCCTCGCTGTTTCTGCCTGTGATAAACAGCCCTATGCCGGCGGCCAGGCAGCCCTTTGCCCCGGTCTTGTTTAAATTCTGTTCGAGCTGTTGCGAAAAAGCCGACAGATTGGCCTCGCTCGAATGGACTTGCTGCGACAGTCTTTTTATCTGGTCCATATTCGGCAGTATATCGCCGAACAAATCTATTCCGCTTTGTGTCTGTTGAGCCGTTGCTTCCATTTAAGTATCTCCTGAAAAAAAACGCAACCATTGGCGTTAAAAATATGTTTCTTAAAGAGCGCAGTATTATACTGTGTATCGCTGGTTTTGCAATAGCATTATAAGTCAAGCTACAATAAGCACTTGCGCAAAGCGGCTATTTAGCACATAAAAAAGGCCGGGCAATTTCCCCCGGCCAGTTTGTCCTGTTTAGAATTTATTTTACTGTTCCATTTTCTTAAGCTGTTCGGCGGATACGTTTTCCACGGACAGGTCGCCGTAAATGACCCTGTAAGTATCGTCCGAGATTTTCCATGTCATCAAGACCGCATTGGGGTCCCTGGCCGTAACGTCTTTGCCGTAATAGTTGGGGTCATTACCGTCCAGAACCAGTTTGTTATAGAAAGAACTTGGCCCCTGCAATTGCATTGTTTTGTTCATAAGCTCCTGTTGCATTGCTTCATTTATTTTTTTTGTTTTGACGAGCATTTCTTCGCTGATTTTTTTTGTTCTGCTGATAATCTCCTGCTGCAACGCTTCGCCATTTTTTTTAGCTTTGTCGAGAAGCTCCTTCTGTATTGCTTCACTCGGCTTAACGCCCGGGGCAAGATTCATATCCATGGCGAAAGACTGCTTTATTATCTCGCCCAGGCTCATGCCAGGGGTAAGATTCATATCCTTGATTAGAGACTCCGCGACGGTCTGCTGTATTGCTTCGCTCAGACTAACACCCGGCGCAAGATTCATATCCTTAATGAGGGCCTGCTCCATGGATTGCTGGTAAGATTGCGAAAGGGCCATGGAGGACTCCTGCGTCGCCGAATCTGAGTTCATACTGCTGGGATATCTGCCGTTTGTCAGCTCGGAGAAGTATTTTAATCCATCGATAGCGCTCGTCTCATCCCGGTTCGGCATGTTCACTTCGGCCATCAGCGTAAAATCGGCCGGGATATCGGGCTTGAATAAATCCGGCGAAAGCTCCACTCCCCACTCGTAACCGTCCGTAATTATTACCCAATTTGTCTTTTCATCGCCTGTTTCAATCTCCATTTCTATTTCCGTTCTCACGGGATATTCCGTGGCAACATCAACCCACAGCCGGCCAATGTAATTGGTGTAAATACCCCGGACAGATGGGGGATTATTAACCTCAATGCCCCGAACCTCAACGCCGTTTATAGTGTCTTTACCGAGCTCCTTGTACGGATCGGACATAAATTTAGTTAACATGTCCCTCGGGTCCTGTGTTTCCTTCTTCATCTGGTCCGCCATTTCGTCAGTCAGCATCGCCCGCGTATATTTTTTCATCGACATCAACATGGTAACTACTACCTTTTCCTTTGGATTCATATACGACAGCATCAAATTCCCGTCAATTGTGGCTTCAGATCTATAGCCGTAGTCAGAAGAGGTATAAATTATGGACTCTGATTCCCATACTTTTTGACCGAAAGTTCCGCCGGAACGTCGTTGATGCTGCCTGTAGACGCAGGTTTTTACCTGCGACACTTTGTCGGCGATTTGCGCCCAGGCGCAGCAGGTTACGTTGGGGGTTTTGCCTGTTATGAAATAAATGCCCGCCACGACCGCGATAAAAACACAAGCCGCAGCGGCTAATTTTGTAATCGGACTTCTCATAATTATTCTCCCGATCCCCGGCGAACGTACAGCCGAGGCGTCTAACTTTGATTTTTCCTGTGCCTTTAGAATATCATTTAGCGTTTTGGTGTGCATCTCGGCACGGGGGTTTATTCGAAGTTTTTTAACTAATATTTCTATGTCTTCTGTCGGTCTCATTTTTCCAGCTCGCTATTCAGTAATGACCGAAGTTTGTCGATTCCGTACCTGTAACGACTTTGCACGGTGTTGAGTGAAACGTTCTGTAATAGGGCTATGTCTTTAAATTTCATTTCGCCCTGCAGGTGCAGAACGACCACTTCTTTTTGCTCATAAGGAAGTTCTTTAATCGCTCGGCTGACCGTCCGAATCTGCTCGTCGTTAATCGCAGCCAGCTCCGGACAGTCCGTTCCCGGTATTTCTTTTTCGCCGACCGATACGCAGTCGCGTTTTTTCCTGAGCACGTCACGGGCACGATTGGCGACACATATTGCCATATATGCCTTAAAGCTTCCCGCGAGGGACAATTTATCGGCTGACTGGGCCAGCGATACGAAGAAGTCGTGCACGACGTCTTCGGCTCCCGCCAAGTCGTTTAAAAGAGTCATCGCGACGGTCAGCAGATACGACTCGTATTTCTCGTATATCCGCTGCAAAGCCCGGCGGCTTCCCCGCTTGAGTCGCCATATCAACAACATATCTTCAGTCATCGACGGTTCCTGAAAACCACACGCCTCCGCCCTGGCGGAAGGATAATTATCCACTAATATCACGTGGACGGTGCCCATTATAGTTTAAAAAAAGATTTATTTCTTTTTTTTACTGTCTGGTATCCCGCGGCGCATAAAAAAGGCCGGGCAATTTTCCCCGGCCTGATTGTCCTGTATCGAACTTATTTTACTCTTTTGCCGGCTGTTCCATTTCCTTTAACTGTTGAGCGGATATGTTTTCAACGGACAGGTCGCCGTAAATGACCCGGTAAATGTCGTCCGAGATTTTCCAGGTCATCAAAACCGCGTTGGCGTCGCCGGCTTTTACGTCTTTGCCGTAGTATGCGGGTTCATTGCCGTCCATTGCCAATTTCATATAAAAATCGATGAAACCCTGTACTTGAGAGGCTTCATCGCGTTTTGCCTGTAATTCCTCTTTTGTCCATGGCCGATAGTCATAGTGGAAGTATTTCTTTTCAAGTCCCGGCCGTATTTCCTTTCTTATTGTCGGACCATTGGGACGTGAAGGAAAATTGCCGTCGGCAAGCTCAACAATTTTGCGTAAGGACTCTATGGCAGCGGTCTCGTCCTGACCCGGCAGAATGCTCTCTGTCAGCGGGTAGTAGTCGGGAATATTCGGTTCAAATAATTCCTTAGTTAGAGGGACGCCCCATTGGAAATTGTCCCATATCATCGTGGACGACGGACTTTCCGGGAACAACTTCAATTCCATTTCATATCGGACAGGAAGCTGGGTTTCAATATCGACCCAGGTTCTGACTTTGACGTCATCATACATACAATACACTTCGGGATGGTTTACCTCTATCCCTTTGACTTTAATACCATCAATTATGCTTTCGCCAAGTTCAATATAATTGTCCTGGAGGTATCTATTTAAAAGGTATCGAGGGTCTTTGAAGTTCATACGAAATGACACGACATCCCGGTCTTTTAGCTTAAGGCGTTCCCATCGTTTGTAAGCCGGATAAATATGAAGTAATAATTTTTCATCAGACAGCAGGAAATTTGTATAGGTTGATTTACCATTGGCATCATAACTATCCATCCGGTATCCATATTGCGAAGATAGATAATGCATAGTGTCATATCCGGGCCTCGGGCCGGATGTAGGATTGTTGGGATCCAGGTAGTACTCCCGATAGATGCAGGTATAGATATTACAGACTTTATCACCGATTTTTGCCCAGGCGCAGCAGGTTACGTTGGGGGTTTTGCCGGTTAATAAGTAAATGCCCGCCACGACCGCGATAAAAACACAAGCCGCAGCGGCTAATTTTGTAATCGGACTTCTCATGATTATTCTCCATATCCCGGCGTTTGAATCAATTTGGATTTCAGCGGTTAACGTTCGTCGAATCTTCTCTACGGCCTGGCCGGTTGACCGGGAACCCGGCTTGATTTGCGATATTTTTCGCAACCCTTCCAGAATTTTGTTTTCATCGTATTTGAACATTAGCCGGTTCCTTCTTTATCAGTCTGGTCACCCCGGACTTGCAGCAATTGTCGAAGCCGCTGGAGCCCTTTGTGACATAAAGCCCGTACCTGGTGTTCGTTTTGGCCGAGGACTTTTGCGATATAATCATAAGGTTGTTGCTGGATATGCCGCATCACAAACGCGTCCCGGCTTGTCCCATCCAGCCGGCCAATCGCGTTTAGTATTTCTTCAAGCTCTTCAGTCCGGATAGAGCCATCCAAAGGCGACGTTTCTTTCGAAGCCGGTTCGGGAATCAGGTCGATATTCACGATTGTTTGCGTGTTCCTGCGCCGCCAGTCGAACGCCAGATTGATGGCTGACCTGTGGGCGTAAGCGTCTAAATCAGCTATATTTTCAATGTGCCCGGAGCCGCTAAGCTTAAGAAACAGCTCCTGCATCAGGTCTTCTGCCGTTTGCTCGTTGAGGGTCAGCCGGGTCAGAAGGCGGTGCAGACCTGCGCCGGATTTATCCAGCAACTCCAGCAGTTTCTTGTCCTGAGTCCTCAAAAACGTTCCCTTTGATTAGTTTGTTTAGGCCGACCTTATTATTATAGACGAAAAGGACCCCTCTTGCGCAACCACTATTTTGCCAAAATCCGACGTTTTTTCATAAAAGCGCATAAAAAAGGCCGGGTAATTTTCTCCGGCCAGTTTGTGCTGTTTCGAAGTTATTTTACTGTTCCATTTTCTTAAGCTGTTCGGCGGATACGTTTTCTACGGAAAGGTCGCCGAAGATGACCCTGTAAGTGTCGTCGGAGATTTTCCATCGCATCAAAACCGCGTTGGCGTCGCCGGCCGTAACATCTTTGCCGTAATAGTTGGGGTCGTTGCCGTCCTGGCCGAGTTTAGTATAGAACATAAACGACGCCTGTACCTTCATCATTTTTTCCGTCATCTGCTGTGTTTGTTCATCGGTCGGCTTTGTTCCCGTAGCGCCCAGTTTTTTCCCGAATACCTCTCCTAACTCTCTCGCTAAAGACATCACATTCATCTGGCTGGGGTAATTGCCATCGGCGATTTCAGCGAAGACGCGCAAACCTTCGATAGCGCTTGCCTCGTCCTGACCCGGCATTTTCACTTCCGCCATCATCGTATAATCGGCGGGAATATTCGGCTCAAATACGCCGGGGTCCAGTTCCTCGTCCCATACGAAATCATCAATAACTATCAGCATTTTCATCGCGTCAGCGCCGGAGCCCATCTCCGTCTCAATTTCCATACTCAAGGGATACTCCGTCGCGACGTCCACCCACAAACGCCCGATGAAATTGCCGTAAATGCCTCGAACCGACGGCGGGTCAATGACTTCCATTCCCTTTACTTCAACGTTGTCGATTAGTTTTGTGCCAAGCTCTTTGATCTGGCCGGACATAAAAGTAGTCAGCATATCCCTCGGGTCCTGCATTTTCTTCTTTGTCTCGTACATCAATTCATCCGTCAGCACCATACGCATGTATTTTTTCTCGGAGGGCATCACCGTGACCGACACCTTGTCGTCGGTCCTCATATACATCTGCATCGACAGGACGCCATTCATGTATGTATCCGACCTGTGTCCGTATTCCGAAGACAGGTACGATATCGCATTTACATCCACCTTCGCGCCCTGCGGCCCGCCTGTTACCCGAACGTTTGTCCTGTAAACGCAGGTTTTTATCTGCGCGACTTTGTCTGCGATTAGCGGCCAGGCGCAGCAGGATTT
>Ga0105104_10003422_pt1 | contig 11303 bp, 12 predicted proteins | sample PPLLaktember2015_3_FD_87034 | JGI IMG/M metagenome (GOLD analysis project Ga0105104, IMG submission 87034) | Freshwater sediment microbial communities from Prairie Pothole Lake near Jamestown, North Dakota, USA - PPLs Lake P7 Core (6) Depth... | ecosystem: Environmental > Aquatic > Freshwater >... | reverse complement strand
TGACTGAAACTTTAGTGCCTAATATCTTAACATCAATCTCAGGCTTGCCCAAGTCTGGGAAAACGTTTCTTGCGCTCACCTGGCCTAAGCCCTTGAAGATTTACTCATTCGAGCGGGGGGCGCGCTGGATAGTTGAGAACAAGTTCAAAGGGCAGGCCATCGAAATCAAGGAATTCAAGCTGCCCATCATCGAGTCGGACGATCCTAAGCCTTGGGCAGAGCCTATCTACAACGAGTTCTACTCAACCTTCAAGGCTGATTCAAGCTCTAGCAAGTACAAGACTCTAGTTATTGATACAGCCACACATGCTTGGGCTGTCCTAAGACAAGCCTTAACTGAAGCCAAGAACCGCAAGAGGCTGACGGAGATAGAGTATGCCCTGCCCAACCTTAAGATGGGGGCAATTTTTACTCACGCCGCAGAAGATGGAGTCAACCTAGTTGTGCTAAACTATCTGCGAGATCGCTATGTGAATGAAAAAAACACCGGAGAGCTTGAGCTTAACGGTTGGAGCCAGACAGAAGGACTCGTGGACATTGCCCTTGAGATAGCCTGCCGGACAATAGCGGGCAAGACTCAGATGATCACGACAGTCAAGGCAGATCGCTTTGATCGTGACCAGAAGGGAAAGACTTTCGTGGACATGACATACGACGAGATCGTAGCTGGACTCTTAGGAGGCTAGATGGATAGCCTAGAAAAGATTAATCAAGACATGTCTATATGCCAACGCTGTGAACTTCGGGCAGGAGCTACTGCCCCAGTCCCAGCGATGGGCAGGCTAGGCTCAAAATACTTCCTCATCGGGGAAGCACCTGGAAATTTTGAAGACCGCCAGGGAATGCCCTTCGTTGGGGCAGCAGGCAAGAAACTTGACACATTAATCAAGCTAGCTAAGATCGACATGAACGACATCTTCCTAACCAACGTCTGCCGATGCCGCCCACCAGAAAATCGCACACCCACAAGAAAAGAAATCCTTGCCTGCCAACCCTTCCTCTGGAGAGAGCTTCTCCTAGTCAAGCCTGAGTATATCATAACCCTTGGAGCCACGCCACTAGCTCTCTTCTGTTCCTACGGGGTTAATCAAACTCACGGTTCTCAACTTGATATTTATTTTCCAGATACTTTAGAAGACATTATGTTATATGTCAATCCAGAAAAAGTTAAAAGAAAGAAGAACAAGGATAAGCAAAATGCCTTTTAAAGACAAAGAAAAAGATAAGGAAATGCATAAAGTATATCATAAAAAGTGGTATCTTAAAAATAAAGATCGTTTTAATAAGGAAAGAAAGAAAAAATATGAAGAAAATAAAGAAGTTTATTTAAAAAAATTAAAAGAACATCGACATAAAAATAAAGAGTTAGTCTTATCTTATTATTCTAAAGGAATACCAAAATGTAATAGATGCGGTATTTTAGATATTGATGTACTTTGTATAGATCATATTAATGGAGGAGGAACAAAAGATAGAATAGACACACGGCATTGGGCAGTCGTTTACATTTCTGGTTAATAAAAAATAAATTTCCTGAAGGATTTCAAGTTTTATGTGCCAACTGTAACCTTAAAAAATATATAGTAGAAGGTAAATAATTGCATTTTAAATTAATTTCCCAGTATCACCCAGCCGCCGCGCTCCACTCGCCGCGTCTTCTTGCTACCTTAAATGACGATTGGGAACACTTCCCAGAGAAAGTTGACGACAACTATGTGATCGTTCCAGAAGACAAGTTAGACCTAGCTGGAGTTAAGCTACTTGCCCTCGATACAGAAACTAACAACGCTGGGGGCATAGGCCAATGGAGCATAGCCTATCGGCAACCTAATGGTCAGCTAACTGTGACTCCATTCTATGGCCCTAGACCTAGCATGTCTTGGGGAGACATCTTCGTTGGCTTTCACAACGCCAAGTATGATCTCAAGGAACTAGCCTCGAACAAGATGTCCTGCCCTAAGAACTTCCATGACACAATGATTCTAAGTTATTGTATGGGACTTGGTAAACAAGCCCCTGCCGATGATGCCAAGGCAACCTCAGGAGCCAACATGGTTGGAGGACTTGGACTTAAGTATCTTATCCGGCGTCACCTTGGCATGACTCAGAAAACTTGGAATGAAGTCAAAGATCATCCTGAGTGGCAGCCAGAATACAACGCCAAGGATTCCGTGGGCTGTCTCTTACTCATGGAAAAGTGGCTGCCTACTGCCCCCAAACACTACTTCGACATAGACATGCCCCTCCTACCAGTCCTCATGGCAATCGAAGATCGTGGTATGCACATTGACCAGACCTTCCTTGGCTCCTTCGGGGCAGAGCTAGACCGAGAACTTGCTGAGATTAAGCTGCCCCTAAATCCAAACTCTCCCAAGCAGGTCGGGCAATATATCTATGGGACACTAGGTATAACCCCCTGGAAATTTACGGAGACAAAGGAACCTTCGACAGATTCCGATGTCTTGGAGAAAATAGATGATCCAATCTGTCGTGACATCCTCAGATTTAGAGAACTTGCAAAAGATAAAGGAACTTACATTGAGAATTATCAACGAGGAGCAGATGCCCGAAGCCGAATTCACCCAGAACTTAAGCAAACTTCTACTTCTACTGCTCGCCTATCCTGCGCTCGTCCCAACTTACAAAACGTGGATAAACGAGGAGTTATGCGGAAACTCTTCGACGCCCCTGAAGGATTTAGTCTAGTCCGCATGGACTTCAAGCTCCTAGAGTTCGGGGCATTGGCAATCCTGGCTGGCGACGAGAAGCTAATCTACGCCTTCCAACATGGCGACGTGCATCAACAGACCGCCGACGCGATGGGCATTGATCGAGACACAGCCAAGCATATTAACTTCCTCATGCAGAATGGAGGCTCAGCTTGGGGCATGGCTACAACTTATGGCCTGCCCATCGAGACTTGCAAGGGATACTTCGACGCCTACCATGCCCGATTTCCTGCCCTAAAGCGTTTCCAAGATGAAACCGTCGAAGAAGCTAAGTTAACCAAGCATGTAGTAGGCTATTTTGGACGTCGTCGTCGAGTAGATGCCCTGCTTTCATCTAACTGGAAGGTTCGCCAGGATGGGGAGAAAGAAGCCAAGACATATCCGATGCAAAATTTGGGAGCGGAGATTTGTAAGCTGGCTATGATTGACTTACACTATAAACATCAAGCTCCAATGACCAATCAAGTTCATGATGAACTTTTAATAGAAGTCCCAACTAAGGATGCCCTAGACTATGCCCACTGGATCAAAGAATACGTTCCGAAGGTCACGCCGATCAAAGGCGTTGAGTTTCCGGTGGAAGTTAGTGTTGGCGCAAATTGGTGGGAGTGTATGCAAAAAGAAAAGGAGATAAAATAAATGAAGTTAGAAGAAATAGCTAATAAAGCTATCTTTAATGAATGGACAAGAATGGATTTAATAACTTTCTTAAAAGAAGAAAAAAACTTATTATATTATTTTAATAAAATAGAAAATATAATAAAACAAAAAGGTTTTATTTGTTTAGATAAAGATTAAATAAGGAGAAGAGTATTGAAAAAACTTAAACCCGAAGGAAAATCTTGGGAATATTTCGTTAAAAGCTGGTATGAAAGAGGACATGCCGGAAAATTAATGTTATGTTCTGATATAGGAGTTAGCTATGATGTAGCAAAGCATTGGATTAGCGATTCAGGTTCAACTCGTAAAGTTGTGAAAGAAGAAACAAGCTCAATGGATGTAGACGACATCTTAGCCATCGAGACTCCAACCAAGTTAGACTTTGTTTGCATTGACCTTGAGACATCCAACCTCAATGCAGACTTCTCGATCCTTCTGACTGCCTGCATAAAACCATTCGGCTTGGAGCCAATCATATTTAGGGCAGACAACTACTCGACCTGGGAAAAGAAACGCTCGGATGATTCCCAGATCACGAAAGACATCGCCAATGAGCTACGGAAACATGCTATTGTTATAGGGCATTACTCACAGAAATTTGATATTCCTTTTCTCCGAGCCAAGATGGTCAAGCATGGCCTAGCTCCTCTGCCCCCCATGTTTGGAATCGACACATGGCGAATAGCTATCAACAACTTCAAAGTCTCAAGTAGAAGATTAGTTAGCCTAGGCAACTTCTTCGATCTAGGCGACAAGTCTGGTGTGGAAGGAAGTCTCTGGATGTCTGGAGCCTACGAGGGAAACAAAGAAGCAATGAACAAAATCGTCGAGCATAACATTCAAGATGTGATCATCCTTGAGAAACTAGCCTGCCTTAGCTTTCCTTACCTGAAGGCGATCCCAAAGTTATGACAGACTTGACACCTAAACAAATCCGAGACAAAGCAATCTTTCAATTCAAAGGGCAACTAGCCGAAATGCTTCAACCCTTGGAAAGGTATGGGCAGCGAGATTATGTCGAGGAATGTATCCCGCATATTGCTGATCTTGCCCTCCAGCTACATGAACGGCTCACGGGAAACGACATACCAATCATAGCCAAGAAGCCTCGGCATTACACACCATAGATTTTTCCCCGACGGAGAGCTAATGAATTGACTCTTTACAAGTCAAAGTAATTCTTCTCCGTTGGGGGGGCAAGGAATTCTCTTTTTGTTACAAATAATACGTAATATTTGTGACAGAATTTAGTTAGATTCTAGGTGATCGAATGAGAGATTTCCCTTAAACAGAGGAGAATAAGGCAAGCTCCTCGATGTAGGGGCAGTCGTGGGAAGCATCCTCCTGAAATCATGGAACCCTGAATATTTCCGACAGGGTGTGTGGCTGCCTAAGTGGTGCGATAGAGCCTTTAAGCGCACCAACCTAGATAACAAAAAGGGCAGGGGACTGACCATCCTCTGCCCTTCTTTATATTCCTGCCCTAACTTACTTGACTAGCTTCGTGTCCGTAAAGAATATCCTGATAGCTGCCGTCAAGATAGCGTCAGCAAATAAAATCCACTGAATACAGCTAGGGAACATATTGTTGTTTATCAAATATTCAACTGCCCCAACCAGCAAAGTCAAAACTTGCAACCACAATATTTTACTTTCATACCATTTCTTCGTTAACATTTTTCACTCACCTTTTTTAATATCCTCGGAATCCCTACATGCTGATTTAGTTTGTTGATAGACTTCCTCGGCATCCTGCATAGTCTTCGTGTAATCCTTAACTGCCTTGTCTTTTGTGTCTTTATAAACCAAGTCACTAGCCGAAGACTTATCTCTGGTAATGTACAAATGCCCATCTGTTATCAATATCCAGGCAAAGATAAGGATAGTTATATTTTGTAATATCCGAATGAAATAAATAATATTGGCACTCAACAAGCCCATGTCTCGGAAGTAAACGGCTATCTGCGTGAGTGTAATCATGCCCATCATTAAGAGCAAAAACTTGCCTGTCTTGGTCAATGGACTACCAAACTTTTTGATTCTCATTTTAAAAATCATAGCCCCCATGAGAATCACTATACCAATGATCGCCAGGGCAGTCGCGATGTCTAGTAAAACAGGCGTGCCCAAAACTTTTACTCCTATCTGCGCAGCAATTACGCCAATCAAAGCTATAGTTGTTCTTCCATTTGTCTTATCAGCCGCCTGCCTATACTCTTTGTCGGACGTAGCCATCTGGTCTAGCCTACCAGTGATTTCACCAAGACAATGCATGACATCTTTAGCAGCTATGTTTTCTGCTTCTTTATTTTCAAGTGGCATCTTTATCTCCTAATCTAGCTTATTGTTACTACTAACAATGTCAAGTTATATATCCACTCCAAGTTGCCTTGCTCGCCGACTTGGCAGAAACAGTAGGGAGTGCCTTCATTAGGCATGACTTTACAATAGATCGTATCACCTGTCCCTTCCCAATATGGGGGATAAAATTCTCTTGGGTAAGCCACACTAGGATTAACCCAGGCATCAAGGGCAGTCTTAATTGTCCCAAGTCCCTGAGTCTCGTCTACCTGCCCATTCCTAAGCAAGAGGTTGTTAGCTACTTTAACCTGCATATTGATAAGCCTCTTCTGAGGCGGATACCATATGCCCCGAATATCATAACCAAGTAGAACAGGAGTTTTCGATGTGTCATTCGTGGTCACAGCAAACTTATATCTAAACATCGTAGCCTGAGCTTTGTTAGCCGAGCCGTCTACAGGAACATAAAATGTCGTAGTCGCGGCTGTTGTGTTAGTCGAGCCAATCGTGGTATAACTCGAATCGCCCAGCTTCTCATAGCTAATTGTCCAGTAGATAGCTGTCGTGCAAGAAGCTGTGTTGACCGTGATCTTGATATGCGCCTTCTTGTCACCCATGAGATCAGAATGAAGCCAAGGTGTTACTATACTGCCCCCAGTTTCAAACTTATAGTCTGTATCCCCCGTGATATTTGCATACATCGCAGTCAAGGGCAGATAACAGATGGTATTGCTAACTGTCCCAAACCAAAGTCTACGCTTATAGACTGTTGCAGAATGAGCTACAGCAATTCCACTAACATTAAAGTAAGAAATAGGATGCCAAACCCAGCGGGTTGAACCATCTATTATTTCCCACCGCCCAGCCAAGACACTAGTATATGAACCCGCCGCATTTTCCACAAAGGCATAAAGATATTGGGCGTCTGACGCAAGAGCCATAACCCTGCCCACATAGTCCGTCGAGTTTGTAATAAACTTGCTTGGGCTAATATCCGCGACAGTTCCATCGTTATATTCATACAAAGCCTGGCTACCACAAGGAATATATAAATTGCCCTGCCAGTTCAGGCTATTCTTTCCAGAGGTTGACGCCTTCTCGGAGATCAGGGCAGGGATCAAAGCGACAACTGCCCCAGCCGAGGTCAAGTAGTAGGGCATATCCTCCTTTAAAATATAGGTTATGCCCTCAATCTCTTCCAAGCCAGTTATATTGTTTATCGCGGAGCCAACCGTTGTTCCAGGGGCTAAATCCCATACAAAAGCATTAGGTACGGCCGCAGCGGGGGCAGAGTATATAGAATTAGGCAAGACTACTCGTTTTAGATTATCTCCAACTTGCTTGACGAAATCATACTGCCCCACCAATGAGACAACCGTCCAGACTCCAGCGTTGAAATAAGCATATGCCCCGCCTGCTCCTTGGAATCCAACGATCAAGTAGTCTATGCCCGCATTTGACGTTACATTCAAGCTAGTTATGTTGTAAGGAAAAATACTAAGGGTGTCCGTCATAACTCCATCAGCGTGGGCAATGTAGGCCAAATGACATCCATAGCCAATATAAAGATCATCGTTGAATTCAGCGAATGCCCCAACCGTAGGCGTGCCTGTGACACCACAATAAATCTTATCCAGGTAAACGGAGTCTGCCCCCGCCAAGTAAACCTGGATGGTGCAATAAGTTGCCGCCGCATTTAACTTCCTAGTCACATTGATGCATTGCCAGTCTGTTATACCCGTGTCTGTGGCAGTTCCAGTTGTAGTTCCCGCATCATCTTTAAGTCTAAGGGCAACGGTTGTCGTAGCTGGAGCTTTAACCCAAGCCGAGATTGTGACATATGCCCCCTGATGGGCAGCAGCCGTGAACCCTGTTGCATTTTTATGAAGATAGCCAGTGTTGCCATCTAGCTGGCAAGAATATGTTCCAGACCGGATGATAACTGATTCCTTGGTAGCGTCTATGCCCCCACCTTCAGTCCAGCCAGTTGGTTTCTCAGGGGCAGCATCCCACTCTTGCATATCGGAGTTAGCCCAAGTCAAGTCATAATAAGTCGTAGGCGGAACAAGCGAGTTAAAATCTGGCCCAGCTATTACCATACCCTTGAACCTGGCATCTATATTCGCGCCAGTGTAATATCTCTTGGGATCAGACTTGTCTTGATATTCCAAGCCATAGCCAGCGATGAATTCACTCTGCCCTTCTTGTATTTCTTTTTGGGGCATGAGACTAGCATAGTTAACTCCGCCGGTGAAATACTGATTAGCCACGGCGGGATCAAACATCTCGTTATATTGAGGCGTGCCAAACTTGTCTCGGTTCAGAGTCAAGCCGACGAATGCCCCCGAAGCATCAAGGAAGCCTGCGTCATACTTCATATCAAAACTATTGCCAGCTAATCCCATTAGATTGTCTCCTTAAAGCGAGTAGTTCCTTGGGGTTCTTTCATTCGGAGATTTCTTTTCAGCGTGTTATAAGTAGCCATATATCGGATAGACTCGCTAATAAGATTGTTCCTATCCAAAGAAGATGGAGAGCCAGCTTCGGCATCCATAAGGTAAGAAGCCGCTAGTTCAACTAGCAAGTCCACGTAAGGATCAGATAAGCTGATCGTATCTGTTACAGCAGCCAACGTACTTTCAAGGGGAACTATGCCCTCAATAGTTATCTCGTCTCCTGAGTTTAGGGCATGCCCTACTTTTAGCCAGCCATAGGTTGAGTCATAGTTGACATCCCAGTCGAAGATATACTCTCCATCTACACAGACTTTCTTTATCTTGGCTTGAGCATTCTGGAAGTCTAATGGCAGGCAATATTCGTAGACTGTGTCTGCCCCAAATAGCTGGGCATCGTCCCACTGAACATACTTGGAGTTGGTCGTGGTTTTAAATCTGATCTCAACTAGAACTAGATCATCGTTCAAAGTCTGCTGAAGAAGTTCCAACTTAGTCCAAGCAGTAGCAGGGCAGGTTGTAGTTGAGGTCAAAGTCTGGGCAGTCCCATCTGCCTTGAGAGTGTATATAACCAGCGAGGCATCATTAGCTACCTCAGGATATGCCCAAGCTGTGAGGTTGACGGTTTGCCCTGAAAGATCAAGTAGCTTGGGATAGGTAGCTGACGTGAAGTAGACGTAGCCATTGCCCGCCGAGGCTGTAGCTTTAGCCGAGGATGTTCCCAGCGAACCTCGATAGGTTGAGGAACTCTCAGCCAAGGTTACGTTGCTAGCCGAGGCAAAGTATAAAGCTGTCGTAGAAGACCAGTCCTCGAAGTGGGCATTGGGAAGAATGTTTTGCCCCCGAAGATCGTGGTTGATAATGTTCTTAAACAGATTTGGGAAGATTGCCCTAGATGCTCGATTCAATGCCCTGATCTTGTTGTTTCGATCATATTTGTGTAGCTGGAAGGTAGCCAGGTTAGCTGTGTCGGAGAGGAAATTTGCCCCGATAACAGTCAAGGTTCCAGTTGAGTTGGTGTAATCATCTACCCGACGATAATCGCCAATGTTGGCTTTATCTGTGATGTAAACCCAATAGCGATTGTAAAAATCATCGCGGTTGGTATATTTGTTCAAGTCTGTTGAGACAACCGACTTGGATGTGGTTAATGCTGTCGTGACTGTAGCCTGAAGATAGTCTCCTACTCTCTGGCTAAGTCGGTCAATTAAGGTACTAAGGGTTGTTGACATTTATTACCCTCCTACAAAAACCGCTTTGATTCTTGCCCACAAACTTGCTTTTTCCACGGTGTCTTCAACCTTGTCTAGCTGTTCTGCTTCCAAGGTATCTAGCCGGTCATTCAAATCAGTCAAGGCAGCCAAAGTATCATCTACCGTGACTTCTTGTGGAACTTCCTCCACCTCTTCCATCGGCGCGTCCTTCAACCCCAACTTTTCAGGATCAAAATCAACAAGCTCCCTCGCCTTGATGATCTGGCCTTGAGCGTCTTGATAGGACTTCTCTGCCCCCATCTTGATGAGCTGGCCTCGATAGGAAACTGTGTTATTGCCCCAATCAACACTGATTGAGCCGGTCTGATCGGGGGGTACTGCCACAAATAAATCATTAATATTACTCATTAAATGTCGCTCCTGAGATTAAATGAAATCCCCATAAGATAACCTAAATCGGTAGTAGCAGATTCTTTCATCAGTACAGTTGCATTAATGATATTCATATTGTTTGTATTATTTATTGATGTTGTTGTTAAAATCCTTTGGTGTATTACATCTGCTGTTTGTATTCCTGTTTCCACTAAAACACCAGAACCAGTACCCACAACCGCAATATATATTGAGAATACAGCGATACCTGTAAATGTAAGATTTAAACAATCGCGGTAAGTTGAAGAGGCTGTAGCTCCCACTCCCTCCCACACCTTCATGGAACTGATAACCGCATTCCCAGCATCCACCCACACAAAAATATAGAATGTATGGGCTCCGCCATCTTTTAAGAGGTTAAAAATGGTTTCTTTTGTTCCTACCAGACAATCCGCCACGGCTGTCTTAGTTCCAGCAGTTGTGTTATCCGCAGAGTACAGGATATTGGCAGCCACAAGACCAGTCGCATCATCCACGCTCACCTGAGTATAAACGTGCGCGCAGGGGGCGTTCACGGAATCAATAATCTGTTCCAGTCTGGTGCCGATTCTCATAATAGCAAGTCTCGTTTCAGTCGTTCCAAGAACCTTGCTCACCCCATTAACCGTGCAGGTCATGGGGAGAGTCAGGGAAACTGAATAGTGTTTAGCGGCATCGGCTACGCTGGCAGCAAGAGTTGTCCAATCGACTGTCTTTGTAGGGCCTGTTTCAAGGTCTGTCCCGCCCTGCAAGCCTGGTGCGTAAATGATGGTTTCGTAGACAGGTGTTTTTCCTCCACCTGCCATTGACATTGTTGTCATATTAATTCCTCACAAATCCAAATATTTTTCCTAGGGTTGAAATAAACATAAAACAAGACTTCCTAACAGGAAGGGCAGACGTAGTGAAACCTATGTCAGAGCCATAAGAAGTTCCTGCCGTGTTGATTGCATATGCCCTGACATGATAAGCCGTGTTAGCCGTCAAACCCACAACCCACTTGTCAAACGTACCAGTTCCATATGGGGCATCTTCCGTCTCAGCTAACTTAGTTCCAGACGTAGTAGGATTGGCTGAGGTTCCATAGCAGATGCCTCTCTCTGAAACATTAGCTGAACCTATATCAGTTATATTTCCTCCAGTTCGGGCGGTGTTAGGCGTAATTTCCGTGATCGCCGTGGTTGTTACAACCGCCGGAGTAACTGCTTCGGCTTCGGCTTTATAACCAGTATCCGCCGCCGAGTTAGCCCCAGTTGCCCCAGGCGAAGTCAAAGCACAACGATAATAATAAGTTGTCCCAGCTATGCCAGTCGTATCCTCTACAGTCAGATGGTTGCCCAATGCTCCAAGATCAGTGTCATAAACGCCTTCGCCATCAGCATCCCGCCACCAGTGACAGGTTAATGCCCCAGCGTTAGTGTAGCCAGTTGCTCCTTCACTATGCCCAGACCAGTAAGTTCCGTCATAAGCCTTGACTGTGTAAGTATAATGAGTCGCATGATTGGTTGACGCATTTGTTAATATAAGAGTACAAC
>Ga0105104_10003421_pt1 | contig 11308 bp, 13 predicted proteins | sample PPLLaktember2015_3_FD_87034 | JGI IMG/M metagenome (GOLD analysis project Ga0105104, IMG submission 87034) | Freshwater sediment microbial communities from Prairie Pothole Lake near Jamestown, North Dakota, USA - PPLs Lake P7 Core (6) Depth... | ecosystem: Environmental > Aquatic > Freshwater >... | reverse complement strand
GTCAGTTTCAGGTGAAGTTTGCTATAATGCGCGACTTGCAAACACACACCGAAGTTTGCACTCAGTTACAAAAGGGCCGGGTAGCTCAGTCGGTAGAGCAGCGGATTGAAAATCCGCGTGTCGACAGTTCGATTCTGTCCCCGGCCACCAATTAAATCAACGACTTAGGAGTTAAATTCCGAGTCGTTTTTTTATTTCCGCAACAAACTGTCCACAAAGTGTCCACGGATTTTAAACGTCCGCTTTTTCCCACATCGGTTTATATTTTAATACGTCTTTAAAATGCTCTGGGCTCAAGTGCGCATAGCGCATCGTGACATTCAAGCTGCAATGATCCAATATCTTTTGAAGTGCAACAATGTTACCGCCATTAGCAACAAAATGACTTGCAAACGTATGTCGTAATACATGTGTCATTTGCCCATCTGGCAGATCAATACCACAGGCATCTATTGAGCGCCTGAATGTTGATGTGGCGTCAGGTAAAGGTGCATTATCCTTTATCAATTGCGCCAAATCATCACTGATTGGAATGTATCTTGGTTTTTTATTTTTCGTATGCTTACTCGGAAGCCCTAATACTCCATTTTTTATTTGTCCAGGCGTAACGTTAGATGCCTCACCCCATCTTGCTCCTGTCTCCAGTGCGATTCTAGATATTACATAGCCACCAAAACTTCTTGCTTTTATATCATTAAGAAGTTTTCTAATTTCATCAACCTCTAAGTAGCGCAATTCAGTCTGCGCTACTTTAATTTTCTTTATTGCTGGTGGCGTAAGACCAACGTGCCTCATAACACTTGATACATAGATCATTTCTTTGTTAGCCGTTTCCGCTTCAATCTCATCTTCAACCATCCTCTTACTTCTGTAAGCAAGCAACATTTCAGAATTAATATCTTTTAATAAAGGATTTCCCAAGCTCTCGCATATACGCTTCAGTCTATTATATTTATCTTTGCCACTGTTCTGAAATTGGCCAACGCTTATCCAATTATCTTCAATGGCATCAAGCAATCTTCGGCTGTCTTTTTGCTTTAACCATACATCAGGTGATTTTTGGCTTTTATACCAATTTTCAAATTCCTGCGCTTCGCGTTTTGTTTCAAATGTTTTTCTAACACGCTTACTACCACGGCCTTCGCTTCGGATATCAACTAACCATTTCCCGTTTTCTTGTTTTGAGATCATTATTTAGTCCCTCTCACTTTTTTTATTGTTTCAAGCATTTTTTTAATAAATTGATCTTGACTCTCAATACCGCCCATCAATACTAGCTCGGACATAACATCAAGCTGTTCACAAATATCTACAACCCTCGCTTTAATAATTTCGCAGTCACGCTTTTCAAAGAAAATCTGCATTTCTTCTAGAACTTCCTGCTCAGTAAAAATTAATGCTTTTTCACATTCATGAATCATCTTTTCAAGTTTCAATCTGGAAACCAGCTGTTTACCACGAGCTATTTTTCTGAAGACTGCCCCATCTTTAGCTGAATTGGCTATATCTAATAAATATTCACATTCGCTATGGCTTAAGTCTGGTCGCCTATTCTTGAGCAAATGGCAAATTACCTGCTGCAGGTTTCTCCGCTCATTAGCATCGGATTCATCTAGTCTATTTCTGCCCATTTTTAAGCCACCTTCACAAAAACTTGTTTTTTATTTATCTGACAGATAATATATCTATAGTTTGACATTTCGTCAATGAGTTTTTTTACTGAATAAGGAATTTTATATATGAAGCAAGACAGTGAGTTAGTTAAAGAACCATTCATAACATTAAAAAAATTTGCCGAATCGTCAGGGGTGCCTGATGGTGTTGTGCGTGGATGGTGCAATAAGGGCCTCATCAAAACAATAAAGATTGGGAAACACCTTCTGATAGATATGTCATCTTTAAAAAAGATGACTAAAAAGGATTGGGAGCATTAATTCATAACATTACGTAACGTAACAAGATTTCATAACGTTTCATAACAGAAAGGCCATTATGGGAAGAGAAGCTACCATTTCATTTAGCGATGTCGCGACTGCGGCGAACAAGATCATGACGGGAGGCGGTAAACCCACCGTCCGAAGCGTCAGGGAGGAACTTGGCAGGGGCAGTCAGGCGACAGTGCATGCACACTTTAAGCAGTGGCAAACCGATCAGGAATCACACACGCCTGTTGTCAATGACAGCCTGATGGATCCGGCAATAACGCGCGCTATCAATTCAGTGATAGCGGCCAGGGTAAAAGAAGCGACTGAAAATATAACCAGTAAATCGATGGAAGAACAGGCCATCTGTGAAGCGGTTATTAAAGAGTTCGAGCTGCAGTCATCCGAGCTTGAAGGCATGGCTGAGGCTCTCAAAGAAATGGAGACCCGATATGCAATGCTGATCGGTCGCGCAGAACTATATGAGTTTGAAGTAAAGCGCCTGAACATGGAGCTTGAGAATGAGCGCAAGTCCGGGGAAGTGGTAAGAACTGAGTTAGCCATCATTAAAACAATGCTTGATCGATCAGATACCGACTTGAAAAAGGTGCGAGCAGAATTGGAAGAAGCAAGAGCGGAGGCGGCAGTTAACAGTGAAGCGGCAGCGGTAGCCAAGGCAAGATTTGACAGCGAAGTCGAACATCACAACAGGCTTAAGGTCTGATGACGTTGACGATATGCATATCATTATCAGACTGGCGAATGAGGTGAATATACAACCCGACACACCTATTATCTGCAATGTAATTTCTTTGCAGATAATAGGGTGGCACTTCAATTTTGAGTGTTATTTTTCGAGTGGGAACGAGAAAGATAATAGTCAAAATTTATGTGGTGGAATGCTGCCCGGGTGTGAAGAATTGCGAGACGGAAGTCGAGCATTTCAAACACACAGGCAGCATGAAACGAACCACCGCCGAGTTTAACTATTTGGCATCGGTAGATGACAAATAGTTAAACGCTGGAGATTGCGCGCGCAATCGGAAGAGGATGCAGATGGAAAGACAAGAAATCTATAAGCGAATGGATGCTGCAAAAGCAGCAATAAAGTCTACACATCCAGATGCTGCGACAGACAAAACTGTTGTGACAGATAAAGCGGCAACACAGTATCAAAATACAGCGCGAAATATACTTGGCGTTGATCCAGCAACTGGACTTATACGAATTCCAACAAATCCCCAGCTCATCATTAAAGCAGTACAGGATATAGCTAAAACACTTTCGACTCTCAGAAAATACGCTAGATCTATACGCTATTACGCAATTAAACGCTTAAGTGTGATTCTGAAAAAAGCCCAGGATGCACAGCGTGATGGAAATTGGAGTGAAGTTAAGCGACTCGTGTTTTTAGACATATTCGATACCTACACAGTGCTGACGCAAATGCTACCTTCAGACTATAGAGTCGGTTGGGAGCCAAAGCGTAAAAGGCGTGGCAAAAAAACTTCAATTGCAGACCTTCCTAAAAACTGGCGGGAGCTATTGGCCAACCAGGTGCATGGTCAATTCAGAATACCGGCAATTGTTGTATTACTTACAGGCTGTCGACCTGCCGAAGTGCAGAAAGGTGTGCTGATTGAACGAATTGACGGTGCCTTATATGCAACAATCAAAAGCGCTAAATACACAGATAAGGCGGGGCAGGAACAGCGTAGATTTAGACTTGCAGATCATCCGGTAACAAACATCTTAATGAAAGCCATGGACGAGTCAGAAGTAACGCGCAATATGATGCTCGTAAAAGTTAATCATGGCAATTCACTGACAACGCATATGCGACAGGCTGCCAGAAAACTATGGCCAAGGCGCAAAGAATCGATTACAGCCTATTCTGCACGACATGCCATGGCGGCAGATTGCAAGAAAGCGATTCAAAATGGGGCGGATCCAGATCTGGCATCTAAAGTGCTCGGTCATATCGTTGATAAAACGGCATCTTATTATGGCTCTACTATACAAAGTGGTGGCGTTACGGTCGCGCCGACTGATGTTGTTGTACCGCAAAAAATTAAACATAAAGTCAGGGAGCGAAATAATTTAATAAAACAAGGTTTACTTAAAAAAGACGCAAAGATGGGATCCAGGAAAAAATAGGACATCTTGTTTTTGATTTGATAACCATCAATCCATTTCCTGTAAAAGTTATAAGCCATCGCTATTAATTAGGCATTAGCCTAAATTCAACTGAACATACCCCATAATTTTATGCGTAAAACTTTCGTGTTAACTTGAGGCGTGAATAAGATGCGTTTAACACATAGTCACATTATGTGTTTATAATCAATATATTAATTAAATATTTCTGTGGATTTTATGGAATAATTGTGTTTATATTTAAACTCTATAAAGGAGATTTTTATGAAAAATACAAATATGTTCTATGAACCAAATACAACTAAATGGATTGAAGATTTATTATCAAAAATCCCTCAAGCCGCGATGACATCGATCAGCAATATTCAAATGGCTGGAACTGAGAAATGTTGCTCAGTATGTGGGGATAGAAATGTTGCCGATGATTTTGTGCGCTCTGGGCATCGAATGTCGGAGATCTCGATCCGCCTTGTGATGACTGCAAGTGCTTTCAAGAAGAGCTTAACGGATTTCAAATACGGCCTCTGACAAAAAGAGAAACCTTGTCGAAGCACGAGTGATGGTTTCCTGCTGCCACCTTATTTGCATTTTATGTAAATCATGACGGTAATTTCTATAGGCAAACAATTTAGGATTAAAGAAGCTGCTCTAGCTATTGCAAGCCAATTTGGAAATGAGCTAGAGCAGGTAATTTTGCATGGCTCTCAGGCCAAGGGTAATGCTCATGCTGAAAGCGATTATGACTTCGGCGTAATTCTATCGGCCAATGTAGATCAGCAATGGGAAGCTGAAATTAAGGCTCAAGAGCTTGCAGAAGCAATTCTCAATACAAAAGTTGATCTATGTGTAACCACCCGGCAGGCAATCGAACATAACAAGCTGTTGCATCTTAATATTGAAGCCAAGATATTAACGGGACAAGTCATTGTTGATACTGGCAGGCACGCTGCTGTTACAGGTGAGACTCCATCACTTGATAAGCTTAGGCTTGATGCAGCAAATCAAATGATGCGCGTCTGTGCAATTCATTTGTCTAATTCAACACTGTATGGACGTTTTCTGTCCTCAGGACTAATGACCTATAACGTCTGTCTTCATTCGATATTGGCCTTGTGCTGGGCACTTAAAGCACAACTTGCGCTTAATGATGTTGATGCCACAGCGCGATCCATAAGATGGAACCCTTCTGCTTTGGCGAATCTTGTTATCCAGCACGGCGCCTCCCTAAAGTTCGAAATGACAGAAACATTGAGCCATGTTAAAGATATTGATCATTTATCCCAATGGGTTGGAGATAATCCAACTGTTGACGTTGCAATCAGTTTTAAAACACAGGCGATGATAGTCAGTAAGCATCTTTCAGAGCACTTGCCTAAGGCGGCATTGATTGGATTTTTAGAGCGCATTGACTATGACATTCGATTGGCTAATGAAATACAAGTATGAATGAAGCGATTAACGTTAATCATGCCACTGAGCATCTACAAAAGGAAAGTTGCTGAGTGATTGGTTTGGTAAAAAAATAATCTAGTGAACAACTCGTTATGTAACTGGAATACTATTAAAGTAGGAGCTAAATGTAAGCATAAATTAAGCCAACGTAGGCTAACTATTATTATTGATGATATAGTCAAGATTGAGTAGGGAGACTCTAAATTTATCAAGGGCTAATTAATTTTAGTGGTCTATGAAAATTCAACAAAAAACTTTACACATTGATTTTAAGGGCAATATATCCAATAACTTTGGTATTGATGAAGCAATTACAATTGACATTGCCAATGTTTAACTACTTTTCAAGCGGCCGTAAGCAGCGTAGGGATTTTCAGTCATTAGCAGTAAGGGAATTGCTTGATAGCTCTCTACAAAAACATTTTCCTCAAAGCATTGATGTTTCTTGGTCATTTAATAAATCAGAAACTTTATTTTAATCAACTTGAACTAGGTAAAATCGGTTTATTAATTGTGTACGCAAAATCTAAATTGGATAACTTGCCAGCTGAATTTTTTGCACAACTTAAAGAGGAATTAAATCATGACTAAGGATGTTGAATTAGAACAATTCAAAGCTGACTTGTTAGCTTCTGCTCGTGAATTAAAGTCTGGCAAGGTTACACGCGCAACCCAAGTTGAAATACCTGAAGTTGTGAGTGTGCGTCATAATACAGGACTCTCTCAAAGTCAGTTTGCCAGTTTACTAGGCGTATCTGTACGCACCCTTCAGGGTTGGGAGCAAGGGAGAATTACACCTTCTGGTGCCGCCAGGACATTAATTTCTGTCGCAACAAAACACCCTGAAGTTTTGAGGGAGTTACTTGTCGCTTAGTTAACATCGCCTATTATTATAATCTCTTGCCCGTGCCCAGCCTCATCGTCTCGGGCACCCCAATCGGATACGGAAGTGGGCACTTGATTCAAGTGCCTTTTTTTGTGTCATTCAATACCACAGCATGCGCCAAAGCATCATAACTGCCGGTTACAGTTGCTGTGTTTTCGTTTATAACAACCTTATCCACTAATAAATTTAGATACGCTTTAGCAATTGCAGAATCCTTGGCTAACAACTTTTCTTTCAACACTTGAGAAAACTTTTCTACCTGACTCGCCTTGATATGTTCAATAGGCTGAGAGTTCTCTTTGCGAACAGTAGCGATTTGAATCAGCAGAACTTCCCGTGATGCTTTAAGGTTCTGAGCTCTACTTTGTACAGTTTCATCTAAATCAATCACTCCCATTTCAATTGCCTCAAATAAACGATGCTGACGCTCTTCTGTGCTCTTTAATTTGCGATTTAATGCATTGATGTGATCTTGATTATTGTCTTTAGCGGCACTAATGCGTTGGCGCAAGGCAGTCATCATGCCTTCGAGCGTTCAAATCCCTTCTTCTCCGCTACATTTTAGCTTTTTCACATTACTTCTAAGCTCAACACCAGGTTTAAAACGAACAGCAAGTTTAGCGTCTACGTGAACTTTTTCACCAGTTTTTGGGTTTCTTGATATATGTGCAGCGCGAACATAGGCGTTAAAAGAACCGAATCCCCGAATCTCAATGCGATCCCCACGGCTTAATTGATTGGACATACTATCCAATATGGTCTGGATGGCCAGTGCTACATCTGCCTCAGTCAGATCTGGAAATCTATTGGAAATAGCCAAAATAAGTTCTGATTTAAGCATATCACTGTGCTTTGTCTTTATTATGAGCACACAAGCCGTAGAATTTACGACACGGGTATGCCAACATCAATCCCAACAATGAAACTCCAACTAAAAACAAATAAAACATCGTAAATTTACTGCTAGTTGAGTCCGCGAATTTTTCTATTGATACAAACTTGGGTTTGCAGATAGCTTGTGGTGTAGAAAGCTCGATATTTACTCTGTCAATGGCAGAACAGTCTGTAATTTTCACATTGCCAACGGCAGCCGGCCTGACAGATACTTCTGCCCATCGGTGTATTGCAAAAACGGCTTCCTTGACTGGTGAATCGCCATCCAAAGCATAACCTACAGCCATCATGGCGATTATAGTGGCTGGAATAATAATGAGTGTTTGAAAAGCTCGCCAAATAAGAAAGCAGCTTGCTATGAAGTAATCGTATAGTGTCATTCTTCATTCATATTGATATAACATTAAATAAACGCCTACTAAGGCAGATGAAGTCCAGCGTGGAATTTCCCCATGTCAATGATGACGCATATATTAAAACAGAGAAAAAGTCCACACTGTACGAGTAACTATAATCGCGAAGCCCCACCACTAACATTTGGCTGTGGCTGTCCATATGATTGACCATTAAATGTAGTTGCGGGAGCCATGCCCTGCCCAAATCCACTACCATATGGTTGATTGCCATATGGATTATAAGGTTGAGAATTATACATATATGGGATTCCTGGAAGAGCCATACGAGATCCAGTAGGAGAGTTGGCAATCAGCGCCCTTGAAGGGAAAATTCTATCTTTCTGTATATGTGGCGTCACCATCACAACCAGCTCAATTGCCGTCGACTGGGAGCTGTTATACCCTCCCAAAGGTGATAATTCAGTAAGACCAAGAAGAGGCAAACCATTTCGAACAGAAGATGTATTTGAGCTAATCAATCCGCCGAGAATTGCCGTTTCACCATTTCCTAAAGTCATTTGCACCTGAGCCGTTCTAGTCCCAAGCTGTGGAGCGGTCGTGCCATTAAGACTTGTCACCGTACTTGTCAACAACGTTGACTCCAAATTAACATCAAGTAGTACATTACGTTTTGGTTCTATTGATGCCTTTATTTCCAGCTTTAGCCCTGATTCCACATAATTCACACTCTCTGACACAAAACCTGTACTTGACGCTGTTGTGGTAAAAACTGGTATTTTATTACCCACATAGATTCTTGACTTCTGTCCATCCTGAACACGCAAATTGGGTTTTGAAAGAATACGAATAAAGGTATTTCCCGAATTAAACTGGGCCTGTATGGCAGGATCAGAAATAATCATCCTCACAGTCTGACTCCGCACTTGTGCCAAGATGTTATCCAACTTGAACGAATTATTGGGAACCCCGGGAGCCCCGCCTAAAACAACAGAGCCACTTGCGCCTAGGCCAAACTTAATAACCTGCGGTAAGCGCAAGCCAATGTTATTTAATATATCAGATTGGACTTCATAAATTTCAACATCGACCAGAACCTCTCCTGGACGAACATCAATTGATGACATCATATCCATGGCACGCAGAAACTCCGATTTAGTCGCCACCAACCAGATTGTTTTTGTAACCTCGTCTGAACCAACAACCTTACCCTCACCGATTGCCGTTTTAAGCATAGCGGTTGCAGTTGCTATTGGAACATACTCCGCTTTCAGCATTGATAAGTAAGGCTCCCCCCCCAAATCAACTTCCGACCCTAAATAGCCCGTTATTTCATTATCAAAGAAAATGAAATTGATTTGATACTCCCGTGATAACGCCGCCAAAACTTCTGTTGCAGTTGTATATTTCTTTGATGTAATTTTTTCAGCAGAGGGTTGCAAACCTAGCTGATTAAACTTTGGATGAAGATGAATATTAACTCCACTCAATTTTGATAACCGTTCCAAAACCACATACAATGCAGTATCCTGAGGAATCTCAAAATCAAGCGCCAGTTTTCTGGTAACATTTTTTCGGGTAGGATTGGTCGCTTGATCATTCACTTTATAGTGAATCATTTCATTCAGATCAGATTCATTTCTAATCCTTGCTGCCGAGGACGTAGGTGACAGTGCTGCCAATCTGTCACTAGCACTAATATTGGGCGACTTAAGATCGGAATACTCAGCCAAAAGTTCTAGCCCAAGACCATTTCCAGGGTCAATATCCAACAACTCCAATGTTGTTTTCAACAGTGGATCATAATTTTCTGAAGCGGCCAGTTCAGTGGCTCTTAAAGTTAGCAGTTTGATACATCCCTGCTTTATATATTCATAATCAATTCTAGATTCAAAAGATCGCGGATTTTTATCACTATTATTTTTATGCAGTGTTACCAAAGATTTACATGCTCCAGCCTCTCCCGCTTCAGCCGCAAGACGTGCCTTAGTTAGATCACTCTCACGGATACTCATCTCAAAACCGCGTCCAACGAACTGGGTAAATGAAGCACATCCGGACAAGAGTAAAAACAACACTAACCAAACGCAGTAAAAATAAACTTTTCTGAACATAAACACACTTTCTAAAAATTCACGCCTGCTCTGCTATTGAAAATTAAATGGGATTGCACTATTAACGAAAGTTTCAAGGAACAGTCAGGGTTGACCAACACATACAACTGTCAGTCAACCCTGCAATTACTACTATTACCAAGCGATACGCAAATCAGCCGGTAACAGATACATTTCTGATATTTTTGCTCTTAATGAGCCTGGCGAGGCTAAAGGAGCCGATCCACAATTACCTGTGGCTGTTTTCAACACTTGCCACAACATTGCACCATCCCTTACATTGGAATTGAGCTTATTGTTTAATGGTGCAGATGCCAAACGAGCTACAGAGTATGGTTTATTAACAGCATTGCCGTATTGATCCTTCAGCACCACTGAACCAGGACATTGTGCATCGGCATCATTAACGACCAACATTGCGCCAGCCCAACCTTCAGGTGCCGTTTCAAGACCGATGTTAACTACAACATTAGATGGGAACAATCCTCGATACATCTCATATGCAACTACAGCATCATAATTTTCAAATCGTGCGTCATAACTCATGATGCTTACCATATCGATCATGCTGGCAATTGCAGGATTAGCAAAAACCTGACGTTCCCGACCGGCGCTGCCACCCCAGAACGACAATTTACCGCCACATGCCTGAACACCTGTTGCTGCCGTGCAATCAGCACCGGTTGACCAACCAGCCAAGGTCAGAACACGATTGCCGCCAGCAAGATTTACAGCAGCACGCATTGCTTTAATTGCATTCACATACTGAGTGACATTGGCGACACCTGCCCCCTCAATTTCATAATCCACATCCAATCCATCTACATCAAGATACTGCATGGCAGCACTTAACGCCTTGATAATAGGTCCATTGCCAGCCACACCTTCAGCAGCTAATGGTGCCCAGTCGTTATAAGTTGCGCCACCAACCGCCAACAAAACGCGCATCCCGCGTTTATGAAGAACGCGAATAGCCGCTTTGATATCAGCAGGTTGTCCGTTAAAATTCACCCCGGTACCAGACCAACTATTGCCACCATCCCATTTAAAGTTAGGATCTGCAAAAGACACCACAACATGAGTGTAAGTTGCTGGAATTCTAGCGAAATTACTTGCTTTCAATATTTCGTCATCTGAAAGGGCTGATCCATTCCAGTTCTTGGCACTAAACCAATTATCTGACCAAGATGGGTAATATCCGACAAAAACGCGACCACCAGACTTTGCGATAGCCGCTTGCGCCATTGTTATTGGCTCAGCGCCAGCAGCTGGTGCTGCTACCGGTGTTGGTGCTGCTACCGGTGTTGGTGCTGCTACCGGTGTTGGTGCTGCTACCGGTGTTGGTGCTGCTACCGGTGTTGGTGCTGCTACCGGTGTTGAAGTAGAAGCAGCTACCGTGATTGTCATAGGTTCACTGCTAGTACAGCCTGCCGCGTTACACAATGCAACAACCAGTTTTTTGCTACCAGGGGTTTGCAAATCAAGTACTCGATTACCCTGCTGAACATGTTGTGGGTCAGATACGCTATC
>Ga0105104_10003420_pt1 | contig 11308 bp, 9 predicted proteins | sample PPLLaktember2015_3_FD_87034 | JGI IMG/M metagenome (GOLD analysis project Ga0105104, IMG submission 87034) | Freshwater sediment microbial communities from Prairie Pothole Lake near Jamestown, North Dakota, USA - PPLs Lake P7 Core (6) Depth... | ecosystem: Environmental > Aquatic > Freshwater >... | reverse complement strand
TGGTTCTCCGCCTCCGCCCAGGCTCCGGCGGACCGGTGCGAACCGGCGGGCCCGATGAAGAATTCGGGATGGGGCAGACGCCGCTCCCACAGGCCTGGCTCATGCGCGTGCGTTCGCTAGCGAGTCTGTGGGAGGGGCATTCTTGCCCCGATCCGGGCCCCTTCGCGCTTTATTCGCGCGAATTCGCGGTTAAATCCCCCCGGCCGGATTTCAGCGTCTGAAGGCCTTCTTCGCGGCGGAGACCAGGCGGAAGCCGGCCAGGTTCCCGAGCGGATGGAGGAGCGCGATGTCGATGAGCGTGTAGGGGAAGCCCCGGAGCGTGCGGTCGGGCCAGAGGATGTCGCATTCGGCGCAGAGGCGGATCTCCGGGTTGCGCTTCTGGTGTATCGTCCGGCGGATCTCCCGCGCCCGCTCCCCGTTCCAGATCTCCCGGAAAGGCCTCTCCCCCATCTTCCCCAGGGGGTAGTCCGCGTCCGCGTCCAGGCAGCAGGGGACGACCGTTCCGTCCCAGAGTATCCCGGCCGAGCACCAGAGATAAGTGCAGGGTATATAGCGAGGTCCCCGGTTCCGCGGCTTGAACTCCTTCGAGTCCTGGTAGATCCCCCGCCAGGAATGGAAGACCCGCGAGACGAAGGCGTCGAGGGGGAGCCCTTTAAAACGATCCCGGAAGTCCTGCTCGGCCCGACCGGTCTCGGTCCGCGACCGGACGACGATGTTCTGCAGGATGGCGAAGGGGAGGCGGGACGACTTCTCCCGCTTGAGGCGGAGAAATTCGAGCACGTTCCCCAGCGTCTCCTCAAACTTCCCCCCTACGCGGACGGATTCGTAAGATTGGGCGTCGCAACCGTCGAAGGAGAAGGTGATCTGCTCCAATCCCGCCGCGATCAGATCCTCGCCCCGCTCCCGCGTGAGGAGCGTGGCGTTGGTGTTGAGGCGGACGGCCACCCCTTTCCGGTGGGCGTAGCGGATCATCTCCGGGAGGTCCCGATGGAGAAGCGATTCCCCGCCCAGGAAGAGATAGACGGTGGTGAGGAAGGGGGAAACCTCGTCCAGGATCGCCCGGTAAGTCGCAAGCTCCATGAATCCCGTCTTCTCCTTGGGGCGGAGCCGCGTGGGGCACATCACGCAGCGGAGGTTGCAGCGGTTGGTCGGCTCGATCCAGAGGGCGGAGGGAAGCGGCGCGCGGCCCGCGCCCCGCGCGTAGGCGGCCAGGGTGGCGACGCCCCGAGGCAAGGCTTTCAGGTTTTTCAGGATCGCTTTGCTCATACGTGGCGGTTCATCTTATACCAGGAAACTGGGGTGTCAGAAAGATTTGTAGGCCGGTTCTCCGCCTACGCCCAGGCTTCGGCGGACAAGTATGAACCGGCGGCCGGATTGGTCGCGATCAGCCGCAGGAGGCGGACCTTTCTCCCGTCGAAAGCGACCTCCTTGACGATCTCGAACTCCGGAGGAGGCGGGTCCGCGGAGAGGAGAAACTGGAGATCGGGGTGGACCAGGCCGATCTTCCAGTCGTCGATGATCAGATACCTGATTCCCCTCTCCTTCAGATAGTCGATCAAACCCGGGTATTCCCCCCAGTAGAAGACGTTCCATTCGCAGCCGGAGTAGTGGGCGGGGGCGAGACGCGTCATCATCACCTTCTCCCCGGCGATCCCGGGGATATTCTCCTTCATCCAGATTCCCAGACCCTTGAACTCGTAGGGGATCCCCGCCTTGACCGCTTTGCGATGGACCACGCCCGCCGAGCCGGCGAGGAGGGCGAGGAAGAGCAGGCCGACCGCCACGCGGAAGACCGCCGATGGAATCTTCTTCCCCCGCCAGGCCTCCTCCCGGTCGGAGAGGAAGCCCGCGAGGCCGACCAGAAAGAGGGGGACGAAGGGGTAGAAGTAGCGGTGCTCCATCGTCACGAGGATGAGCCCGGCGGCGGGGAGGAAAAGGACGGCGAGGAAGAGGACGGGGAGGCGGCGGTCGGGCTTTCGAAAGAGCAGGACGAAGGCCGCGGCGAGGAGGACGATCCCCGCCCCCAGGAGGGTGAAAAGCGCGCCGGAGGGGATGCCCAGGAAACGGGCCGACTTCACCACCTCCTGCCAGCCGTCGGCGAGGTTGAAGCGGATGATGGACAGAAAGTCCTCCGGGCGGCGGAGGGCGAGAGAGGTCATCGTCATCCCCGCCGGCTCCAAAGGCGGGATCCCCTCGTAGAGCTCCTCCATGCATTCGAAGACCACCCGGCCGGTGGGAACGCCCCGGGCCTGGTAGATCTTGTAGGTGGCGTCGGCGAAATGGCTGGAGCCGGAGAGCGACCATTCCCCCGTGGCCTGGTGGATGAAGATCCAGAACGGCAGGGCGGCCAGGGCGAAGCCAAGCGGAAGAAAAACGAGCCTCCGGAGAAACCGGCGCGGGGTTATCCGTCCGGGGAAAAACTGCCGCAGGACGATAAACGACCACGCCATGGGCAGGAAGAGCAGGCCCGACGGGTGAGTCAAAAATGCCAGCCCGAAGAGGATCCCGGCGGGGAGCAGCCCCGCCGTCGCCCCCTTCATCAGCGTCCGCCAGTAGACTGCCAGCGCCGAGAGCAGGATGAAGGCGTAGAGCGACTCGGCGTAGGTCTCCACCGAACCGTAGACCAGGACCGGAAAGACGGCGACGAGCGCGGCGGCGTAGAGGCCCGCCCGTCCGCCGAAGAGGTCCCGGGCGAGGAAATACGCGGGCAGGACCAGAAACACGCCGGCCAGGAAGGAGACGAGCTGGGCGCCCAGGAGGAGGTCTCCGGAGAGCCTCCAGAAGATCCCGATCAGGATGGGGTAGAAAGGCGGATGGATGATCTGGGGCCGGCCAAACTCGGTGAAGCCCTTCCCGGTGAAGAGGTTCCGCGCCAGGGAGAGGTAGGTGACGGTGTCCGTCCCGCCTCCGGAGTCGATGAAGTCGAAGGTGAGAAGGGAAGCCAGCCGGATGGAAAAGGCGACCAGGAAGATGGCGATCAACCAGGGAAAGGCGCCCGATCGGTCGGAGGATTCTCGATTTCGGTTCATAACCTTTTAATTTTCCTCCGGAAAATTAAAAGCCAAAGTCGTACAAACCGTCGCACCGAGAGCAGATGGGGAACAAGCCGCGCTCGAGAAGGGATCGGCGGAAACGCCGGGCCCGGTCTCCGTTCCAGATCTCCAGCAGGGGCCTTTCCCGGACATTGCCGATCGAATAGTCCGGATAGTCGGGGCAGAAAACCGCGGACCCGTCCGGACGGATGTCGACGAGCGTCCAGGGGGCGTAGCAGAACCGGCGGCGGATGGGCAGGGCGGGATCGCGGTAATAGTCGGCCAGATCCGAGTCCGGGAGGTCCGGGCGAAAAACCACCGCCAGGCGAGAACGGGCGGCGCGCCGCCTCAGCGCTTTCACCTGTTCGGGATCGACCGTCCCCAGGGCCCCGATAAAGTCCTTTCCGGAAGCGGCGGAGGTCTCGAGACGGTCGGCGAAAGCCTTTTCGTTCGCCCGGCACGCCTCTGACGATGTGAACCAACCCAGGTTGACGATGACGATGTCGAACCAGGAGTTGCGCTCCAATAGGCCGATCATCTCTCCCAGCCGTCCCTGGCTCGTCTCGGTGACCACCGAGACGGCCTTGAGCAACGGCCGCCGGCGGCCCTGGCGGCGGCTCTCCTCCCGGATCTTCTCCCCGCCCGACCGCAGTCGATCGAAGGCGCCGTTGACGCCCCGCACCCGGTCGTGGACCTCCGGCGGCCCGTCCAGCGAGATGTCGAGGCTGTCCACGCCGATCCGGACGAACTCGGACGCGAAGCGATCGAGCAGGAAGCCGTTGGTGTTGATCACCGTGTAGAGCTTCCTGGCCTTGAGATGCGCGAGGAAGGGGAGCAGGGAAGGATGGAGCAGAGGCTCCCCCCCCCAGATGTACACCTTGGGACGAGAGGGCGCGACCTCGTCCGCAATTCGTTTCAGTTCCTCCAGGGAGAGCATCTCCCCTTTCCCGGTATCATGCCTACGCCATTGGCCGCACATCCCGCAGCGCAGGTTGCAGAGATGGGTGAGATTCAAGCTCAACGTCAGCGGCGGCGGCGCGGATGGATCCTTCTTCCGCAGACGCGGACGGATCTCGGAGCGGAAACTATCCGCCGCGCGGACCCGCTCCCGGGCGAGGGCGGGGCGGCGGAGAGCCAGCAGATAGGCGGCGAGGTTCATGGCCGGCTCCCCTCCCCTGCCTTTCCGGCCAGGGCGTAGAGGACGGTCCTCCGTCCGCGGTAACGAACGGTGGTGACCCATGAGAGCTCCGGCGGCGGAGGGGAGGAATCGTCGAGGAGAAAGGCGATAGCCGGACGCGCCCAGGGGGTGGACCAGTCGTCGACCACCAGGTAGTCGGCGCCCGTCTCCCGGGCGTAGCGGATGATCTCCTCGTAGCTCCCCGGGTAGATCAGGGCATGGCCGGCGCCGGCGTAGAAGGGCACGCCCATCTTCCGGCTCATGACGAGGCGCCCGGCCGCATCGGGGATGTTTTCCTTCATCCAGAGCCCCAGCAACTTGTATTCGTAAGGGACGGTCTCGATCTTGCGCCGGGCCAGCTGCACGGAAGCGACGAACAGGGCCCCGACGATCAGAAAGGCCGGCGCCCGAGCGAGAGCGGCTTTTGGGAAGGAGACGGCGCCGGAGGAAAAATGGTTCATCCAGCCGGAGCAGACGGAGGCCAGGAGAATATAGCCGATCGGCAGGTAGTAATAGAAGTAGCGGAGCTCCTGGGGAGTGAAGAAAGCGTCGGAGATGAAAGCGACGTAGGCGAGCGCGGGGGAGACAAAGAAGATGAGGAAGGCGTCGCGGAAACGGAACCGCCGGCGGATGATCTTGTAGCCGAACAGGGCCAGGACGCCGGCCGCGGCCAGGGGGAGGCCGAGCGAGATCAGGCGGGGAGGGATGCCGAACTTCTCGAAGCGCGGGCTGTGGGCGCGCCGGGGGAGGGAGAGAAGGTTATCCTTGAGATGCTTCACCACCCGGGGCGCGTGCTCGCGGAGAAAAGCGGCGAGCCCTCCCCGCCGGGACCACTCGGCGCGCAGTTCATCGGGGTAGGCGTAGGCTCGGAAGTTGGCCTCTTCCCAGTTCCCCTCGAAGTAGGGGATGAACGTGAAGGGCGTCCGGCAGGACAGCGTCCAGCGCCCGCAATGGGCGTGCAGGAAAATCCAGTACGGCGCGCTGAGGAGGACGAACACGGCGACCATGAGCGCCCATCCCTTGAGCAGGCCGGGGAGTTTCCAGCGCAGCCGCGGGCCGGTTGCGATCAGGGGGAGGACCGCTCCCAGGGCCAGGGAGAGGACCGCCTCCGGCCGGACGAGGCAGGCCAGAGCGACGGCGGCCCCGGCGAAGGCGCCGCTCCCCGCCCCCGGGGAGAGGGCGAAGCGATAGAGGGCAAGGGCCGTACACATGACCAGCAAGGTGTAGAGCGATTCCAGGCGAAGCTCGGTCGCGGTGTAGACGCCGAATGGGCAGACCGCGGTGAAGAGGGCGGCGAGGACGGCCGGGCGCGGGCAGAACATCGCCCGCGCCAGAAGATAGACCGGGATAACGGTCAAGGCGTTGCAGAGCGCCGACATCCCCTGGCCGGCGAGCTCGAGGTCTCCGGTCAGTCGCCAGGCGAGACCGATCAGGATCGGGAAGAGCGGGGCATGGACCAGCTCCGGACGGCCGTTCAAGGTGAAGCCTTTTCCGGAGAAAAGGTTCTGCCCGGCGCGCGCCATCGCCACCCCGTCGATCCCCCCATCGGAGCCGACGAAAGGGAAGCGGGAGAGGGCGAAGAGCCTCAAGACGAGGGCGAGGAGGAAGATCGCGAGCAGTATCGCCGTCTCCCGGCATCGCGCGGAACTTTTCTCCGGAGCGGCGGCCATCGGGGTCGGGGGTTGGGGGTTCACGGTTTACTGTTTACGTTTTGCTGTTTGCTGTTTACGGTTCACGGTTTACCGTTTGCGGCAGATCGCCAGGAGCGACGATCCGAAAGGGAAATCGGCGCGCTGGAGCCAGAACGCCTCGCTCGCGAAGACGGCCTGGCAGGCCCGGTTTATGAACTGGCCGGGGATCTTGAATTCGAGGCCGTGCTCCTCATGATGGAGCGCTTTGGCCAGGAAGCGGACCGCCATCCGGATGAGCGCCACCGGCGGGAAAAGGAACGTGCAGAAATAGGTGGCCCGCTCCGGTTCGAAACCGGACGAGCGGAGCAGGGCTCGGAGCGGTCCGCGGGTGTAGCGCCGCCGGTGGCGGTTGATGTCATCGTGAGCGCTCCACAGCCATCGGTAGGCCGGAACCGTGAGCAGGAGTATCCCTCCCGGCTTGAGCGCCCGCCGGTATTCGGCGAGCGCTCGTCCCTCATTCTCGATGTGTTCCAGAACGTCGAGGGAAAGAACGGCGTCGAACTCCGCCTCCCGGAAGGGGAGCGCCTCCTCCTCCACCTTCCGAACGTCGCGGCACCCTCTCCGGCGGCAGAAGGCGAGCGCCTCCTCGGAGATATCCGCGCCCACCGCGTCCCCCAGCCTCTCCAGCTCCTTGAGCGTCGAGCCGGTCCCGCAGCCGACGTCGAGAATCCGCGGGGACCCGGGCGGCAGAAGCGGGCGGAGCAACGAGAGCACGACGGCGCGCCGACCCACAAACCACCAGTGTGTGTCCTCGGTGGCGTCGAATACGGAGTAGAGCGCCTCGTCCATCTTCATTTGATGTCCTTCGGCATGGGATTGTAACCGCGCAGGAGCCACCATGCCCCCTGGATCGCCCCCAGGACCTGGGCTAGCTTGGTCAGGAATTCGAAGGGCATCAGGAGAATGAACTTCGCCCCCGCCTTCATCCCCCAGACCGTCAGGGGAACATGGCTCATCAAAGCGGAGGCGAAGAGGATGCCGGCGAGGGCGGGAGAAAAGGGAAGCAGAGCCGGCGAGAATAGAGCGCCGAAGTGAAGCGCGAGCTTGGCGTACTCGGCCGGGCTGGACCTCTGGTCGGTGCATTTTCCCGTGCGGCAAACGCTGAGGAACTTGTGGCGGGCGGTCTTGAAATGGCGCTTCACGTGGGCGGGGATGCTGTCCCGGAAGTAGTGCCAGACCCGCACGTCCTTGAGAATCCGGATCCGGTAGCCCGCTCGCACCACCCGGTAGGCGAAGTCCACGTCCTCCACGTAGCTCAGGGTTTCGTCAAAATATCCCGTATCCTCCAAGAGCTTCTTCCGAAAAGCCACGCAGTACCCCCAGAAGAAATCGGCCTCGGTGACGTTCCGGACAAAGTACTCGTAAACGCGGTAGATCAAGGCGGAGACCAGGTTCTCCGGGTTGCTGATCCCCCACCAGGCCATCACCACCCCCAGCCGGGGGGGGGCCTTCGGGTCGAGGAGCCCCTGCACCATCCTCCGGACGAGATCGCGGGGGACGATGAGGTCGGCGTCGACGGTCATCATGATCTCCCCCCGAGCCGCTCGGATCGCCTGGTTGCGCACCGCGGAGATGCCGAGGTAAGCGCTCTCGATCACCCGCACCGGGTATCTTCTCGCCGTCGCTACGGTGTCGTCGGTGGATCCGTCGTCGACCACGATCACCTCGTAATCCGGGTAGTCCTGGGGGATGAGGCTCTCCAGGCAGGCGGCGAGGAACTTCGGGCTGTTGTAGACGGGTATGATGACCGTGACCGGGGGCAGGGCGGAGAAAGGAGCGCCCGGCGCGGGAACCGCTGTCGGTTGGTTCGCGCTCGTCGATCGATCCTCCTCACTCCTGGACGATCCCGCGGGCCGCCAGGAACCGGTAGACTTCATCGGCGATGATCCGATGCCCGGCGGAGGAGGGATGGGCTCCCCGGAAAAGGTCGATCCCGCGCGCCCGGGCGGAGAGAAATGCCTCCCGGCAGTCGATGATACGCACTCCTTTCCCGGCGAGGTTGTCCCGAAGCCTGGTCAGGTAGGAGTGGTAATAGTCCACTTCCTTCTTGGTGGGCATGAAGACCACGGCGAAGATTTTTCCCCTCCCTTCCACCTCTTCACTCCATTTTTCCAGTATCTTCTGGGAGATAAAAGCGGAGGCGGCGTAGCGGTTGAGCTCGATCCCCTCGGCCTGAAGGAGCTCGGCGGGGATATCCACGTACTCCGGCTCCCGCCGGCGGGGATCGAGGCGGTCGAGAAGATAGAGCTGGCCGAAGTCGAAGACGATGTCCTGCCAGCGCAGGGCGCTCTTCTCCGCCGTGGGGTCGAAGGGGACCGGGACGTTGGTCAGATGGAGGCGGCCGTCCTCGAAGACGAACATCGGCTTCTGCCTCCCCCCTTTCTTCCAGTGCGGCTTCCCCGCCCTCTGGATATCCCAGCTGACGACGCCGACCAGGACGACCTGGGGATGGAGCGTGTCCTCCATCTCCCGGTGGTGAAGATACATCTGGTCGATCCCGTAGGCGCAGACCCCCATGTTCAGCGCGTGATACCCCTGCCCGCACAGGCGGGCGTCGAGAAGGTTCGGCCAGGCCTTGCTCCCCTTGACCCCGTCCCCATAGGTGAAGGAATCGCCCAGGGCGGCGATCACCTTCGCGGTCAACTTGCGGTCGATCTCTCCTCGATCGCCGACGCGGAAACCGTAGCGGTCGGTGTAGATACCTTTGGACGACTGGCCCGGGACATTTCGCCAGCCCAGCACGCGATGATATTCGGAGCGCAGCGATTCCTGCCCCGGTTCGACGGATGAGCGCAGGCGGAGCCCCAAAAATATCCGGTACGCCGCCTCGGCGCCGAAGGCGGCCAGGAGGAGGGAAACCGCGGCCAGGCCGAGGTTGGCCAGGGGGATCTTAAACGTTCGGTGTGGCATAGTCATGATGATTTCGGTCGGCGCACATTGCCGGCCTACATCGAATACGGTGCTTGCAGGCCGGTTCTATGAACCGGCGGCCAGGCCGCCAATTTTTAATAACCGACCTATAGCTCCCTCATCGCGGCGAGCGTGCGCCGCAATCCCTCGTCCAGGGGAACCCGGGCCTTCCAGCCCAGGATCTGCTCCGCCTTGGCGTGGTCTCCGACGAAGCGAAAGAGCTCGTTCTTCCGATAGGGGAGCCGCTTCTTCTCCAGGACCAGGGCGCCGCCCAGGAGGCGGTTCACTCGCTGCGCGAGCGCGTCCAAAGAGACTTCCTCCCCGCTCCCCAGGTTGATCACTTCCCCGCAAGCCTTTCGGGAGCGGGCGGCCCGGAGGAAGCCCTCGACGGCGTCGTCGACGTAGGTGTACTCGCGGGTCTGCTTCCCCCCGGTCATCCGGAAGGGCCGGCCGGCAAGGCCGGCCCGGATCAACTGCGGGAGGAAACGCTCTTCGCCCTGGCCGGGCCCGTAGACGAGAAAAAGGCGGAGCACCGAAACGGGGACGCCGAAGGTGCGGGCGGCGGAGCGGCAGAAGAGCGTCGCCGCCGCCTTGGAGACCGAATAGGGGGAGACCGGGTCGGGAGACATCTCCTCGCGGAAAGGCGGAGGGTTGCCGCCGTAGACCTCGGCGGTGCAGGCGCAGACGATCCCCCGGCATCCCGCCTCCGCCGCCGCCCGAAGCGCGTTTACCGTCCCGCCGAGGTTGACGGTCAGCGCGAGGTCCAGCGTTTCCCAGCGCCGGGAGGGATCGGTGAAGGCGGCGAGATGAAAAAGGTAGAGGGGGGAGGCCTTCCGCGCCGCCCGGTCGACCGCCCGCCGGTCGCGGATGTCGGCGGTGATGATCCGGAGATCATGCCGGAGGTCGGCCAGCCGGCCGAGCGGCGCGCCGGGCGCGATCAGGGCGAAAATGCGGGCGCCCTCCCGCAGAAGCCTCCGGGCGAGGTGCGAGCCGAGAAAGCCCTCCGCTCCGGTGATCAGGACGGAAGTGTTGCGGTAGCCGGCCACTTTTTATAGGTCCTATAGGTCCTATAGGACCTATTGTTTTCTTCTCTTCTCTTCTTCCGCGAAAAACTTCCGGTACCAGTCGATCGTCCCCTTGAGGCCCTCCTCCAGCGTGTACAGCGGCTTCCAGGAGAGAAGCCGTCGCGCCCGGGCGGCGGAGAGGTACTGGTGGCGGATCTCGCCCTTGGCCTCGTTTCGGACGTCGGGCTTGAGCTTCGACTTTCCCATCAGTTTCAGGATCAGCGTGACGAGTTCGAGCACCGTGGTCTGCCTCTCGTCGCTGAAGTTGAACCCCTGCCCCGCGATCCCCTTCTCGGCGGCTTTTTCGGCGAGCAGGAGATAGCCCTCCACGGCGTCGAGGATGTAGAAGTAGTCCCGGATGAAGGTGCCGTCGGAGCGGATGACCGGCCGCTCGCCCTGATCGACGGAGCGGATGGTGCCGGGGACGATCCGGTTCCAGTTCAGGTCCCCTCCCCCGTAGAGGTTGCCACAGCGGGCGATCGCCACCGGCAGGGCGTAGGTCTTCCAGTAGGCCTGGGCGATCAGGTCGGCGCAGGACTTGGAGACGTCGTAGGGATGCCGCCCCTGGAGCGGGCTCTCCTCGTCGTAGGGGAGCTTCTCCTGGTCCCCGTAGGCCTTGTCCGAGGAGGCGACCACCACCCGCCGGATCGTGGGAACGCGGCGGCAGGCTTCGAGGATGTTCCAGGTCCCCTTGATGTTCGACTCGAAGGTGGAGAGGGGAGAGCGGTTGGCGATGGTGACGATGGTCTGGGCGGCGAGGTGGAAGACGGTGTCCACTTCGTATTCGTTCAGGGCCCGCTCCAGGAGAGCGTAGTCGGCGACGTCGCCCCGGACCACGTTGATCCTCTCCCAGCAGCCCAGCGCGTGCAGGTTGGAGCGCGGAACCAGGTCGCGGATCAGCCCGACGACATTGGCGCCGCGGCGGTAGAGGGCTTCGGTCAGCCAGGAGCCGAGGAGCCCCGTGCAGCCGGTGACGAAGACGTTTTTATCCTTCCAGAAGCTGTCTTTCATTGAATCTCCATTGGGATTAGAGGCCTTTGTTGTTGGTATATGGGTTAGGGAGAGGAAGTGGGTTTGGTGGATGGGTTAGGGTTAGGTCGGCCTGTCTTAAACCCGCTCCAGCTCTCACCCAGACGGAAGAGTTGTTTGCCGGCGATATCATACGTTTTGATCAGATCCTCGCAGAGCCGGACATCGACATATTGAGCATACAGGTCCCGGCAATGGCTCAAACATACAATCATCTCGTTGCATTCTCCCATGGCATCTTCAATGTATTTTTGGAACCCTCTGGCCTGTTGCCTTTTGGCGAACCCTTCCCCGATCAGACGAGGGACAGCTTTGCAAGCCCGGCTCATCTGGTCTTTGAGATCGAACTTCTCACAGTCCGGCAGTCTGGGCAGAACCTCCTTCATAACGACTAGAGAAGCCTGA
>Ga0105104_10003418_pt1 | contig 11316 bp, 8 predicted proteins | sample PPLLaktember2015_3_FD_87034 | JGI IMG/M metagenome (GOLD analysis project Ga0105104, IMG submission 87034) | Freshwater sediment microbial communities from Prairie Pothole Lake near Jamestown, North Dakota, USA - PPLs Lake P7 Core (6) Depth... | ecosystem: Environmental > Aquatic > Freshwater >... | reverse complement strand
GGGTACTGTATTGCTAAATTGCCTCTGCAACGAAATTGCTCCTGACGCTCTTCTTCATCCGGTAAAATATCAATCCTATATACGGAGCGAAGGCATTGAATGTTCCGCAGAGGCTGGAAAAATATTGTTCTGGCGGTAAATCAGAAATGTACAAATTCCGGTTCTGGACTTATGTTTATACAACCAGATCGATGTATTTTCAGTTCGTTGGATTTTGAATAAATCGCTGTTCCCGGGTGCCGCCTCGTTTAGCCGTCAAGCGGTAATGTCGTTTTGCGCACCCAGCGTGGAGCCGAATCAATATGTTGTCTCAGGAGAAGGTTTAATTGGGCGGTGTGATGCTGAACGTGGCGCATATTGTATAAGAGCATCTCGGCGACCGACAGGTCAAGCCATTCAAATCCACACCGCCGGGTGAAGGCCTCCTCCATCATACCGGATATGGTGATTCGGCATTTATGACGTCCATAAACAAGATAGGTCCGCAATTCTTCTTTTGAATACACACGATCAGGAAGTAATCCGCGTTCATCCATTTCATCCCGTGTGAACGGTGCGGGAGGAGAAAATCCTTTTTCCGATTCAGACAAATATAAGTCGAGGAAAAAAAGTGTATGGAATGCAACATACCAGAATTCCGGCTTCCGGGAACGATCACTCCATAATTGTTCCGGACATGCCAGAATGGCATTTTCCAGCATGTCGATCGCAGCGCCAAACTGCTGCCAGGTCATCGTTTTCCACATGGAATCCATTCTCTTGAGCCTTTTTGCTTACGTTTTCGTTTTTGTCCTTTTCTCCGGCATCAGCACATATCCGGCGGCCGAAGAAACCACTGGACATGTGAACAGACCGTGCAATTCAAAATGGTTGCTTGCCGGTTTGCCCAATCGAGATTTAAAAATGTCATTCCCGCGGTATTCAGGAGCGCCGACCCTTGCTCAAACCGATCACTCCCGCAATGCGGACAGACAATACTTTTCCCCTGGATACGATATGAATGCGCACCGGTCACTTTTTGCACGGAGTCGAATATTTTCCCTTTCCCGAATAATCCCATCGTAAGTCCTTTCTGTTTAGTATATTCTCATAGCACGCTGCATTTGAATCGAGATGACCATCTCAGACAAGAATAATTCTTCAATGGAATATCTGATGGAATAATATAACCGTTTCTTGACAGGACGGCAAGAATGAGAGGTGACACATCGGAGCCCGAGGCCCGTCCTCATTCATTTCCATCCGCTCATCTCTCAACTCTTTAATTTAGAACAGGTTCTGTCCCTGTTCCAGCTGAAGCAGCTTTTGTTTGCGCCAGAGTCCGCCTCCGTATCCGCCTAATTTTCCATTCTTATTCACAACACGATGGCAGGGAATAACGATGGCAATTCGATTCAGACCATTGGCGTGGCCGACCGCACGCTGGGCTTCAGAGGATCCAATCCGGCGGGCGATCTCTTCATAGGGGACGGTTTTCCCGTACGGAATACGCCGCAATTCCTTCCACACTTTTTCCTGGAAAGGAGTCCCCGGCGAGATGAGGGGAACGGTAAATGATTTTCGATTTCCGTGGAAATATTCTTCGAGCTCTTTTTTTAATAGTGCGAGATGCTGATTGTCGCCGGGAATAATTGCACAATGAAAATTCTTTCGAAGCGTTGCGACCTGTGCATCGAGCATTCGCCTGTCGGAATATTCTAAAAGACAAATCCCCTCTGACGTTGCTGCAGCGATGAGGGCACCAAGAGGGCTTTCAATCCAGGAGGTGATAATACAGTCTCCTGTCCGGCTTTTTCCGGGCGAACTGCCAAACGTCCGGGAGAATGCATCTCGAAAACCGCTGTGCGAGTTGTAGCCGTATCCGAGCGCGACGTCATCCAGATCATCTCCTGAACGAATTTGCTGAAATGCTTTCCCCAGACGTCGGCCGCGGCAGTACGCCTGGAATGTCATGCCGAATGTTTTCTGAAAATACCTGCGTGCCCTCGCCGGTTCAATCCCATTCCGTCGGAGCACCTCATCCGAATATCGGGCTGAAGGATCGCCGTCGATTTTTGCAAGAAGGCCTTCCAGCCAATCTGGAGTTGCCCCATTGCTTTCCATCGGACGGCAGCGTTTACAGGGCCTGTACCCTGCAAAGACCGCTTCACGAGACGTGGCATAGTATTCGACGTTCCGCGGGTATGGTTTCCGCGCGGAACACGATGGGCGGCAGAAGACGCCGGTGGACCGAACCGCCAGATAAAAAATGCCGTCGTACGATGCGTCGCTCGATTTATACGCCCGTTCCATTTCCTGTATTGAAGGAAGTGCTTTCATTTTTACCTCGACTTTCTGTAAACTTCATTTATGTCAAGATAATAGATTGAACAATGCCTCTCCACCGAAAAATTGACATGGATATTTTTTTTCATTCCCAGGCCTGATTCCGACCAAGGATGGTTTTGCCCCGCCAGGCGTGGTCATGAATGCGGACTTGTTAAAGTTGACTTTCCTGAGTAGCTTACAAATGAATCTGTTTAAACAACACCAGAGGAGTCATCGATCAGCGGCATGAAAGAAGTATTTGAAACGGTATTTTTATTAGCGGCGGGACAGGGCGTCCTGCTCACACTGGTCCTCTTAATACGGAAAGAGAATCATACTGCCAACAGGATTCTTGCGATTGCAACACTGTGCCTGTCGATCGACCTTGTCATAGCGGTCTATTATTCCAAAGGCTGGTATATGCTCTATCCTCATTTCATGGGGATCTCCTATACATTCCCACTGCTCTACGGTCCGCTCTTCTATCTCTATGCGGCGTTTGTTTCAAAAAAGATGGATCGGTTCCGGTACGTTGATTGGCTTCATTTTGCTCCCGTCGCGGTCGTCCTTATTATTTGTTTCCCCGTCTACCTTTACAGTGCGGCAGACAAAATCATATTCGTCAATAATATCATGCACCATATTATGCCGATTCAGTTTGCTGTCTTCGCTGCGATTATTCCTGTGCAGGGGTTGGTCTATACATTTTTTACTATCAGGATCGAGCGGGAATATGATAAAAAGATCAGGGATCAATATTCTACCATCGATCTCATCAATCTTCATTGGCTGAAGCACATCACCATTGCCATGATTATCATCTGGTCCATCGTTGCGATTCTTTTCGTCTTGCAATTATTGACATCGGGGCATACGGGTATCTATGTGTTGCTTCAATTGTCGATTTCCATCCTGATTTATTCCATCGGATATAAAGCAATGCAGCAGCCGGAAATATTTCTCAATCCTTCTGCTGCATCGAGTCTATCTGCATCTTCCGGAAAATATGAACGAAGCGGTTTAAGCGATGAATTCGCAGAAGAAATCAAAAACAAGCTCCAGACGGTTATGACCGCCGAAAAACCGTACCTTGAGAATGATCTGACACTCCAAAAACTTGCCGACCGAATAAAGATTTCAAGTCACAACCTCTCGGAAGTCATTAATTCGAAAATGAACCTTACCTATTACGATTTTATAAACAGTCATCGCGTGGAAGAGTTTAAAAGCCGGCTTCACGATCCGGAAAACGAGAAATACAACCTTCTCAGCATCGCTTTCGATTCAGGATTTAAATCAAAGGGGACGTTCAATTCCATATTTAAGAAATTTACCGGCCTGACCCCTTCCGAATACAAGATGAACATGCATCTTTCTCCAAAAACCGAGAAATTTTGATAACCGCAGAATTATCGTATTCAATTTTATATCCTCCGTTCATCATTACCGCCGCTCATTTATTTATTTTCATGAATATTCCTCTGCCCTGAATTATTTTCTCGAACAGGATTAAGAAATAATTTATCACATTCTTTTCGCAATCCAGAATATGCCAGCGGCGAGACTCATGAGCACCAGTGCGGCGGTGAGAAATGCCGTTTTTGCAATTGATGGCAAGCTCCATTGTACATTAAAATTCATTGGAATGTATTTTACTCCGGACGTGTCTGGAATTCCGGTGTTATAATAACTTGCCATCATTCGTTCTGTCGATTGTTTTTGGAGATACAGTAAATCGCCGACATGTCCGAATTCCGATAGGATGATTTGTTTTCCATTGCGCAAGTACGGGAGCAATCCATACGTTGCATTTTTGGGCGGATCGGAAAAATCCACACTTCCGCTTAATATCAGAGTTTCCACATCAGAGTGTCTAAGAATTCGCAGTTCTTCAGGGAGCGGTTGAATGGGTATGCGATCATACAATAACGGTTTCCAGAGCAGCGTATTCATCGGTGAGCCAAGGATGGAGTTGCTCGCTTCGGTGCAGGTGGCAATTATCCGAACAGAATCCAGATCAGCGCTTACTGCTTTTGATGCAAGATCGCCCCAGACAAACATCGATGGTACTATATAATCATACGCCGCCGATAACAGCGCCAATCCGCTATAATCACCTTCATCCGCTTTCACGAATGCATCAAAGACCAACGCAGCGGTTTGACGATGAAAAAGCATTCCGAACGCTGCGATTTTTATCTTTCCCGGATTGAGAGAGAAGAACAGATACCTTTTCGGCATGGTTTGCAGGGCTCTTCGCATCGCGCCGGTCAGATCGGGGCATCGTGCGGACAAGAGAGAATCTCTTGACCAAAGCAGAGCGTAGTCATTCAACTGCTGATCAACCATGTGCGAATCCCACAGAAATCCACCCGGCGGGGCAGCACCAATCATGATAGTTCGATGAATGCTTTCCGGGTGCATCAGTCCATAGAGATAGGCCACACGAGTGCCGTAACTTTCACTCTGCAGATTTATTCGTTTATATTTTAATGTTAAGCGGACTGCTTCCATATCTTCGATGGTCTGGGGTATGGTATATCCGTTCCAATCGATCCCTTGCTGCGCGAATCGCCGAGCGCTTGCCCCCCATGCGTGAGCCAGGTTTCGAAGCGATTCCTCACTGAGAGGATCGTCATTTCTTTTTAATGCATCCACCACTTCCGGACAATCAAGCGTTGTCGAACCATCGACGCCTCGGTAACCGACCATGACAAAATCATGTTCCACAAGTAATGTATCAAACGGCTTGCAGTTCATATTGCTTTGACCGGGCCCTCCAGCAAGATAAAATATCGGTTCGCGAGGAGTCGCTGAGCGAGCATGAATTCGGATGACAGGAAGATGAATAAGTCGTGATGCGGTTTTGTTCCTGTTCTCCGGAACGGCAATCGTTCCATAGTCCGCATCATATTCATACGAACCGATCTTGAAAGTACCTGCATATGAAACAAAAGCGTTATCTGATAAAGGCAACACCGGCTCGGGATAGCTCATTTTACTGCTGCCGCATCCGGATGCAAGAGAACTTATGGTAAGGATAATAAAGGGTATATAGATATTTCTCTTCATAACCATTTATTCCGTCTTTTATTAGAATTCATATTTCACTCCAAAGACCGGCAGCGTTCCCCACATCACTTCTTCCATTCTTTTATCTTTCACTTCATTCCATGTATAGGCGGCAACGTTCCGGCGTCCGTAGGCATTCCAAATGCTGAGATACACGGTAAGTGTGGTCGATTGGAAGTAATACTTCTTATCCACCCGGAGGTTGAGCGAATGGAAATCCGGAAGCCGATCGGCATTAATTCTTGTTGCATCAAATACTCCCTTGTGCGTGGCAGCAGAAGCCTGCTCATTAAACGGGGTATAGGGTGCGCCGCCTGCATAGAGCCAGCGGAGGCTGAACTCCCATTTTTCATTCATTTTGTATCCGCCTTCAACGGAAAAATTAAATTTGTTATCATAGACCCGGTCGTACCGCTTTCCATCCACCCCCGAATAATTCGACCGGTAGTACGCTCCGGCAATCAACCCGTAAAAATTCTCGGCCATTTTTTTCTGCACGGTTGCTTCTATGCCATAGCTCCGTGCTTTGCCGGCGCTTATCAGGTTTTCATGATTCAGAAAGACCTGTTCGACCACCGCCTGGTCAAAGAGAAACAAATCGGGCTGCGACGGATCCATGGGAAAATTCATGTATTCTTTATCATAGAGTTCAACGGTCAGTTTCGTACTCTCCGTCAACAGGCGATTGAATGACAGGACGTAATGATCGGCACGCGGCGTCTTAAGATTCCGGAAATCGTCCTTCTGCGCAGCAATAATCCATGGGATATTTTGATAATAAATTCCGTACGAAGCGGTCAGAGAAGTGATATCGTCGATCGAGGCGATGAGAGACACCCGCGGTGATATTTTTGTTTCATGGGTATACCGATAGTGATCGACCCGGGCTCCCGGCGAAACAGTGATCTGTTCGGAAAACCGGCAGGCATAATCAATAAACAGTCCTCCCTGAAGCGTGTTGATTGATTTGTTCAGATTAAAAATCGGCGTGCTGTTTCCTAATATATCCTGGTACGCATTATAAAACTGGTTATAGTCGATCATCACGTATTTCGCGTCAAATCCGAAATTGAATTTATTCTTTGGATCGGCAGTCCAGTGGTTTGAATTCCGAATGTTCATTTCCTGTTCAACGGACGCATTGTTCATCAGTAATTTGGCATCCCGTGATTGATAGAAACGGACATTCGTGCGGGAAATGGTATGTGACAGAGAAGTTTGAGAAAAGCCGTTCTTCCCCCAGATCCATTGCCAATTCACTCCACCGGTGTTGGAATAAGAGCCGTAGTCCGGATAAATATTGATCGTGTTGCTCTCCAAGGCATTTTTTTGGTTCATACTCTGCCGGTCGTCCGAAAAAACATCCACGAACGAAAGTCTGTGTTGATCGGACACATCATAAACCACCTTTCCCTGAATATCACTGTAGGTTGGAATACCGACCGTTTCATTCATCATACCGATCAGCAAATCAAGATAACTTCTCCGGACAGATATTAAATATGACCCGCGCCCTCCATGAAGAGGCCCTTCGATCATTCCTCCAAATCCCTGCATGCTCATCTCGAGCTGGATATCCGTCGCCGACCTGTTTCCTTCTCGAAATCTGAGATCCATAATCGACGACAACGAATTGCCGTAGTCCGCTGTAAATCCGCCGCAGTTAAAATTCACATCTGCGATAAAATCCACATTGAGTATCCCTATGGGACCTTCCGTGGAACCCTGTGTCGGGAAATGATTAATATTCGGAATTTCAATATTATCGATATAGAATCCGTTTTCCACCGGACTTCCTCCGCGGACGATAAGGGAATTCTTCGTGTCATTCACTTTTGCCAGAGATGGCAGGCCGAAGATGATCCTGCTGACATCGCCCGCTGCCCCCGGTGCACGCCGGATTTCTTCTGAAGAGAAGTTGATGGTACTCAGCGGTTGTGTTTGTATCTCCGAAAAATAGCCTGTTGAGATCGTTGCACCGGAGACTTCAATAGAAGAAGCCTGCAATTCGAAATTGACAAATGTCTCCCGTTCGGATCGGACGATGATGTCTGTCTTCACCAGTCTTTCGTATCCCATATAATGACAATCGAGAGAATAACTCCCCACCGGAACTTGTTTTATCTCAAAATACCCTTTATTATCCGTCGCCGCTCCGGTAGAATTTTCTTTTATGATGATTTGCGCTCCCACTAAATCAAGTTTTGATTCACCGTCGATCACTTTCCCTTTGATGACCCCTTTTGCGTGAAGAAGTTGCGCCTGAATGCACACCGGTGAAAGAAGTACGATGATGAGCAGAGCATAATTTTTAAAACAGAACATTATGAAATCCTCCAAAATTATTATTATTGACACACCACTACTACGGTAAGTTACGGGGAATGTTGGGATTTTCCGTCCGATCCGATGGGTTGAGACGCCTTCTCCAATGGGATAAGACCCATGAATCGTACTCGAGCGGCGGGAGGTGATCAGTGATGATCACATTTATTCCATAATGAAGGATTGATTGGCAATCCAATGCCTGACGTGGAGGAGTCCGAACCGTTACGAATCAGAAAGCGATACAAGGAAGTGTATTGTCGTGCTATTCGTAGCGAAGCGATTCAACGGGATCAACGCTTGCAGCTTTCCGCGCCGGGAACACTCCGGCGGCAAATCCGATAGCAGAGAGTATTCCGACGGTGATAAGAATGAGAGACCATGAAAGAACCGGACGGCCAAGAAACTGCATCGCACCTTCATCTGCGGGAATCATCCAAACGACGGATACGACCGCATAGCAAAAAAGGATTCCCACCGCTCCCCCTGTCAGCGCCAGGAGGAGTGATTCAAAGATGAACTGCGCCATAATATAACTGCGCCGGGCCCCCACTGCCATTTTAATCCCGATCTCCCGTGTCCGTTCCTTCACGACCACGTACATGACATTGGCCACACCAACCCCGGCAATCAGCAACGTCAGGAATCCGATAGAGAATAAAAAGATTGAAACTCCCAGCCCTACTTTCTGACTGATTTTCTCTGCTTCGATAAAATCCCAGATGTTCAAGGCACGTTCATCTTTCGGATCGAACCGGTATTTGCGACCCAGTACTTCGTAAATTGCGGTTTTGACCGACTGCTGCCGGCTCGGATCGCCGGGCTGAATGACAATCGAATTCACATAAATATTCCCATACGTTGTTCTGAACGTCGTATACGGAATGATCGCGCGCCGGGTATCGGGGCCGTTGTTCATCGCCGTCTGGACCTTCTTTTGAATAATCCCGACAACGGTGTACGGAACGCCGTCCAGCAGGATACTTTTACCCACCGGTTCTTCATCTTTAAAAATACTTTTTGCGATCACGGTCCCCAGCACCAGGACGCGCCTCTGTCGTTCGACATCAACCTCATTGAGAAAGCGTCCGCCGACCGCGGGATACATCCTGCGCATCTCTTCAAAACACGGATTCACCCCTTCACACTCGGTATTTTGAGAGTATTTCCCGTACGTCAAGGTGACACCATTCCGGTATTGAGGCGAGATCATTCCATTACCGCCGATGGCTTGATTGAGAATTTCAACATCCGCTTCCACCGGACGGATCCTTCTTCCTTTCGGCAATCCCTGATACACCATTCCGGTTTCTCCGCCGGAAACGATCATAATACGATTTCCTGCATTCAGCATTCCCTTGAGCATCTGGTTTCCCAACCCCTCTCCAAAAGAGAGCAGAAGAACCACTGCAATAGTACCCCACGTTATCGCAATTAATGTCAACGTCGCCCGGGTGCGGTGGGCGTTAAGGTCGTATAGAAAATCTCTGAACAGTTCTCTTAGCATGTCAGTTTGAGTATAAAATTATGATCAAGTCCGGAGACATTCGACCACATCGAGATTTGAAGCGCGGCGTGCCGGCATCAAGCCGGAGAGTAATCCAACCGTGATCAGGACAAACACGGTGACGATGACCACCTCGTACGATAATTCAGGGACACCTACATATTCTTTGATGGGCAGCAGAGAAAGGACACGAATGATCCCGTAGGAAATCAGGAATCCGATGAGAGAACCTGTTGAAACGATAAAAAATGTTTCGGCAAAGAACTGAAGCAGGATGTTTGTTTTCGTTGCACCCACCGCCCGCTTCACACCAATCTCCTTGATCCGTTCCTGCACGACAATAAACATAATATTCGCGACTCCGAGACCTGCAACGCCAAGAGTAAAACTTCCGATCAGGCCAAGGAATATATTGATCCCAAGAAACATATAAAACGACAGCCGGTCAAATTCCGTGGTATCCCAGATGGGTGCGGCGTCCTCATCGGTCGGGTCGAATTTATACCTCTTGCCGAGTGCGGCTCGTACCTCCTTCTCTGTTTGTTCTCCAATTCTCGGATCTTTGATCTGGTAAATAATATTGCTGAGCCGGATCGTGCCGTAGACCGACGCGAATGTTGTAAATGGGATAAAAATGCGATCCTGATCTCTCCGATTGTACGACGATGGCTGTGTTTTCTTCTGCATAACACCAATGACGATATAGGGGACATCGCCTACAAACACCGTTTTTCCTATAGCGTCCTGGGTGTCGAAGAGATACTCTTTCACTTTATCCCCGATCACCGCTACACGACGCCTCTCTTTCAGATCCAGGTCATTAATAAACCGGCCGCCCGCCTGGGGGATCACATTGCGCATATCGCTGTACACGACATTGACGCCGGAAATGGTTGGATTGAGGATGTTCTCTCCGACACGCGCCATCGTCCGCCGTGAGAATTCCGGGCTTATGGCAGAGACATTGGGGACCTGCGATGCAATGAATTTTGTATCCTCCTCAATAAACGAGATCGGCCGTCCAATACCGTATCCCGCCCATGGTTTTGTTGTCCTTCCGGGAAATGTAATTGCAATACCTTCCCCGATCCCATGCATATTTGCAGCCATTTGTTTTTTGAATCCAAAACCAAAGGCCACGAGAACAACGATCGCGACCGTTCCCCAGATAATTCCGAACATGGTGAGAAACGCCCTGAGTTTCTGTGCCTGGAGATCAGCAATAAATTCCCTGATGATCGTTCGAAATTTTTCCATAGCCGAATTTAGTCGATCTTCTTTACCGGTTTCTCAAATACCTCGTCGCCTTCTTTCAATCCCGATGCCACCTCAATATTGATTGCATCGCTGAGGCCCGTTTTGATATACCGTTTTTCACTTTTCTTTGAATCGAGCGCGACCTGCACGAATGCAGAGTCATTGCTGAACGTGACCACTCGTTCCGGAATAGTCAATACCTGATTTTTCCTTTGAATAATGATGTTGGCATTTGCTGAATATCCGGCACGGAGCACAGAATTTTTCGCTGCGGGAATAAGAATCTCGATCGGAAATACGGTGGCATTATCTTTCTTTTCCGCCTTCAACCAGATCTTTCGAAGAACGCCACGAACCGTATCACTCGGCAGCGCCCCGACTTTTATCTCAACATCCATTCCTTCCTTCATTTTACCGACATCGATTTCGTCTACCGTTCCTTTAAAGATGAGCCGTTCCATATTCGCCATCTTCATCAATACCGTTCCTTCCTGATACGACGTGAGCGGTGTGACAGGATCACCGACTTCGACTGCCCTATTGAGAATTGATCCGGAGATTGGCGCTTTCACGATTGACTCGATTTCTGTCTCTCCAATCTTGACCTTCCCGCTTTCCATCAGGGCGAGTTTTTCGGAGGAGATCTTCAATCGTAATTCCGACTGTTCAAAATTCTTTTGAAAGTCCTCGTATTCTTTATCAGAAATCAGTTTACTGGCATGAAGACTTTTCGTCCGAATCTGCTCCTTTTTCAAATTATCAAGATCCACTTGACTGAGCTGCACCTGCCGTTTCGCGTCGGCCAATTCGAGCGGTGTGGGATCAGGTCTTACTTCCAGAATCGGCTG
>Ga0105104_10003417_pt1 | contig 11317 bp, 7 predicted proteins | sample PPLLaktember2015_3_FD_87034 | JGI IMG/M metagenome (GOLD analysis project Ga0105104, IMG submission 87034) | Freshwater sediment microbial communities from Prairie Pothole Lake near Jamestown, North Dakota, USA - PPLs Lake P7 Core (6) Depth... | ecosystem: Environmental > Aquatic > Freshwater >... | reverse complement strand
TATTATGACTGATTTGAGGGCTAGACAATCGAAGGGTTCAAAGTGGAGCGGAATTGATGTCAGAAACGCAAGAATTGCAGATATTTCCAAGCTAGAGATCGTCGAACCTGTAGTTGTAAAGGAACAAATAATCAAGTCGGCTACTGAAGCTGCATCGATGATCTTACGTATAGATGATGTTATTGCGGCTAGTAAATCGGGAGGTCCTCCTGGTGGAGGCATGCCTCCAGGTGGAATGGGCGGCATGGGTGAGATGTGATCACATCTCGCTCAGAACTTCGACCTCTACAAGAAGTTTTCTAATTCCTTAGTGTTTTGTTTTGTTCCCTCAGCTTGGTTTTGTGTTGCATTCGCTACAGAGGATCTACTGTATTTGCAATTCTTTCTCGATTATGTCTCTTATAGAAGAACCAGTTTCTTGCAGCTCAAGTAATTTTCTTAGATAATCTTCCCAAGAAATTTCTCCTAATGCGCTCTTCCAAAATTCATACCCTGAAGCTAATTTGTCAAACGATTTACTATGGTACTCGCAATACTTGCCAGAGGTTGTTCGAGAACAAACCAAACAAAATGCAGTGGGAGAAGCCATATTCTAGTACTTATTTAGACTCATGGTGATAAAAAAACAGAAGTTGGATACTGGTGATATTACGGTGTCATTCAATCACTTGGCCTAGTGTGAGTGGAACTCTTAAGGGCTCCGATATGGGAGATTCTTTTGTTGGATCGGTAACTGTGACTACAGCTGTAACGTTCTTTAATGTATCGTTATTGAAAGTGGTTGCAAGTTGAATTGTACCCGTCTCATTTGCAGTTATTGGTGAAGGAAAAGAGGATGTTCTGATTAGGGTTTCGTTTGCAGCATATACCTCCATTATAGCATTTATTGGTTTGTTGATTACCTCTGAATTTGATACATTATAGTCTACAAAAAGCTTCACTTGATTCCCAGGATCGACCGTCAAGGGTATGTAGTGAGCAGCCGCAAGTTTCAGAGAGACGCTGTTAGTATCAAGACCTGTTGTTAGATTGGTAGTCAAATCTGTAGTTTGCTGTTGAGCAGGCTGGTTCGGAGTGGATTGGTTTTGTTGTTGAATTTCAATTTCAGGGAGATCGGTACCAGGTAATATTGTCACTTGAGCGTAGGCGGGGGAAGAAACTAACAGTATTGTAATCAAGGGAAGAAAGACCGTCAACAGTCTTGTTACAGTCGAGGACATGGATTGAATCTGATATCAATCAGATATATATTCTATATTCAACTTTTTTTGATGGATTTGTCATTGTTAAGAAATCATACTACTTCAACGTCATGAGGAAGGCTTTCGGTATACCCTGCTGAGGTGATTTTTATAAACTTAGCATTCTTTTGCATTTCTGCTATTGTCTTTGCACCACAGTAACTAAGCCCAGAACGAAGACCTCCAACCAACTGCCTAATTATGTCAACCACGCTCCCTTTGTAACTTACCATTGCCTCTACACCTTCTGGCACGTAGTCATTCAGATCGTCTGATTCGATTACCTGTGATCCCTCTTCACGGTACTTTCTACCCAAAGATGCATAAAAGGAAGCCATTCCTCGGTACATTTTAAATTTCTTACCGTTCTTAACGAGTGTCTTGCCAGGACTTTCATCTGTGCCACCAAAGAGACTTCCAACCATAACAGAAGATGCTCCAGCTGCAAGGGCCTTAGTGGCGTCACCAGATGTTCTTATTCCACCATCTGAGATGATTGGAATATCATAATCTTTTGTCACTTTGGCACTGTCGACGACCGCAGTGACTTGGGGTACCCCAGAGCCCGTAATGACTCGCGTAATGCATATGGATCCAGAACCAACTCCGACTTTCACGGCATCTACTCCAGCTCGGATAAGATCTTTCGATCCATTTCCAGTTGCAACATTTCCTGCTATAAGTTCACAATTTGGAAATGCCCTCTTTATCATTTTTACCGCATTTATTGCGTTATCGCTATGCCCGTGCGCAATATCAACCACTATCACATCAGCCCCAGCTTCCAGCAATGTCTCAGTTCTTTCTAGAAAATCACCCTTGACGCCTACGGCTGCGCCTACAAGTAGTCTCCCCTTCTTATCCTTGGATGCGTACGGATACTGCTCCATCTTGAGAATATCTTTACTCGTAATTAGACCTACTATATGATATTTCTTATCAACTACCGGTAGCTTTTCTATTCTATGTTTATGAAGAATTTCTTTGGCTTCTTCTATAGTGATTCCTTTTTGGGCCGTGATTACACCTCTGCTCATTGAACCGGATACCTTTTTTGTTGGATTACTCTCAAAGGTTATGTCCCGACTGGTAATGATGCCAATTAATTTGTGATCATTATCTTCAACAAGTAACCCGGAGACTCCATAGTTAGTCATTAGGTTTCTTACATCTGTTACGTTCATGTCTTGGCCAACTGTATACGGCTGCTCAATCATAACGGATTCGGATCTCTTAACCCTTAATACTTCATCAACTTGGTCTGAAATAGTCATAAATCTGTGTATAATCCCTATTCCACCTTCGCGAGCTAGAGCGATCGCCATCCCTGACTCGGTGATCGTATCCATATTTGCGCTGATCAGGGGAATGTTAAGAAAAATATTTCTTGATAACCTTGTCCTTAGGTTAGTTTGACTCCGAGAGATGATGTGTGATCTAGTTGGAACGATGAGAACGTCATCAAACGTTAGTCCCTCTGTAATCTCCAAATAATACCTTAATTAGGTGTTCTACAGAGGGATTATAAGTTTTGCCTTAAATTCTTGCCCTAATAACAGGCTAGATGTGGGATCAAAATTAGTCGAGTGGTCAGAGAAGATAACTGTCATAATCAATATAATGACCATGCGAAGCTAATTTTTCATGAGTCGTTAGAACCAGAGTTGGGATACAATATACCAACAGATTAAAATAATATTTCACCAAAAATTTGATGTTGCAGAGGCTTTATCTTTGAAAGGCACAAAATATAACATAGCAATATTTGACACATTTAAGACTCGAAAGGATAAGTTCACCGGTGAAGCGAAAAGACAGAGAGGGATTATCGCTCATCTTGCCTCTGAACAAAGCCCGGAGTTGCGTACGAGAACTTCCATTGCTCACGTAATTGCGAAAAAACATGGGATACTATGGCAGAACATTTATTCAGGAATTTTTCGAGACCTTGACGAGGTCCTTATTCCTTCAGGCGTAGTAAAGGAGGGAGGCAGGCTGCCCTTAAGACGTGGACCAAGAGCCCTTCAATTGGAAGGAGTGCCATTCTATGAATTAACTGAAGCAGGACTACTAGTGGCATCTTCCATCGAAGAGCTTGGAAAAGAGTATAGAACCAAGTCTTTAGAAGCATTTATTGGCTCGCTAAAGCCCGTGAGTAAAGAAGAAAAGATCCTCTATGATGGTATACTTCTCTTGATGAACATCGCTCCTTATTTTGTATCAAAAATAATCAACGAGTATATTCATTCATATAGTATTGGTGTAGTAGATAGCATTATACCTATGAATGTGACAAACTTTAAATCGGTTATCTCTGATCACATTGGAGTCGAAAGGGAGCTACTTGATGCGTTTGTAAACTCAAATAAAGATCAGCAGACTCTCATTATGGATTTTATGAGGATTCTTACTTAAATGAGCGAATGTTTTCTATTGATTCCGTTAAAAATAAACAATTTTCGGATCTTTTTAAGTTTTTAGGTGAATTAGCGTCAACTTTTGCAGCGAATCCGATAAGAAGGTCCCATCAATACGAGTGTCAAAAGATTCTTACTTTAGAAATGTGCTTCAAAAGGCATAACGTGTCTTATGGTGGGTATAGACAGACAGGAAGAACGCCAACAAGAAATTCCAACAAATAAAAGATCTTTTACAGGGGCAAAAGAAGAATCAGAAACCTGGTTCTCATAGATGAATCAACCTTTATAAAATAAAACATATTAGTATCAATTGGATACTGGTCCTCTATCCTTGGTGCATATAAAAAAACTAGAGGTCTACGGTTTCAAATCGTTTGGTTTCAAGAATTCCGTCCTAACATTTGATAAAGGGCTTATAGCAGTGACAGGTCCAAATGGTTCTGGAAAGAGTAACATTCTTGACGCGATAATGTTTGCTCTTGGAGAGAATAGCCCAAGGGTACTTAGAGTAGATAAATTTCAGTCACTTTTTCATGACAGTCAGAACACTCTTCATAAGATGATTCACGTAAGCGTCACTTTTGACAATCACGATCGAGGTATCCCTATCGACTCGGACAATGTCACCTTGACAAGAGATATGGAAGGCCAGGCAGGAGAAAGTGAGTACTATCTCAATGGGAAAAAAGTTACGAAGGGGACCATAGTCGAGCTTTTGGAGATCGTAATTGCCACTTCGAATAAGTTGAATATCGTACAGCAGGGGATGATAACTAGAATTTCTGAACTCAATTCTGATGAACGGAGAAGAATTATTGAAGATATAATAGGTTTATCATACTTTGATGAGAAGAAGACTGAAGCACTAAAGCAGCTTGACGAATCAGATAGACGTTTAGAAGTTGCCTTCGCGCGAATCGATGAGGTCAGAAAGAGAATCGATGAACTTGAAATTGAAAGAAATGAACAAATGAAATTTCTGGGTATCGAAAATGAAATTAAAAAATATCGAGCCATCAAGATTTCAAATGTTATCGTCTCAACTCGGTCAAAGACTGAATCAATAGAAAGCCGATTAAAGAGTTCCAGCTCTCGTTCTTCGACTTTGCAAGATGAGATTAGTCAATTGAATGCCCAAATCGAAGGTATCGAGCAGGAAAGGGCAAAATATATGAAAGAGTTGGATACAACAAATAAGGATAAGGCGTTAGTAGAAGGTAAGCTATCAAACATCGTCTATGAATCAGAAAGGAATAGAGCCGTTCTGAAAGAAGCGGATCAGCGAATCATAAATATTGAGAGAAGGCTGAAATCAATTGAACTCGAGAAGGTAGCTTTAGAAGATAAGCTGTCTGGTTCACGACTGGAATTAGAAAAGGTTGAGCAGAACATAGAATTAAAGAGATCCGAGATGAATAATCTCACATCTGAATTAAATTCGGCAAATTCAAAGATAGACAAGATAGCATCCACGGAAGGTGTATATCATACAAAAAAGGTTAGCATTGAAGGGAGATTAAATGTTTTACTTCGAATACAGAGTCATTTCGAAGCAGTTGTCGCAAGATTAGAGGAGAGAAGGGCACAAATACAGAGAGATATTGACAGCACTAATGCGGAGGTCTTGTCACAAAGAAATCAAATTTCTAGGTTTAATATTCTAAATCATTTGCAAAGTAAGGACCTCCAAATATATTTACAACATCTTCAATCTTGTAACAATTCTGCAGAAAGGCTTTTGGATACAAAGAAACGTACTGAGCAAGATCTCTCTACCTCATCACGACTTGTGGTTACTGCACAACACGCCGTATCGCATAGGTATGACGATTTTACCCAGGTCATGAGGAATCCAAATACAGAGTACTTTGCTATTTCAAGCTTGCTAGACGCCTCCGAGTACCTAGGAATAGTGGGATTAGTTCAGGACTTGATAAAGTTCGAAAGAGTCTATGAGAGGGCTATTCTCGCTGCCGCATCGGATTGGATGAGAGCAATTGTAGTATCCGACATAAAATCTATGATCTCACTTCTTAGGTATTCGATGAACAAAAAGCTACCCAGATTTAAAATAATTCCTCTCGATATATTGAGGTATCACACCAGCAATTCTGAAATAGAGAGGCTTTACGAATCCGACTCTATTGGCATATTGGGAAGTTTAGACAGATTTGTCACCTCAGCGTATTCGCAATTAGTGACGTTCCTATTTCGAGATATAGTACTTGTTCGAACATCATCGACTGGTTATGAGTTAGCAAGGAGAGGGTTCAAATCAGTATCCTTGGCAGGTATTTCATTCGAACCAAGTGGCGTACAAGTATCGATTGATTTCGGAACGAAAATCTTTGACATGAGCAAGACCGCTCTAACGGCTGAGATTGTGAAAAAATTAGAGTCTTCTACAAGACACCTCAATTCTTTAGTAGAAATGAAAAAATCAAGCCTTGAAGGACTCGCAGACGATCTGGCGAAATTAGAGCAAATGGAATTTAAAGCCGAAACAAATGTCACAAGTTTACACGAAAGAATTTCTTCCGTTAAAGAGTCGATCTCTACAATGAAAGAATTGTTAAAGACACTAATCGATGAAGCCTTAACACTTCTAGAAAAGTGGGAAAGTACTTATAAGATGCAATTGGTGTTTGATGCCCGTCTATTTCAATCCAAATCCCTAATGAGTAAATTAACGATGCTGTCAGAAAAGATAGACAAGCTGTACGGGAGTGGAGAATTTGCAAGTTTGCAAAGTGAAAAAAGCAATATAATGAGGGCTATTGAGAAATCTGATCTAGAACTAAGGGAGAACATTACCGAATCTACACCCATCAGATCAATGGTGCAAGCAATTCAACAAAAAATTAAGGAACTGTATGAGGAAGAGAATCAACTTCTAGATGAATTGCAACAGAAACGAAATGAATCAGATGAAATGCGAAAAAATCTAAATATTGTGGATTCTGAAATTTTGACACTTAGACAGAAGGAACAGGACATTATTGATTCAACTGGGAAATCCTATGGGACAATTTCGGAGTACGAACAAAAAATAAAGATGATTCGGGACAATGAACGCAAGTTGTCAAGGGAATATTCTACTCTAGACCGCGATATTGCCATCTACAATAGGGACATCGAACAGCTAGGTATTAAATACGAAGAGCTAACAGCTGAGCTTAGGTCATTAAATTATGAAGAAAAGCCACAAGATCTAGATGTAGACATAATATTAGAGAATTTAAATGCGGAGTATGATTCTATAAGAAACAGGGTTAACTTACGCGCGAAGGACGCGTACTCTGAAATAGTTGAAGGTTATCGAAGTATGTCTGAACGGAGAAATGAACTTGAAATCGAACGTAATTCGATTGTCGAATTCATAGAGGAGATAGGTAAAGAAAGAAGCCAAGTATTTGATGATGCATTTTCCAAGGTGGACCAGAACATCAGACAGACATTTACCGAAGTGACTGATGGTGGATCTGCTTGGCTTGAAATTGAAAACCCAGCTGAAGAAACAAGTGGCATTATGCTGGTAGTACAATTTCCTGACAAACCTAGACGCGAATCTACGTCGCTTTCCGGAGGAGAAAAAACTATGGCCGCAACAATATTTCTATTAGCATTGCAGTCACTAAAGCCCTCTCCCTTCTATCTCATGGATGAAGTTGATGCTCATTTGGATGCTCAGAATACGGAGAGATTGCTAAGTGTTCTCTTAAGACGATCAATAAACAACCAGATTATAATGGTCACTCTGAAAGATTCTACCGTGGCCAGGGCAAGTCTTGTTTATGGTGTATATCCTAAGGATGGTATTTCTCATGTCGTAAGGTATAATCATGGCAAAAAGCTAAGCCCAGGCTTACAGTCAAATCCATGACTCTAACACACGGTGACAACTACAAAGACAAATGCCATAGTTAGTACATGGATCAGTCATATAAAAAACATGAGACAAAATGATCCTTGCTACTCTCAGATTGCTTGGCTTTATGTTGATTACTAAGATTTGGCTCTTTTTTGCATTTATCCATTGAATAAAGACATCGAAAATAAAAATTACATCCCCCACTAAATATTTTCTCCCCTTCACGTATACGAATAGATCTTGTTTTTTGCAAGTTTGTAGGATTTGGTTCAGATACTGCATCGATAAGAGCTTGGGTATACGGGTGAAGAGGATTAAGTAAAACAGTATCAACCGCGCCCATCTCCACTACCTTCCCAGCGTACATGATTGCGATCTTGTCTCCAATGTATCTGGATGTGCTAAGATCATGTGTGATATACACATATGATATTCTGAATCTGTCTTTAAGATCTTTCATTAGCTCCAATATCCCTGCTCTGACCGATACATCTAGCATTGATACAGGTTCGTCTGCAATTATAACAGCAGGTCTAAGAACCAGAGCTCTTGCAAGAGCGACTCGTTGCCGCTGGCCGCCAGAGAGAGAATATGGATAATTACTAGAAAGCTCGACGACAGGCTCAAGTTTGACATCCTCCAACGCCTTGTATACCTTTTCATGTCGCTCCCTTCTTGAGCTGCCTTTTTCGTGGATAGTAATTGGCTCCATTATGATATCAAGGATTTTCATTCTCGGATCGAGTGATGTATACGCATCTTGGTGTACCATTTGGACACTTCTCCTAAACTCCTTAAGATCTGCATCCTTCTTCTTTGTGATCTCATTACCCTTGAATATTATTTGACCTTCATCTGGATCTATTGCTCGCAATAGTAGTCTAGCAAGCGTTGATTTTCCTGAACCTGATTCACCTGCAATAACGTAGACCTGACCCTCATCTAGTCTTAATGATACGCCGTCAACTGCCTTCACGAGAGAAACCGGGCCTGCTCTCATCGCGCTCATTAAACCCTTTGACATGCGAAAGTATTTTTTCAGGTTTTCAGCTCTGAGTATTTCTTGCAAGAATATAGAATAAAGCATATATTTTGCATATATACACTTTTTTCCCGGTTTGTCATGTGCTTTGTGAAATAGCCAAATCAGTTCGTAAATTCCATGTGGAAAACCTATCTGAGTCAGTTAAACGGGACCACTAATAAGCGAGGTTATAAAAAAATTGATTCTACGTCAGCGAAACACAATAATCACTACTCGTCACGTATTTTAATCACGACAAATCCTATTTCAACTCAAAAAATAAAAGTGTGATCTGTGAGTAATCAAAGGATGTCATTACAGAGATAAGATCAACCCCAGATAACCATGTTAGCAAGAGAATATCCCATCAGCCACCAGCTACCAAGGCTATTGAAGCTACGAGGCAATTATTGGGACAATAAATGTCGATGTAGTAAAAAAAGGGGTGAATTCATTAAGATAGTTTTTCTTTTTTTAATAGTATACTAATGCACAAGTGGGTCATAGAAAAGGCGTGTAAATACAGTTTAGTTATCCAAACTCTTGTATTATCCCTAAAATGGAATAAAATCAAATATGGTCATATCTAGCAACGAATTCATCTGATTGTCATTTTGGTCTGAATAAGTCATTAATGCTCTTAAACTTCTTGATCTTCGTTATTATGACCACAGAAGTTATGGATATTGCAAGAACTAATGCAGCAAGTGGGCCAAATTCTGGAACAATGTGTGTCCCAGTGATCTCTATCTGCTCGGATCCGTTACCGAATTCTATACGCAATATCCTCGCTTGAGTATTGTTCATGATTTCATCATAAGGTACGAACTGTCCATCAATAAATACGGCATACTCATCGTCCGCGTTCGATTGCTTTTTGGAGTCTATAACATCTCTTGGAAGTTCGATGGTCAATATCCCATCAGAGACTGCCGAGATTTCAGCAGCCAGTGTTATATTATCTCTTTGGACCCACATTGCCTTCAATTGATTGTCTCCACTGATCTGATATCTGATCTGAAACGAAGCATTCCCTATCTCTAATGCTTTGGTATTCACAAGATAGGAAGCAGCAGTCTCATTTTGTTGAGATATCATCTCATTTTCCTGTCCGTATGCAGTAAAGGAGGAAATTCCGATAAACATGAATAATGCCAGTACTACGAAGCCGGTTAAGAGAAAATAATGTTGTCGTAATATTTGGACTTTAGCGGCACTAATTGAAAACAAATTTCTCAGGTTTAGTTGAAGATAGTGGTTTTAAAGCTTTGGCTATTCGTATAATGTTTTCGCACGAATCAGTTGCATTGCTCCATTTACTCTAACATGTAAGGTTAGTTCATACTCTCAGGTTACATCTAAATAGGCAGCCTGTCGTATTGGAAGAAGGTCATAGGAATTGGACGCTGTTGCAGGAACTAAGTTCCGAGAATTGAGCTTGACTGATAGACTAGATCTAATTAAGAAGAATGCTTCTCTTGAGGACAGGGACATCCATTTTCTCAAGGATTCAGCGAATAGCTTGGGTTTTGATAATGTGAATAGAATGATAGAAAATGCGATAGGAGTATTTCCCGTCCCAATGGGAATTGCGACAAACTTTTTGATTAATGACTTGGACTATCTTATCCCTATGGCAATAGAAGAGCCGTCTGTGATTGCTGCTACAAGTAAAGCGGCAAAAATAGCCAAACTCACAGGCGGATTTCACGCTGAAGCAGATGATTCTCTAATGATTGGTCAAATTCAAGTGATCCCAGATGATAAACCTCATGAGGCAATCTCAAGAGAGATTCTCAAGAAAAAAGATGAATTGTATAGGATTGCCAGTTCCAAGGCTAGATCGTCAAAAGTAGTAGAAATAAAACTCAGAGCCGTCCAAGACGAGAGCCAGCTAGGCATGGGCACCATGATAATTGTTGAACTTATAGTCAACACTCATGATGCGATGGGTGCCAACGTAGTGAATACGATGTGCGAAGCAGTCGGACATACCATTGAGAGTATTACTGGCGGCAGGACGATATTGAAGATCCTTTCGAACTATTCGGTGCGGAGACTGGTTAGATGTAGAGCTACATTCCCGAAAAATCAAATTGGAGGAGATATCGCCGTAGAACGAATCCTATATGCATATGCTCTAGCCTATTCAGATGTCTACAGAGCTGTTACACACAACAAAGGTATCATGAACGGTATTGATTCAGTAGCATTGGCGACTGGGCAGGACTTCCGTGCTATTGAGGCTGCCGCTCACGCTTATGCTAGTAGAGGAGGTCGTTACAGGTCATTGTCAAAGTGGTTTAGAGATGAAAATGGTGATCTTGTTGGTGAATTGGAAATGCCTATGGCTGTAGGGATTGTGGGTGGAGTGACAAAGGTACATCAGATGGCCGCGACGAGTTTAAAAATTCTAAAAGTCAATTCTTCCCAAGAACTTGCGATTGTAATCGCATCTGTGGGTCTAGCTCAGAATTTTGCAGCGCTACTGGCATTGGCTTCTGAAGGGATCCAGAAAGGGCACATGAAACTACATTCAAGAAATATTGCTTTTATGGCAGGGGCAAGAGACGATATGATAGACATTATATCCGAACATCTTGTCAAGGAAGACAAAGTAAACCTGTCTAGAGCTAAAGAATTGATGGTTAAATATAGCCGAGACGGTCAAATCAATGATTAGATATATACAAAGGATCTGGCAATTCTCAAGCATTTAGCCATGTCTATAGTTAAGTTTGCAATTCCAAAAGGCAGTATT
>Ga0105104_10003416_pt1 | contig 11323 bp, 9 predicted proteins | sample PPLLaktember2015_3_FD_87034 | JGI IMG/M metagenome (GOLD analysis project Ga0105104, IMG submission 87034) | Freshwater sediment microbial communities from Prairie Pothole Lake near Jamestown, North Dakota, USA - PPLs Lake P7 Core (6) Depth... | ecosystem: Environmental > Aquatic > Freshwater >... | reverse complement strand
GGGCACCTCCCAAGGAGTGCGTGTGAGTAGCGCTACTGTGCAGGGCCGGATTGAGGCGCCTCCGTCAGAGTTGTGGCAGAGATGTGGGCCGAGCCTGTGTCTTCTCGGAGGGCCGCGGCTTCCGCGGGCCAAGTCCCTGGAGTACGATCCTCCGGGTGATCGGCCATGCCTGAGGTCCTGGTGAACCGTGCTCCGGTTTTGACGCTCTGGGCAGCCGTCGTCGCACGGCGAATGGGCTACGACGAGGACGAGGCGCTGACGCTTGGAAAGGCCGTCGCGGGGCAGACGGCGGCGGCGAAAGGGAAACGCCTCGGCCTGTACGAAGGTCGGACGACGAGCGAAACCGAAGCGTTGCGCGCAAAGCGCCACGCCCTTGGGGCGGACTCGATCGAGTTCATGGGGCGCCGCATCCCATGCCTGCGGACGGACGGCGGCCTCCGGGCGCTCGACGATGTGCGGCCGACGGACCCCGAAGCAGTTCGTCGCTACCTCGGAACGAAGTTCGGCGAAGCCCTGCCTCGCGTGCGCGCGAGACTCGACGCGCTCGCGGCAACGTACACCGCTGACGAACTGGGGAAGGCCGCCATGGACCTCTACATGCGTTTTCGGCCGACCGGTCCGGCGGGAGCCGCGGGGTGGGGGCAACGAGGGCGCCTTGACCTCGACGCCATCGAGCAGTTGGCCGTCGAGCGGCGCGGATGAGGAGCGCCGCCCCTCTAGCGCATTCCCCCGCGCACCCGGTTCAACGCGGCCCCCGACTCTCTGGACCGAAGATCCGTTGGATCTCTCTTCCGATTGCGATACGATAGGTCGAGGTGATTTCATTGCACATGGACGATGAGGAAAAGGGATACCGACCCCCCTACGTGTCGCCCGTCCTTCCCGACCACGCTCAGGAACAGATCGTCCGGCCGAAAGACCGGCCGCGGATGTCGTGGGGAACGTCCAGCCTGTCGCAGCTCGGGTACACCCTCGCTGGGATCGGCGTCCTGTTGATGATCTCCGACCTCATTGGGACGATCATCGAGCGCTTCAGCCTGCTGTTCGTCTGGGGACCGATCGTCGGCGTTACGCTCGCCGTCGTTCTCTGGAAGAGCCTGGGAAAACTGCGGGAGCGGAGGAAGTTCCGAACGAGACCGTTCCCGTGGGTGGACCGGCCGGGCGGCCTACGTCCGCGCGGCGGGGCTTGAGTCGAAGGCCGTCTTGCCCGATCGAATCGTCGTTCGAACGTTCAGTCCGGCGTCCAGGAGGACGACGTCCGCGTAGGCTCCGGGACGCAACTCGCCGAGGTCGTTCTCTCTCAGCGCGGAAGCTGGGTTGCGCGTCACGAGGGAGACAGCTTCGGCGAGCGGTATCCCGGCGTAGCGCATCACGTTTCGGAGGGCCGCGTCGAGCGTCAGGGAGGAACCCGCGAGGGTGCCGTCCGGCAGGGAGGCGACTCCGCCGCGCACCACGACGGCAAGGTCACCCACCCTGGACGGACCGTCCGGCATCCCGGCGGCTCGGATCGCATCGCTCACGAGGGAGAGGCGTCCCAGCTGTCCCCTTGCGGCGAGGTCCTCGACGACGAAGCGAATCACGCTCGGATGGACGTGGTCCCCGTCCGCGATCAGCTCGATCGTGACCCGCGGATCGAAGAGGGCAGCTCCGGCGACGCCGGGAGCTCGATGGTGGATCCCCGACATGGCGTTTCCCCAGTGCGTGATGTGGCGTGCTCCGCCTTCGATGGCTGCAAGGGTCTGCTCGTAGGTCGCCTCGGAGTGTCCGACTGCCGGGATCGCGCCGACGTCTCGGATTGCGGCCAGGAGGTCCGCTGCGCCGGGGAGTTCCGGGGCCAACGTCACGATGCGGACCCAATCCTCGAACCCCGCGACAAGGCGGCCGAACTCGTCTCGATCCGGCAAGCGAAGGTACGCGGACGCGAGCGCTCCGCGCTTCGATGGGGACACATAGGGCCCCTCGAGGTGGACGCCGAGGAGGCCGGGGAGTCGAGAGTTGGAGAGGACGTCGATTGTACGGCGGAGTCGATCAAGTTCCGCGGGAACGAGCGAGGCCACGACGCGCGTCGTCCCATGCGCCGCGTGGAAGCCGAGCACCGTCTGGGCGGCAGAGGCCGTACCGTCGGAGAAGTCCGCGCCGCCCCCGCCGTGGACGTGAAGATCGACGAACCCTGGGACGACCCAGCAGCCCGATGCGTCGATTGACTGCGCCGTCGGACGGCTCCGCGGGCGAACGATGTCCGTGATGCGGTCGCCGGTCACCACAACGTCGGCTTGCGTCTCCCGTTCTTCGAGGACGCAGCGGCCTCCGGCGATCAGCAGCTCGGCGATCGACTTGTGCCTCATGGGCGCTCCTCTTGTTGCATCGAATCCCGGCGTCGCCTCCGGCTCCGACCGGGATCCCGGGCCCGCGGGCCGTCGTCCGACCCTGCAGGTTCAGGGACGTTCCCTCCACGATACCCGGCGACGTCTGCCGGGAACACCCGCCGCTCTCCGTGAGCGTTCGGTGGACATCGTCCTTTCTCCCTTCTATAGTCGCATCCTGCGGACCGCCCGAAGGAGGGAGGACGGAGTGGAAACCCAGAAGACGCGAGGCAGGGTGGTTCTCGTTGTGGGGGCTTCCTCCGGGATCGGCCGCGCGTGCGCCGTACTCTTGGCCCGCGAAGGCAACTGGGTGTTCGGCACGACGCGCCGCCCGGCGGCGGACATCGACGCCGACCTCCGGCGAGACGTCACGCCGGGCGCCCGTCTCGACGTGATCGCCCTCGACGTCGACGACCCTCACTCCGTGCACTCGGCCGTGGACACTGTCCTCGCCCGGGCGGGTCGCTTGGACGCCGTCGTTCACTGCGCCGGGTTCGGGATCGGCGGCGCGATTGAAGACACCGCCGAGGACGAAGCCGAAGCGATCTTCCGAACGAACAGCCTGGGCGCCCTGCGCGTCTGCCGGGCTGCGCTCCCGGTCATGCGAGAGCAGGGGGCGGGAAGGATCGTGGTCGTTTCGTCGATCGCTGGACGGGTCGCCGTGCCGTTCCAGGGGCTCTACAGCGCGACGAAGTTCGCGGTCGAGGGGCTGTGTGAGGCTCTCCGGATGGAGGTCAGACCGTTTGGCGTTCACGTGACCCTGGTCGAGCCGGGGGACTTCCGCACGGGGTTCACGGATCGGCGGCTCAGGGTTCGCGCCTCGAGAATCGACGGAGCGTACAGCGAGTCGTGCCGGAGAGCCCTCGAGATCGCGGAGTCCGACGAGCGACGGGCGTCCACTCCGGAGCGCGTGGCTCGTCTGGTCTCGCGAATCCTGTCCCGGCGAGCGCCGCGCCTTCGCTACACCGTCGGCCCGACCCTCCAGAGGGCCGCCGTGCGCCTGAAGAGCGTTCTGCCGTCCCGAGTGTTCGAGTGGGCCCTCGGACTCTACTACCGCGCCTAGCGGTCGCCGCAACGGTTCGACGAGCCGTGAGGAGGACGAAGTGACCGACCTGTTCGAGAAGTGCCGCCAGTTCTTCACCGATCCAGCGTACGCCGAAGCCCTCGGCTACCCGGCGAGTCCACAGCGCGCCAAGGATCTGGGCGTCTACCCGTTCTTCATTCCGCTCGATCGGAGCGAGGGGACTGAGGTCACGATCGCCGGGAGGAAGCTCATCATGCTCGGGTCGAACAACTACCTCGGGTTGACGATGCACCCCGACGTCCGCCGAGCGGCACAGGAGGCCATCGAGACGTTCGGGACAAGTTGTACGGGATCCCGCTTCTTGAACGGAACGCTCGCTCTGCATGGGGAACTTGAGCGGCGCCTCGCGGCCTACGTCGGAAAGGAGAAGGCTCTCGTCTTCAGCACGGGGTACCAAGCGAACCTCGGCACGCTGTCTTCGCTCGTGGGGCGCGGGGACATCGTGATCTGCGACAAGGAAGACCACGCGAGCATCGTTGACGGGTGTCGGCTTGCGTTGGGAAGGATGGTCCGCTTCCACCACAACGATCTCGCGGACCTGGATCGCGTGCTTGGGAAGTGCCCGGAGGGTGTCGGCCGTCTCGTGGTCGTCGACGGCGTGTTCAGCATGGGAGGCGAGATCGCCCCTCTCGCGGACCTCGTCGGCGTCTGCCGCGCCCACGGGGCGCGGCTCATGGTTGATGATGCCCACGGGATCGGCGTGGTCGGGAGAGGTCGGGGAACCGCGGCGCACTTCGGGGTCACGGACGAGGTCGACCTCATCGTGGGAACGTTCAGCAAGTCCCTCGCCTCGATCGGCGGGTTCGCCGCGGGGGACGAGGCGACGATTCACTGGATCCAGCATGCGGCGCGCTCGCTGATGTTCAGCGCCAGCCTCCCGGCACCCAACGTCGCCGCCGCTCTCGCGGCGCTCGACATCCTGGAGCGCGAGCCGGAGCGAGTCGACCGAGTGAATCGAGTCGCCGATCGTATGAGGAAGGCCTACCGGGACCTTGGCTTCGACATCGGTGGGACCGAGACGCCGATCGTCCCCATCTTCGTGGGAGACTCCCTCCGGGCGATGCACGTGTGGCGCTCCCTGTTCGACGCCGGGATCTACGTGAACGTGGCGATCCCCCCGGCGGTTCCTCCGGGGAAGGCCCTGTTGCGGACAAGCTACATGGCTACGCATACCGACGAGCAGATGGATCGCGTCCTCGACGCCTTCGCCTCGGTCGGAAAGAGCCAGGGGCTCATCCCCTAGCAGCGCGCAGCGGATCTAGCCCTCGGAGAGCGGCCTCGAGACGAGACGCGTCACGTCGTCCTCCCGACGCAGTCGTCGCGCCGTGTGGATGACCCACCCCACCGTGCCGACGAGAGCGACGCAGGCCGCTGCGGGAAAGAGGATCCTCGAGGCGCTGGGGGCCGTGTCCAGCTCGGCGACCAGGGCCGCCGCAATCAGCGAGAAGTCGTAGATTCCGTGAAGGAGGATGGCTGCAGCCAGGCCCTTCCATACGGAGCCGCGGCCTTCCGGCGCGAGACGGGACAGAGCCACGCAGTAGCCGAGCATGGCGCCGGTGGCCGCGTTCATCGGCACGGCTGTTGTGGCGCGCAGGATCGCGGTCACCCATCCGCCCTGGATCGCGTAGAGCGCGTTCTCCAGGGCGCCGAATCCCAGCGCGGCCGTGATCCCGTAGATGAGGCCGTCTGTCTTGCCCCTAAAGCCGGACTGCCGTGCGCTGTGCCCACGAATTACAAGAAGCTTCAGAAGCTCCTCCGGAAAGGCTGTCACGACGAACGCACCGACCGCCGCGGCAATCCAGGGCGAGCGGATGGACGCCCAGGACGCGAGGATCACGACGGCTGTGGCCGGGACCGCCGCCGCAAGTCCCCATAGGAAGGTCGTAACGAGAGCGCGCAGAGACCTGCGCCGAGCTTCGCGACGGAGAAAGCACGCCGCCAAGGCCAGGATCGGAAGGGCCGTGAGCGTGCCGGCGAGAACCAGCCTTCCCGTCACCGTTCCCTCCCGTTCGCCCACGACCGCACGTCGCGGGCGGTTGGCGGCAAGCGTTCGATGTTGCTGCCGGTCTATCCGAACACATCTATACTACATCATCCGGGAGGTAGATAGCGAACTTGCACCACGGGCCGCCGCCGAGCACGGTTTCGATGACCTCGGCGCGCAGAGGCTTTCCAAAGATCACGTCGTATGGCTTCTTGTGGAACGCGGCGCTGCAGTTGCAGAACGTCGCGGGGACCGGCGTCTCTCCATCGCGCAGCGACTCCCGTGCCCACGGGCAGTGGCAGTAGAGGTACGCCCTCTTCCTCGGGTCGCTCTCCGCGAGGAACTGGGCGGCCATGTATGGGATCTTCGCCTCGTAGATCACGTTGCCGACCCGGACGCCTTGTCGAATCTCCGGATGGGCTTCCACGTAGGCAATGACCTCGTCCGTGATGGGCTGATTGAAATAGAGGCCCTTCTCGTCGCGGATTTTCCTAAGCTCCGCGATGAACTCGTCGCCCTTCTCTGCGAGATAGGCGTCGATCCCCCCGGCTGCCCGGTGCTTCCTCTTCTCGTCGGCGAACCCTTCGTCCGGCAGGTCGCGCAGCCCCGTCCCGAGGATCTCGGCGCACCGCTTGGGGCCGATGTTCTTCTCCAGCCGCTCGACGACCACGCGCATGGCTCGGTGCTTCTCCGTGTTCGGGGTGCCGAGCGGAGGAAGGGCGATCCCGCGGAAGACCCGGTCGCGCTCGTCCGCTCCGAGGTCGTCGGCGAGCTTCGTGAACAGGTTGCCGAGGGCCTCGTGACCGTCGATGTACTCGAGCGCGGCGGCGAAGACCTCGTAGTTGCCGGCGAATCGCCCGCTACGGGCAACGGTCAGGTACGTGTCCCACGTATTGGCGTCCTCTTCGATCAGGGCCGCCGAGAACGCATTGACGTCCTTCCGTGTGGCGGTCGCAAGGTTGCGCGGAGGCTTCCGCTCCCGGAGGAACGTCTCGAAGCGCTCCACAACCCCAATGGATACCTCGATCTGATTCTCGGCTAGCTTCCGCTCCTGCAGGTAGCGGCGGAACCCCTCGCGATCCATCTCCTCCTCCTCACGAGACAAGCTCTTCCGATGACTCTCGCGGCGCGCAGCAGCCGACCTCTGATCCGTACGCGACGCGCTCGCCGAAGCATCGTTGCCGCGCAGCGTCTCGGCTCCGTTGCGCCCCCCGGCGACGCCGAGACCTTCCTCCGGTAGAATCCTGGCCGTGTGCCGAATGCTCGCTGCTCCGCTCGGACTGCCAGGTCACGCCGTCCTCGGGCCGTTTCGCGCGATGGCCCGCGGGGAGAACCGCGCGAGGAGACACGGCAACGGATGGAACCATCCGCACGGTTGGGGAATCGTCTATGGGGAAGGCGCCCGGCTTCGCTGCCAACGAAGCGCACGCCCGTGCTGGGATGGCGCGGACTTCGGCGCGTTCGGGAAAGCCCGCGTCTTCCTGCTCCACGCGCGGAAGGCGACGAATGGAACCGTGTGTGCCGAGAACGCACACCCTTTCTCTCGTGACGTCGACGGAACGGCGTGGTTCTTCTGCCACAACGGGACGGTCCGGGATCCGCTTCCGTTCCCCGAGGAACGTGCCGACGCGGATTCGACCGACTCGCATCGGCTCTTCCAGAGCCTTGCCTCGGAGGACCTCCGAGCGAGTCCCGGCGCCGCCCTTCGCTCGGCCTACGGAGGACTCCGAGACTTCACGTCGCTGAACACGTTCCTCTTGGGCGATCGTGAGCTCTGGGCCGTCTGTCGATGGATGAGGGACGAGGCGTACTACACCCTCCATCTCGGGGAGTCGCGGGGCGGTCCGCTTGTCTCGTCGGAGCCGCTCGACGGCGTCGGCAAGACATGGACTTCCTTGCCCAATGGATCCGTGCTCCGAGTCGATCGGCGAACCGGCGCGGTCGAGCGGCAGATCCTCTCGGTGCCTTCCTAGGAGAAACGCGGCTCGCAAGGAAGGCGCCGGGCCGGCTTTGCCCCACGTCCCCGGAACCCGCCGACGTACGGCGGCGACATCCTGCACGTTCTGGATGTCTCCGCCCGTCCTTGGCACGGTGGTTCCGAGCGGCGTGTGCGCGGCGCCGGTCCTCCAGCCCGCTCGAGAGCTTCTCTCTTCTCGAGCTTCGTTTCACAGACCCTGATCGGAAGGACGCGCGGGGCTCCGTGAGGAGCCCCGCGCCCGACTGTGTACAAGCTTCCGAACGTTCTCTCTTGGTCTATCGGTTCACGAACACGATCCCCTTCGCGGACTCTGTGTTGCTCGGGTCGAAGGTGTTCGTCCCGTCCGTCGCGGCGAGGATGTAGATGTACGCGCCGTTTGCCAGCTGGTTCCCATCCTCGTCCACTCCGGTCCAGACGACTTCCGCGACGTTCGCCTCGGTCTTCGCCCACACGAGATGCCCGGCGAGGTCGTAGATCTCCACCGAGAACGTCGTCGCAATGCCCGAACCGTCGTACGCGAAGGCGACTTCGTCGTCGAACGGGTTTGGTCCGGCGTAGAACGACGAGATGTCGAGCTCTCCAGCCACGATGACCACCGTGGCCGAGCTTGTGTCGTTCGGGTCCGTCGGGTCGACGTACGTCGCCGTGATCTCATCACCGGCGGCGACATCGAGCACGATCGGATCCGTGACGAACATGTGGCTCTGGCTTCCGTACGTCGTCAGGTCGTAGACGTCGCCGTCGATCGTGACGGCGTCGGACAAGGAGACGTCCTGCGTGTGCGAGAGGTCGGTCACTCGGACGCGGATCGGGTCTCCCTGGACGTACGAGGTTATGACGTCGCCCTCGGCATCGATGAACTCGGTGCATGAGGCCTCGGTTGACGTGCCGCCTCCGCCGATCGAAACCTTGATCGAGATCATAGCCGAGTCGGAGTGGTTCGACGGATCCTGGTAGAAGGCGACGATCGTGTCGCCGGGCAGGACGTCGAGCGTCGGCACGCACGTGTACACGTGGACAAGGTCGACGCAGATGACCGACACGAAGACCCCGCTCGCCACGCTCGTTTCAAGCAGGTCGAGGGCCGCCCAGCGCCCGCTGCGTGGGTTCAGGACGTAGATCCTCGGTGCTCCGTCGTAGGGGTCGTCCGCCGCCTCGGTGCTGTACGGTTCCGGCGAGTCGTTGAAGATGTTCGTGTCGCCGAGCAGCGCGTTGACCGGGTGCGTGTTGACCCGGTCCGGGGTGCAATCGAACACGTTGAGCGGCAGCGGGCCGAACGGGATGTTCTGTCCCTCGTCCCAGAAGCCGTCGATTCGCTCGCGGCGGTAGACGTCCTCGTCTTGGTCGTCGTCGGTGACCTCGAGGAAGACGCAGTCCGAGTTGACGTAGTCTTCAACTTGGTTGCCGTTGCGATCGAGGAAGTGCATCCCCGTCGTCGACCCGTCGTAGACCTGGGTGTCGGCGATCGACATCCAGCCGAACGAGACGTCGTTCGAGACACGAACCCTGTCGATTCGCGGGCCTGAGTACGCCGTGACCGTGTCCTCGTCGCCGAGTCCGAGCATCCCTTGGTTGTTGTCCACGTAGACCACATCGTTGTAGCGAACGTAGACGTCGTCTTCGTTGTACGCCTCGAGTTGCCAGTTGTCGAGGACGAGCTGGTAGCCGCCGAGGAGGTCGGCCAGACCGACCCCGAGGGCGTCCCACACGGGGAGGATCTCCATTCCCGCGTTGGAGAAGAAGATGGAGGAGTTCGACGACGTCTCGTCGAGGGTCCAGAACTCCCCGTCATCCTCGTCGTGTGGATCGCAAATGTGGACGACGACCTGCTCCGGGCAGCACGCCTCGACGTTGGCGTTCTCGTCGATGACCTGGACGTAGAGCGCATCGCGGCCGAGCCAGTACACGGTCTTCCCTGCGCGGGACGCGTCGGTGAAGCTCGTCTGCGAGGTCTTGGCCTTCGAGCCGATGTACGCTGCAGCCAACTTGAAGTCGTCTTCGTCGTTCGGGTCGAGGTAGTACGCGACGAGCGTGTCGTTCACGTTCAGGGTGTTGAACCCGAGGTCGACGAGGATCGAGTTGAGTTTGAGCTCGAAGATCCCTGTGTTCACGCCCGTCTCGCGGGCGTAGAACGAAACGGCCGTTACGCCGTTGGCACTCGCCGTGTCAAAGAGCGATCCGTGATCCTCGAGGTCGAACACCCCAAGCTTCGGGTAGTGAACGTAGTAGCGACCGTCTTTCGCGCCGGCCGTCCCGTAGTCGTTCTTCTCGGCGTTGTAGATGTTGAACCAACGGATCGGGCGATTCGTGAAATCGGCCGTTGCCGGCAGCGCCGGATCCTCCACGGTTGCGTAGTTGCCGGCGATGCCTCCGGTGCGCTTGAGCATGCAGAAGTTGTTCGCGTTGTCGCCGGTCTGCGCCGCGTCGCTGTCCGTTGAGTTCGCCGGGTTCCACGACCCGGGGTTCACGATGACGAACACCGGCACGTACTCCACACGGTTGCAGTTCAGGTTCTCGTCGGGGTCAACGATCCGGATCGTCGCGGCCTCGTTGCCGTCCTTGTAGACGATGCCGTCGTTGCGCGAGGTTCCACCTTCCCAAGTGATCGTCGCTTCGGTGTCGATGATCTTCATCATCGCGATCGCGACGTCGGTCTCGTCGTTCTGATCCTGGATCATGCCGATCAGCGTGTCCATGTTCTCGAACCGGCCGATCAGCCACTCGGTTGGCGTTGTGGCGCGGTGCGAGTCCAGCTCGGACGGGAAGGCCCATTTCCAGGAGTCCAGGTCGATGAGCCCCGTCTCAAACGTCGTCGAACCCGCGGGGACGTTCCCGACCCAGTAGAGCACATCGCCGTCGGCGTCCGCTCCGCCTTTGGTTTCGTTGTGAAGGTCGAAGAAGGAGTAGTTGCCCCACTGGAACGACGTGCCCGTGGTTGCGGCGGTCTTCGCCGCGTGGCCGGCGGCCCCGGCCGGTACGTCGACGACGTGCGTGCCCTTCCACAGCTCGCTCGCCCCGAAGCTCTCTCGGGTGCCGATCTGGAACGGATGACTGCTCACGAAGACGCCCGTGTTGGCGCCGGTCTCCTCGAGGTAGTCCGCGCCGAGCCACCCGGGGCTCCCCGGAAAGTGGCCCTTGTACGGGACGTAGCCGTCATCGTCGTACCTCTTGCCGGCCGGGCTCCCCGTCTCGACGACGTAGCTCATCCACATGATGTAGGCGCCCGTCTTCGGGTCCATCAGCTTGACGTCGGTCCAGATCTTGTCCCGAACGTCGCAGTCGATGTTCTCGTCCGGATCGTAGACGCAGATCCAGACCTCAGTTCCTTCCTGAACCTTCGTGACGCGGGTTCCGCCGTCCTGGTCGGACGAGAAGTACATCTCGGCCGTGCTCGCCGCAAGCGGAAGAGCCGCCAGGGTCACGACGACCCAGATCAGCAGTAGCCCTCTACGCACCATAGCTTGCCCCTTTCTTCTCCGATACGCGTTGACGCGGACTCCCCCTCGCGCCGGACGACTTCCTGTGAGCACCGTACGGCATCGCAAACGGCGATGTCAAGTCATGTTGCGCACTTGTGGACCGCCCCGTGTCTCGTTGGGAGCGGGCGACCGCACGTGCACGCCGAAACCGCTGCAGGGAACCGGGATACCGACTAGCGGGGAGGGCTGAAGCGGATGACGACGACATCGCCGTCTTGGATCCCGTAGTCGCGGCCCTCGAGGCGGCGCTTGCCGGCCTTGGCGGCCGCGGCCTCGGATCCACACTCGATCAGGTCGTCGTACGCGATGACTTCCATGCGAATGAACCCTCGCTCCATGTCCGTGTGGATCTTCCCCGCGGCGACGGGAGCCTTGTCGCCGCGCCGGGACGTCCAGACGTGGACTTCCTTTTCTCCCGCGGTGAAGAAGTCCACG
>Ga0105104_10003414_pt1 | contig 11326 bp, 8 predicted proteins | sample PPLLaktember2015_3_FD_87034 | JGI IMG/M metagenome (GOLD analysis project Ga0105104, IMG submission 87034) | Freshwater sediment microbial communities from Prairie Pothole Lake near Jamestown, North Dakota, USA - PPLs Lake P7 Core (6) Depth... | ecosystem: Environmental > Aquatic > Freshwater >... | reverse complement strand
GGAGCCTGATCCGGAGTAAGGAACACGGTCAGCGGCCAGCCACCCGAGCCGGTCGCCAGCTGGACATAGTCCATGTAAATCGAGTCCAGATCGGGCCGTTCCTCTCGGTCGACTTTGATATTAACGAAGAGATCATTCATCATGGCCGCGGTTTCCTCGTTCTCAAAGGACTCGCGTTCCATGACATGACACCAGTGGCAAGACGAGTAGCCGATGCTGAGCAGAATCGGTTTGTCTTGCTCCTTCGCAACTCGGAGGGCCTCCTCGCCCCACGGGAACCAGTCGACCGGATTATGTGCGTGTTGCCGGAGGTAAGGGCTGGCTTCATTGATCAAGCGGTTGGTATTGGATTTGGCCATAGACAGATCCTGCTCTCTATATGAGGCGCGCGGCCACTTGGTTCCGGAAAGCAGGAGTCAGAAGACACGGACTAACACGGACGAGCACGGACTGACACCAACAAAAGGCCCGTCCGTGTCTGTCCGTGCTCGTCCGCGTTAGTCCGTGGTTGCAGCCATTGACTGAAACTGGTCGATGGCATATATTTCGTAGGTTTTAAGTCCGTAGCAACAGACGATTGAGAGGGAGAAAAAAGATGATTGTTTCGACTGTCGAACTGTTCAGGCATGCGTACGGCAAGTACGCCGTCGGCGCATACAACATCAATAACGCCGAGCAGACGATGGGACTCTTCCGCGGAAACGTGGACAGCAAGGCGCCGTTTATCGTCCAGATCTCCAAGGGCGCGCGCTCTTATACCGATAAGCGAATGCTGGAGGCGATGATTCGGTCGGCCAATGACGTTTTCCCGGAAGCGATCTTCGCGGTCCATCTGGATCACGGCGATGAAGCGGCCTGCATGGACTGCATCAAGAGCGGTTTTTACAGCTCTGTGATGATCGACGCCAGCCACGAATCTCTCGATAAGAACATCGAGATCACGAGAAGGGTCGTCGACGCGGCACACGCCAAGGGCATCGCGGTGGAAGCTGAGCTTGGCCAGTTGGGTGGAGTCGAGGAAGATATCGCGGTTTCCGAAGCAGCTGCGAATCTGACCAACCCGGACCAGGCGAAGGAATTCGTGGAAAGATCAGGCTGCGACAGCCTGGCTTGCGCGATCGGAACCAGCCACGGGGCCTATAAATTCACGGGAAAACAGGGGCTGCGCTTTGACGTCATCGAGGCGATTCAAAAGCGGCTCCCGGGCTTCCCTCTTGTGATGCATGGTTCCAGTTCGGTTCCCCAGGAAGAGGTCGCGAAAATCAACGCAGCCGGCGGTTCCATGAAAGGCGCCAAGGGCGTGGACGCAACTCAGTTCCGGCGCGCCGCTCAGCTGGGCGTAACCAAGGTCAACATCGATACTGACGGCCGCCTGGTCTGGTGCCGGGTTCACAGAGAGCACTTCCTGCAGCATCCTGAAAACTTCGATCTGCGGCCCCCGGGAAAGATCTTCATGGCCGAATACGCGAAGTTCATTGCCGAGAAGAACAACTATCTCGGGAGTGCCGGACAGCTCGAATGCGTGCGTCCCTTGTTCACCAAGTAAGAAAGGCAGGGGCGAAGGGGCGTAGGGACGAAGGGGAGAAGGGGCAGAAGGGCGAAGTTGTTGACCCCGGAGCCCGTTTTTCACTCCGTCCCTACGCCCCTTCGTCGCTACGCCCCTTGCTTTGTGTGACCGATCCGTCTTGAAAAAACACCAAGCAGGCAGTAGAGTTGGTCCGATCTAGGAGTCGATTGGGTACCAGAATCCAGCAGCCTGGCGTTGGCACAACCAAGACTGAACACTTCACGTTCGCTCACCCGCCGAACGAACTCGTGCTGGAGTCCGGCGAGAAGCTGGGTCCCATCACAGTCGCGTACGAAACCTACGGACTGCTCAACAAGAACAAGACCAATGCGATTCTGTTGCTCCACCCACTTACGGCCGATGCTAACGCGGCCGGGTTTCACGAAGGGACCACGGAGCATGGGTGGTGGGACACCATGGTCGGGCCAGGAAAGGCCTTTGACACCCGCCACCTGTTTGTCATCTGCTCGAATGTACTCGGCGGCTGTGGCGGAACAACCGGCCCGTCCTCGATAGACCCCAGAACGGGCAAGCCCTACGCCCTCGACTTCCCGGTAATCACGATCGGGGACATCGTTAATGTACAGCGCCACCTGATCGATTTCCTCGGAATCGAGAAACTGTTGTGCATTGCCGGAGGGCAGATGGGCGGGATGCAGGTCATTCAGTGGGCCGCCGCCTATTCCCGAAGAGTGCGAAGCGCGATTCCTATCGCCACAACCCTCAAGCATTCGCCCCAACAGATCGCCTTCAACGAAATCACCCGTCAGGCGATCACCGCGGATTCGGAGTGGCGAAAGGGCTATTACTACGGGCTGGGCAGGCCGGACACGGGCCTGGCGGTCGCCCGCATGATCACGAACATCACCCAGATGAGCGACCGGGTCATGGAGGAGATGTTCTCGCGCCGCCTCAAGGAACCGGTGGAAAGCGGCCGCTTTACCGACGATTTCGAGGTGGAAGGACACTCCAAATACCGCAATGACCGGTTCGTCAAACACTTCGACGCGAACTCCTTCCTGTACCTCACCAAGGCGATGGATCAATTCGATCTTTCCCGGGGGAAACTCTTCGCCTCAGGTCGGCCAATTCGGACCCGCTTCATGGTCGTCGGGTTCCTGTCCGACTGGCTTTACCCGCCCTACCAGTCACTCGAGATCGTGAGGGAACTGAAGTCACGCAAAAGCGACGCGACGTACTGCGAAATTAACTCGAAGTTCGGCCACAACGCGTTTCTGATGGGTCCAGAGGAGCAGACCCACCTCGTCCGCCATTTCGTTCAGACTGACATCTTCTGGTAGCTCCGCGCCTTGAAGTTCTTCTCCTCTCTGGTATACATTCGAAGGTACTCCCCACGGCGTGTTGGCGTCGTTGTGTCGGTTCAACGGACCATGACTCTCAGGGACAATTTGCGGCCTGCCGGTAAATACTATCTGCTCGTCATATTGGCGGCAGGAGTTTGCGTGGTGGTTTATTGCCTGATTGTCGCCCTCCGTTCTCCGCAAAACCTCTCCTGGCTTTACTTCCTGGCCGCCATTGTCCTCGGCAGCATGCTGCCTGTGCGAGCGCAGACGCAAACAGACTCGCCTGCCTGGTTTACGGTTACGCTGAACGATCTCTTCATATTCCTGGTACTGCTGCTGTACTCCCCAGCCGTTGCAGTCATCGCGGCCGCGGTCGACGGATTGGCCAGCGGAGCGGCGGTTTTGCGCCCGTTGTATCGAGTGCTTTTCAATGCCGCGCGCCTGGCGACATCGACTTTCATCGCGGGGAACGTTTTCTACATTTTGGCCGGCTCAAATCCTCCATTGGCTCCGGACGCGGATGTCCTTCTTATCTTTGTCAGCGTCGGCTTCTCGGCTCTACTGTTTTACGGAATGAACGCTCTCTTGAACGGGACGGCATCGTGGCTATGCTCGGGCGGTCGGGTCTTCGCGTGGCAGGAGACGATGCTGCTCGTTGCGCTGCCCACGCTCGCCGGCGCGTCGACTGCAGCTGCGATCTTCGTCAGCCTGTCCCGTTCGGAAGTGTATGCGGCGACGCTGGCCGTTCCGACTTTTCTCTTGGCCCTGGCCGTTTACATCGTCAATCGGCAGCGGCACAAGTCGACCAGACAGCACCTTGAGGAGTTGAAAGGACTGTACCATGCGACCATCGGTTCACTGGCCATGGCCATCGACGCGAAGGACCAATCAGCTCATGGACACGTGTACCGAGTGCGAGCGTTAGCGTTGAGTCTGGCAGGCTACCTCAAATTGGAGGATGAGAATGAGCTGCAGGGCCTGAGCGCGGCCGCACTGCTCCACGACATCGGAAAGCTGGCAGTTCCCGAGTACATTCTTAACAAACCGTCTCCCCTCACCGAAGGGGAGATGCTCAAACTGAAGGCGCACCCCTCGGTGGGAGCCGATATCCTGGACACTATCCCCTTCTCCTGTCCTGTCGTTCCGTTCGTCCGCCATCATCACGAGAAGTGGGACGGCAACGGGTACCCGGCAGGGCTCAAGGGGGACAAAATACCTCTGGGGGCTCGAATCCTCGCGGTTGCAGATGCTTACGACGCCCTTCGCTCGGACCGCCCCTATCGAGCGAAGCTCACCAGGGATCTGGCTGTTGATTACTTGCGCTCAGAACGGGGCAAATCCTTCGACCCTCAAATCGTCGACCTCGTTCTCCAGAACGTCGAGCCACTTGAAGAGAGTATCCGCGAGGCTGAGAAATACACGCCAAGCGGAGCGATGCCCGAATTTGAACGAAAGCCGGCGGAAGAAACACCACGTAGCGGTCAGACAGTCTTCGAGGATATCGCGACCACCTATCGGGAAATCCAGATCATTTATGAGATATCGGAAGCCGTCGGCAAGTCGCTCAACCTCGCTGACACCACGGCGCTTCTGACGGAGAAAATCAACGAACTGGTCGGTTTCGATGCCTGTGCGATATTCCTGGTGAATCTGAATCAGAATCGCCTTCTGACGAGCTACTCGACCGGAACGCATGCGGACCTTCTGGAGCAGGCAGCGATCCGGATCGGTGAAGGGGTCTCCGGTTGGGTAGCGGCGCACAACCAGGCGCTCACTAATGTGTCTCCGGTCCCCGATTTCGCCGGGCACCCGGAACTTCAAACTGCCTTCAAGACATGTCTCTCAGTGCCCCTTTCCCTCGATGACAGAGTCCTGGGAGTGATCACTCTCTACTCCGCGTCGGCTACCGGTTTTCCACAGGATCGCATCCGCCTCATGGACACCATCGCCCAACACGCGGCAGCCGCGGTCAACAACGCGCTCATGTTCGAGGAGACGCAGGAGGATGCGTATACCGATTTGTTGACCGGACTTCCCAATCTCCGCTACTTTAATGTCTTTATGGAACAGGAGTTGGGAAGGGCGGCCCGGATCGATTACCCGGTCACCCTGCTCATGATGGATCTGGAATGCTTCAAAGACGTGAATGACCGGTTTGGCCACAAAGTGGGGGATCGAACTCTGGCCGAAATCGGACAAGTGCTCCGCCGGCAAATGCGCCGTTCGGACATGCTGGTGCGCTACGCCGGAGACGAATTTCTCGCCGTTCTCCCGGGCACCACCAGGGAGCAGGCCCGGCAAACGATTGAACGCATTCAAACTGCCGTCGACAGTTTCCGGATGCCGATTCGCAGTGAACAGTATGTGCGTGTCGGAATCAGTGTCGGCGCCGCTTCATATCCCGACGACGGACAGGAGACGGACGAGTTACTCGGCCTCGCCGACCAGGACATGTACAACGACAAGATAATGCGCGCCAATCGACGCGACAGCTCGGGTGACGTCCTCCCGTTCGAGAAACGGTAACCGTCGTTGGTCACCGTTATCTTACCTACCTACAATCGATCAGCCGTTTTGAAGCGGGCGATTGAATCTGTCCGCCGTCAGCAGTTTGCCGACTGGGAGCTGATCGTGGTCGACGACGGTTCAGACGACGACACGGGTGCGATGGTCGCCGGTTTCTGTGATCCTCGGATTCGATACATCTTCACCGAAAACAAAGGGGTTTCCGCCGCCAGGAACCGTGGGATCGCTCTCGCCAGGTACCCCTGGATCTGCTTCCTGGACTCCGATGATTACTGGATGCCGCTCAAGCTCAAGCGCCAGGTTGCGGAGCTCGAGGCGGACAAGCGCTATTCGGTGATCTATACGAACGAGATCTGGATCAGAAGGGGAATCCGGGTCAATCAGAAGAAGATCCACCAAAAGCACAGCGGCTGGATTTACGAACGTTGCCTTCCCTTATGCATCATTAGCCCGAGCTCGGTGCTGCTGCATCGGGACGTGCTCGACGCGGAAGGCGTGTTCGACGCGCACTTGCCGGTCTGTGAAGACTATGAGCTTTGGCTTCGTATCGCTGCCTGCCATCCGGTTCGATTCCTGGATGAGCCGCTGATCGTGAAGACCGGTGGCCATCCTGATCAGTTGTCACATCGGTTCTGGGGGATGGACCGCTTTCGGGTCCAGGCGTTGGTCAAGACGTACGAGTCGGGCCGCCTGACCTTTCAACAACGGCTATGGACGGCCGCCGAGATCGTCCGGAAGGCAAAGATCCTGGCAAAGGGTTATGTGAATCGAGGGAAGACGGAGGAGGCGGCCGAGCATCGGGACCTGGTGCGTGAATGGGAGGAAAAGGCGCAAGGCCCGTCGTTTCTGAACCCGTGAGACGTCTAGCTAGGACGCGTTTCAGCTGCGTGCGCGGCTCTGTAACGCGTCCTAAACGCTGTCTGACGGTCTTCCTAGTCCCCTGTCGACGTCGCGGTTACCGGCCTCGCGAAGTAGCCTTTGCGATGGCGGACCCGGATGTCCGGCTTGGTTACGTCAACCTTGATTTCCCGGAATTTACCGTCTCTGATCTTGTTGGTCGAGACGTAAGCAACGTTGTACTGACTTCGCAGTTCCTCGTTGATCGCTTGAAAAGCTTTGGTCAAGTCTTTGGTCGAGAACGGAAAATAGGCGTGGCCCCCCGTGTTCTCAACCAACTGCTTGAGGGCGTTGTCACCCTCGTGGTCGATATCGGCGCCAAAACGGGTGGTACTGATGGCGAAAATCGTCACTTCGGCCCGATAAGCCATATCCAATGCCTATTCGTAAGTGTGATGGCTTGTCACATCGGCGCCGTCTGAGAGGATCACCAGGACCTTTCGTCCAGATTCCTCCTCGAGCATTTTCTGTTCGCAAATCAGATATATGGCGTCATACAACGAAGTGCCGCCGCCCGCTTTGAGATTCTTGATTTCCCGCACGAGGTCATTGGCGTCGGAAGTGAAGTCGTGAAGGAGAGTGACGCCACTGTCGAACTCGAGAAGCAAAGCCCGGTCGGTGGGCCGCATGACGGCATACAGAAAATCGAGGGCAGCTTCCTTCTCAAACTCCAGTTTCAGCTTGACGCTGGAACTGGTGTCGACAGCAAGCGCGATGCTCAACGGCAAGTTCGTCTGCTGGACGAAGTTCGTTATTTGCTGGAGGACGCCTTCTTCGACGATGCGAAAATCGCTCGGGCTCAATTCGGTGACGAACTTGCCCGACTTCTCATCGCGGACGCTGACCAGGACATTGATCGCCTCTACTTCCACGCGGAAGGGCTCTCGCTGCTGGTCCTGGGGCGCGACGGGAACGGTCATCAAGCACAAGGCGGCAAGCGCCAGAGGGTAAAACCAGAGTCTTTTCATGGCAACAACCCGACAATTATTCCAAACGGGCCAAGAACTCTGCAAGCTCCACGGGCAGGGGAGAGTCGAAACTCACACGTTCCCGGCGAACCGGATGTCGAAACGCGAGAAAGCCCGCGTGGAGGAAATGCCTCCCCAGGCTCGTAACCTGCTTGATGAGAACAGCGCCTGCAGGCACCCCCCGCAGGAAACGGCGGGGCTCTCCTCCGTAAGTCTCATCGCCTACTACCGGGTGCTTCAGATGCTGGAGATGGACTCTGATTTGGTGAGTCCTGCCGGTGTGAAGCACCACGCGTAACAGTGAGAAATGCCGGAGCAGGCGCAGCACTTCGTATTCAGTAACCGCTTCGCGCAGTTTCCGGCTCCGCGTCGATATTCGGGTTCGCACTGCCGTATCCCGGCCGAGAGGCACCTGAATAACGCCCTTCTTTTTCTCCAGATGCCCGTAGACAAGCACCTGGTACTGTTTTTCTACTTCCCGGCGTCGGAACTGCCCGGCGAGCGCCTCGTGGATCTGCTCGTCCTTGGCGACAACTAAGAGGCCTGACGTCGCCTTGTCCAGCCGGTGCACTATTCCCGGCCTTTCAGTCCCCCCTTGACTGAGCTGTCGGAAGTGATAAAGGAGGGCGTTGGCCAAAGTCCCGCGGCTGACACCGGCACCCGGGTGAACCACCATTCCGGCCGGCTTGTCCACCACGATCAACCATTCATCCTCATAGACGATCTTTAGCGGAATAGGTTCAGCGAGAAGCTGTGACGGTGCCAGCGGTGGCGGATCGACCTCGATCTCTTCACCCGGACGAAGCGAATACCCGGCCTTGGTCTCCTGGCCATCGACCCGAACGCGCTCCGCTTTAATCCAGGCTTGAATGAGAGATCGGCTCCGTCCCTCGAGCTTGGACACCAGATAACGATCCAGGCGCTGGTGAGCATCAGCGGCATCTACGGTGAGTTTGATCAAATCACACTCGCTTGTCTTGCCGTTGTGTTCGCAGAAACCAGTAAAGAATTAGCCCGGCTGGGATTATCAACAGGCTGACGAATTGCGAGGTCGAGACCCAGGCGAAAACGAAACCGCGGTCAGCATCGCCCCTGAAGAACTCAAGGATAAACCGCGCTACCCCGTACAGGATCAGATAGAGGGCGAAAATCTGGCCTGAAAAACGCTTCCTGCGATAAAGCAAGAGCAGGATGGCGAAAATGAGCAGAGTCGTAAACGATTCGTATAGCTGTGCCGGGTGAAGCGGCACATTGAGGGGCACACCGGTGCGCTCGCTCGCGTAGACACTAGTGAAGGTGACCGCCCAGGGTACGTTGGCCGGGCTCCCATAGTCACACCCGGCTGCAAAACAGCCGAGCCGGCCGATAGACTGCCCGAGCGCAATCGCCGGTGCACATGCATCCGACATCGGCCAAAACGGCAGCCGGGGGTTTTTCCAAGCATAGAGCGCACTTCCGCCTATCGCCCCCAGCAGCCCGCCGTAAAACACGCCCCCGGCGCGCCAGAACTCGATGCTCAGCAGCAGTGAAGGTTCCTCCAGGTACGTCCCCAGCTCGCTGAGGACCATCAGCAGTTTAGCGCCGATCAAGGCTGCTATGATCACCACAAAGCCCAGATCCCAGGCATAAGCGCGAGGAAGGCCGTTCTTCTCGGCCAGATGCGCTGCCAAGGCGATGGCCACCAGGTAAGCGGTCACAAGCAGAAGCCCGTACGTGTGAATTGTCAGGGGGCCAATTTCGAGGAACTTGGGATACATATTCGGTTTGCGGGCTGCCTGTTACCGGTCGGAAACCAAAAGCCGATTACGATTACGAGCACGAGCACGAAAACCAGGGCGGGCATTGATGACAAACCTCGCGCCGCTTTTCGTGCTCGTGCTCGTAATCGTAATCGGCTTTTAGCTTCCGAACCGTGAATTCACGATGAACTTTACTGCTCTTCTTTCTCCTTCTTCGCCTCAGCTATGACTTTCTCAGCAATATGAGCGGGAACGACGTCGTAGTGAGAATACTCCATCCGGTAATTCCCGCGACCGCCGGTCAAAGAAGTAAGTACGGGAGCGTAGCTGAGCATTTCGGCCAGCGGGACCTGGGCCTTGACGACCTGGTTGTTCCCCTTCCGATCCATGCCCTGGATTCGGCCTCGCCGACTGTTCAAGTCGCCCATGATGTCACCGGCGTTTTCCTCGGGGACATAAATCTCTACATTCATGATGGGCTCAAGAAGGACAGGTTTCGCCTCTTCCATGGCTTTCTTGAAGGCGAGGGACCCGGCAATCTTAAAGGCCATTTCGGAGGAGTCGACTTCGTGGTAGCTGCCGTCGAAGACACTGACTCTAAAGTCCACAACCGGGTAACCGGCCAGGAAGCCTCTCTCGGCGGATTCAATAACCCCTTTTTCAACCGCCGGAACGAATTGCCGCGGAATGGAGCCACCGAAGATGTCATTCACGAACTCGAATCCCTTGCCGCGTTCCAGCGGCTCCATCCTGATCCAGCAATCGCCGAACTGGCCGTGGCCGCCTGTCTGCTTCTTGTGCTTTCCCTGGACCTCGGCTTTTCCCAAAATCGTCTCGCGATACGGGACCTTCGGAGGTCTTAGAATGACCTCGACGCCGAATTTCTTCTGCAGTTTGGCAACCACGACTTCTACGTGCAACTGGCCGCTTCCGGAAAGGAGAAACTCCTTGGTCTGCGGGTCTCGACCAAAGCGGATTGAAGGATCCTCCTCGATGATGCGCGCGATAGCCGATCCGATTTTGTCTTCATCACCCCGGGATTTCGGCAGGATCGCGAAGCTAATGGCAGGTTCCGGAAAATCAACCTTCTTGACGAGAGTCGAAAATCCTCTTTCACCGAGCGTGTCACCCGTCGTCGTCTCCCGTAGCTTCAAAACGGCGCAAATGTCGCCAGCCCGGGCTTCGGGGACCGGTTCGTTCGTCTTACCCTGCGGGATTTGGATGGGGCCGAGCCGCTCATCCTTGTCCTGGTTTAAATTCCTCAATGTTGAATCGCCCTTAAGGGTCCCCGATACGACCTTGATCATGCTGATCCGGCCCGCGAACGGGTCCGCCAGGGTCTTGAAAACGAAAGCGAGCGTCTTGCCCTCCTTCTTGACCGGGAGTTCTCGAGGCTCCTTGCTGTTCGTATCGAGCCCAACAAACGGTTCGCGTTCAAGAGGCGTCGGAAACAGCTTGACGATGGAGTCCATCAGTTGTTTGACGCCAATATTCAGGGTCGCGGAGGTGCAGACCGCCGGGGCGATCGCGCGATTCTTGAGCGAGGTGCGCAGCCCGCTCATCAGCTCATCATCGGACAATGTCCCGTGCTCGAAAAACTTCTCCATCAGTGAGTCGTCGCCTTCAGCCACCATCTCGATCAATTGCGAGCGAAGTTCTTCAGCCTGATCCTTGAGCTCGGCCGGGATGTCCGACTCCTTGAAGTTGCCGCTGCCATCCGGTTGGTACATGAAAGCGCGGTTGCGGATCAGATCGACCACGCCGGTGAAATTTTTCTCATCTCCAATCGGCAGGGCAACAGGAACGACTACTCTTCCGAAAACCGCGTGCAGTGATTCGAGTGTCCGGGAAAAACTGGCCCGTTCACGATCCAACTTGTTTATAACGACGACCCGGGGAATTTTGAACTCTTCGGCGTAAGACCACACCTCCTCGGTCTGAACCTCAACTCCTGCGACGGCATCGACGAGAACCAGAGCGGCCTCAGCACCGATGGTCGCCGCTTTTGCGTCAAGGATAAAAGCCCGGTAGCCGGGAGTGTCGAGCAGGTTGATCTTGGTGTTGTTCCACTCGCATCGAGCCAGAGCCGTGTTAATGGTGATGCGACGCTGGATTTCATCTTCGTCGTAATCAGTAACGGTGTTTCCTTCTTCTACTCGGCCCAGTCGATTGACAGCGCCCGCGGAATAGAGCATCGCGCTTACGAGGGAGGTCTTTCCGGAGTCTCCGTGCCCCACGACTGCGATGTTCCGGATGTTCTCGCTGTCGAATACCTTCATAATGATTCCTTTCTGCGGTATAGTGAAAAATCGAAATGTAGCACAG
>Ga0105104_10003413_pt1 | contig 11326 bp, 6 predicted proteins | sample PPLLaktember2015_3_FD_87034 | JGI IMG/M metagenome (GOLD analysis project Ga0105104, IMG submission 87034) | Freshwater sediment microbial communities from Prairie Pothole Lake near Jamestown, North Dakota, USA - PPLs Lake P7 Core (6) Depth... | ecosystem: Environmental > Aquatic > Freshwater >... | reverse complement strand
GCTCCTTGTGACATAATCTGTTCACCTCGTTTGTGTTGGATTTCCTGGCTTGGATATCCTATTATACCCTATTATAGGGGCACAAACGAGGCTTTTTCTTTTTTTTGATGAATTTTTTAGGATGCGGCGCAGTATGGTGTACCTGGAGATAGGTCTCGACGTATCGATGAAACCAACCGCCTGGTTTATGCAGTAGATAATGAATATTTAACAATTATCTCTTGCCGGTATCACTATTAATAAATTTTTTGCCAGCCCCTTTTTTCTCTGTGCTCTCTGTGTCCTCTGTGGCTTTTACCTGGCCGCCCTGATGGAGTTAAAAATCGAAATCCGCTTCTAAAGGCTGAACAGTATCCCGGGCAATCGACGGCGTTCTTTCGCCGGGGGTGAGTATTTCGATATCTGCGATTTTTTGATGCGGGTCCGCTGCAACACCCCCTAACAAATACACATAACGTCGAAGAAACCGCTCCATAGTCTCCCGCTTAAAAAGAGTGGTGCTGTATTCCAGGTCCAGATCGATCGCATTTTCTTTTTCCCAGGCTTCCAGGTAGATATCCAGCTTGGCGATTTTTTCTTCGATCGGATACGGCGTAAACGACACTCCTTCAACCTGGAGCTGCGAACGCGAATAATTTTGAACCAGCAGCATCACATCGAAGAGCGGGTTCCGTTTGGTCCCGGTTTCCAGGCCCAGTTTCCGCGTTAACTCGCGAAACGGGTACTCCTGGTTTTTATAGGCGTCGAGGGTATTGGTTTTCACTTCTTCTAAAAATTGGAAAAAGGTTTTTTCATGGGTAGGGAAATTCCTAAAAACGAGTGTTTCTACAACGAGGCCCACCACGTCGTGTAAATCTGGGTGGTCCCGGTTGGCTGAAGCTGTACCGATGATAATGTCGTATTGGCCGGAATATTTGCTTAAAAGGACATTAAGCGCAGCCAACAGGACCATGAACAACGTGGAACGGGTGGACTCCATCAAGGCAAATACCTTGTCACGGTTTTTTTTTTCGATTTGAGTATGGATCGATGCTCCCTGGAACGAGATGGCATTCAACCTGGGAAAATCCGCAGGCATCCTGAGTTGAGGGATCGGGGGCGCAAAATACGAGAGCCAGAATTCTTCCTGTTTTTTTAATTCACCCGACTCCAAACGCCGGAGCTGCCATTGAGAAAAATCCGGGTATTGAAGAGAGGGGAGCGGAAGGGTTTTTCCCTGGTAAAATTCGGTGAATTCTTTCATGATAACATCTTCGGATATCCCATCGGTAATAATGTGGTGCATATCTACGATGAGAATGTGACACGGTGCAGAACCGGGCTGCGCAGGAGGAAATGAATAAATCCCCACGCGAAACAACGGCGGAACCGCAAGATCAAAAGGACTGACAAAACGGGTTAAAAGCGGCGAATCGAGAATTTCTACTTCGATTTTAATGTCTTGATGAATCACCTGGACCGGTTGGCCCCGGATTTCTTGAAAAGAAGTTCTCAAAGCCCCGTGACGCTGCATAATTTTATTGAAACAAGCCCGGGCTCTTTCAATATCCGGGGAACCTTCGGCTTTCCATGCCATCGTACCGTTGTATACAGTGCTTTGGGGATCGATTTGCCGGAGCATGTACAACCGTGTTTGAGCGGAAGACAGCGGGTAATACTCCCTTTCTTCCTGGGGTAAAACCGGGTTAAAATCCCCTGCGGTTAAACCCCGGATAAAGAGTGACAATTCACGGATTGTGGGTCTTTTTAGAACTTCCGCCAGGGGGATCCCCACCTGGAACTCCTCCCGGACAGCAGCAGCCAAACGCGCAGCTTTCAACGAGTGCCCCCCGAAATGAAAGAAACTGTCATCCGGCCCGACATCCGTACCCAGAACATCTTTCCACAGTTTCGCCATCCTGTCCATGACCGCATCGACACCCCGTCGACTGGAATATGAAGGCTCCCGGCTCGACGGAGAGGGAATGAAACCCGAAGAAGGAGTATCGATATCTATTTTACTGTCTTTATATGTTTGCCGGGGGATTAAATCTATGATTTGGATCGGTAGACTTTCGATTTTTTTGTCCGCGTTGGAAACCATGTGTTTGAGTATTTGGAAAAAGGAGTCCGCTAGTTGGGAGACAGCGGTTTCATGGAAGATAGAAGCGTTATAGATCAATTGAAGTTCCACCGTATGGAATTGCGTGATAATGACCATGACATCGTACGGGGACGTAGATGAAGAAGAGAAGGAGGTAACAGTCAGACCTAAAGAATTCGGAGTTTTCATCAATCCCGGGTCCAGCGGGTAATTTTCCAACACTACCAGGGAATCGAAAGGCGGGCAATCCCGAACCGGGGGAGGAGAATCGAAAGCAAACTCCTCCCGTTGGTTTAGATGATGATGAACCTCCCGGAGAATATCGAGAAAAGTTCGGTCGTTTATTATTTTTACCAAAAGCGGGAGCGCGGCGATGAACATGCCTACCGTATTTTCAATGTCGGGGATGGGGATATTTCTCCCGGATACCGTCGTATTGAAAAGGATATCTTCCCGTTGAGCGATTTGGTGAAGAAGCACGGCCCACACCGTATAAAAAAGAGAAGCAAGCGTGATTTTGTTTTCCTTGACAAAAATTTCGAGGGCTTGATCACTTGCGGGATCGAGAGCCGCGGTATATATTTTATCGCCCTTACTCACGGGTTTCGAAACGGCAATGCTGGTATAGAAATCGATTTTGTTTTTGCATTCGTCCCAAAAATGGTTTTTTAGTTCGTTTGGGGGTGTTTGCTCGATGTTTTGGAGATAAAGGACAAACTCCCGGAATTTTGCTTTTTTATTTTGTATTAGATTCCCAGGGACCTTTTCGAGAAAAGGTTCCTGGACCTCCAAAAGCTTTTGGTTATGGAAAAATTCTTTGAGAATAATGCCGGTGCTCCACCCGTCATAGAGGATGTGATGGTGGCTGATTATTAAAACCGATTCATGCTGGTTGATGGTACAAAGTGTGACGCGGAAAGGAACATCGTGAAGATCAAAAAGTTCCTGCTTATCGCGGGTTTTTATTCCTCGAATCCATTGGGAATGAAGCTCTTCAACGGGATGACCCGCGTTTTTGGGGGTGAAAACTTCGAAACGGAGGGAGGGGGAATAATTTTTTAAAACGACCTGGACCGGTTCTTTGACGTTTTCCCAGCGAAACACGGTCCTGAGTGATTCGTTGAGTCGGGCGACTTCCTGCCAGGCCTGGGTGAAGCGGTTTTTATCGATGTTCCCTGTAATATGAAGGCATAATTGCTCGAAATGGAAATCGCCGTGTGGGTTTTCCAGGTAATGGATCAGCATGCCCATTTGAGTAGGGGTGAGGCGGAAGATGTCTTCGATGTTTTTTTTATCTATTTTTTCTTCCATGAAGATAATTTGAGTCACTTAGAACTCAGAGGGCACAGAAGATTTTTTTTCTTTGTGCCGAAAATAAATTCACCGTGTGGGGTGTGGGGGCGGAATCAAAATCCGCCCTTCCGGTGAATTATCGATTAACAATTATCAATTGGGGATTTCGTGCAACCCCAGGTTTGATTTATTATTTATTGAGTTTAAAATCAGGTGCCGGCCACATTCAGCTTGGAAACCAGGATAGACGGCGAGGTAATGGATGATCTCCAGCGGTTATCGTCGGCGATAGCGATGATGTTCCGGTAGAGTTCCAAAATGTTCCCGGCTATTGTAATTTCTTTAACCGGCATGGTAATCACGCCGTTTTCCACCAGGAAACCGGAGCATCCGAAAGAAAAATTACCGGTGACTGCATTAATCCCGCTGACGAACAGGTCGTCCGCCAGGAGGCCGTTTTTCATTTCGTGGACCAAATCGTCGAGGGTGCCTTGGCCGGATTGGAGGTAGAAGTTCCCGGCGCAGATATGGGGTTCGGAGTTATAGGTGCGGGAGGCATTCCCGGTGAGGTTCATTTTTAATTTGGCTGCGGAGTAGGAATTGTGCAGGTATGTATTTAGTTTTCCTTTTTCGATCACGATTTTTTTGATGCCGTTCATGCCTTCGCCGTCGAAAGGATAGGAGCCGGGGAACCGTGGGATTAGCGGGTCGTCGATAACCGTGATGGTATCGGGTAAGAGTTTTTCTCCCAGCCGGTCGACCAGGAAGGAGTTTTTGACCACCAGTTCTTCGCCGTCCAGTGCGTCGCCCAGGAGGTCCAGGAGGGATTCTGCCGTTCGGTAGGAGAAGACCACTTTTCGTTCGCCGGAGGGGATTTTTTTCCCGCCCAGCCGTTTAATGGCTTTTTCAGCGGCGATTTCGCCGATGCGTCCGATATGTTCCATGGAAGGTAAGTCGTGGTAATGTCGTTTCCATTCGGACCAATGGTCGGTTTCTTTGAGCCCGTTTTCTTCGGCTATGGCGGAATAGGAGAAGCAAAAGGAGGACCGGGAGAAATGTTTATCCAGCCCTTCGGTGGTAAAGAGGTAGGCGTGGGTTTTGCTGCCGGAGAAGTCTGCGGTTTCGGATGGGATGATTTTATTGTCGAAGGCCAGGGCGCTGGTTTCGATGTGTTTTAAGCCTTCTTTGATGAGGGGGATGTCCAGTTGGTCGAAGTGGGTATCAACCAGGTCCAGGTCTTTGATTTCGCCGTCGAATTCGGGGGGGTTTAGCAGTCGGCGGAATTTATCCGGGCTTAGGAAGTCGATGCTTTCCAGGGCTGTTTTAATTTTTGTTTCCATATTTTCGAAGTCTTCGCCGGAGAAGGAGATGATGATGCTTTTATTATTTTTCAGCAGCCGGACGCCTGTGGAAACAGCCACGGAGGTCAGCAGTTTTTCGATTTCGCCTTTTCTCAGGCTGATTTCTTTGGAGTCGGTTTGTGCCATAGTGACCTGGGCTGTGCAGCCAAGTTTTTTAGAAATTGCGATGATATCTTCTGCAACCAGTTTTAGATCAGTCATTTTCGGTACCTCCCACAGTAATATAAGATAGTTTGACGGTTGGGATGCCAACGCCGACGGGGATGTGTTGGCCTTCTTTGCCGCAAGTCCATTTCCCGTCGCTGATAACCAGGTCATTGCCAACCATTTCCACTCGTTTTAAAATTTCCGGTCCGTTCCCGATCAAGGTAGCGCCTTTCATCGGGTATTGGATGGCGCCGTTTTCGATATAGTATCCTTCGGTAACGGAGAACACGAAATCGCCGGAGGTAATATCTACCTGGCCGCCGGAAAAGGTTTTGGCGTAGATTCCTTTTTTCACGCTTTTCAGCATTTCGTCGAAGCTGTATTGGCCTGCCAGCATGAGGGTGTTGGTCATCCGGGGGTAGGGAATTTCCTGGAATGATTCTCGTCTGCCGTTCATGGATTTGGTTTTGAAGTGGTTAGCTGTGATAATGTCGAACATGTAGGTTCGGAGAATGCCGTTTTCGATCAAGACTGTGGAGCCTGTATCGTTGCCTTCGTCGTCTACGTTGATGGAGCCGCGTTCAAAAGGTAAGTCGGCGCGGTCGATGATGGTGCATTGGTCTGATGCGACTTTTTGGCCGATTTTGCCGCTGAAAGCGGAGCTGCCGCGGTAGTTGAAATCGGCTTCCAGGGGATGTCCGATGGATTCGTGGAGTAGGATACCGGACTCGCCGGAGCCGAGTAAGACTTCCATTTCGCCGGCGGGTGCGGGTTTGGCGTCGAGTAGGAACAATGCAATGCGTACGGCTTCTTCTGCCAGTTGTTCCGGTGGATTTTTGTCGAAATACGAGAGGTTGATGCGTCCTCCGCCTGCTTGGTAGCCGCCTTCCCGTGTTTTATTTTTCTTGACGATTACGGTAATCCCGAATTGGAGTAAAGGTCGGACGTCGTAGGCTTCGACTCCGGCTGAATTGACGATCATGAGGGTTTTAGTGCTTTCGGTTAGGAATACGTCGACTTTTTCTACCAGTGGGGAGATGGAGAAGGCTTTTTCTTCGGCGCGTCTGAGGATTTTTATTTGTTCTGTGGGGTTTTGGTCCACCAAATAAGGTAGATCGTACAGGTTGTGTTTGCCGGTGAAGCCGGTTACTGAGAGTGGTGTGGGGGTTCCTGCGATTTCCGAGGCTTCGGACACGCATTTTTTGATATTTTCTTCCGACAGGTTTTCGGTATAGGAGAAGCCGGTGTTATTTCCGCGGATGACGCGGATGCCTGCGCCTGTGACGTAAGAGGAAGATATCCTGGAGATCAGTCGTTCGCTCAGTTTGATGCTTCGGGAGATGGAGTGTTGGGCGTAGATTTCGGAAAAATCGGCCGGGTGTTTGAGGGGTTGAGCGATGATGGAGTGGAGTTTTTCGCAGGGGGGGAGGCCGTGGCGGTAGAAAAGGTTGCGGGTATCGGTTATTAGTTGTTGTCTTTCGCTATTTATCATAGTCATTTTCGATCCTTTGTTATATTTTTGTCTTGATTATTTTCACCTGTTGTTTTTAAATGAAAGGAAGTGGTGAAAGCCTATATTAATATGTTTTGAAATAAAATTCAAGTGTTTCCGTGAAATTCTATTAATTCTAATTTTGGAAATGACATTCGGACAGTCAAAAATTTTTCTACCTAAATCGCACAAGGAGCCCGGTGGTTAAAAAGTAAAATCGAAGCTGCCGCTAACCAAAGTTTTTGGTCCCACCTTTTTACAAAAAGGTGGGTGGTCTACAGTTTGCGGACCAGTTTTTTCAATTGGTGGATATCTTCTTTTTTTACCGGGGGTTTGCCGTATCGCAATCGAACGAATAAACCGGTGATCTGGCTGACCAGCCCGGATTTTTGGGGGAAACGGACGGAGGCGCGTTCCTGGAAATGGATGGGGCCTTCCCAGTGCATCCGGGTTATCCCGATTTTGCCCATTTTTATACAAAAATACTGGTAAAGTTTGAGTACGGGGTCCGGGCTGAGGGCGCGGCGCTTTAAAAAATAGGATAAAATAAAAAACAGCACCGGGATAATGACCAGGACTGCTATCAACAATTCGAAGCGTTCGACGTGGTCGAAACCGAGGAGTTTCATAAAATCCAACTGCCGGAACCGGTCATAGCTAATGATCCACACGTCCCATTTATAATTGATGTTATCCCAATGCTGCTTGAGGAAATTCATGACCCGTTTGAAGAAACTCCCTTTGAGTGCGTTTTCGATGGCTTCTTCGCGGGACCGGCCTTGTAAGATTCCCATAGCCGAGAGCGTTTCGCTCACTTCCATCCCGTACAACAGTCGTTCCGGTGAAATCCATGCGGTTGGATCTACACGGACCCATCCCCGGTCTTCGAACCATACTTCCGTCCAGGCGTGAGCGTCTCTTTGGCGGACTTCCAGGTATTTTCCCACCTCGTTGTATTGGCCGCCCTGGTATCCCACGATAACCCGCGATGGAACTCCGGCTGTGCGCATGAGCAATGCAAAGGCCGAAGCATAGTGTTCGCAAAAGCCTTTTCGTTTATCGAAAAGGAAATCTCCGTTCGGGTTTTCTTCGTCCATCACTCCCGGTTTGAGAGTATAAACGAATCCGCCTGTGGTGAAGAAATTTTCGGCTTCTTTTACGATGTCTGCGTTTGAAGAGGCTTTATCTTTCCACTCCATTGCCAGTACTTCCAGTCGGGGGTCCAGTTTTCTGGGTAGTTGCAGAGATCGTTGCCTGGATTCTTCCGTCAATTCTTCGATGTTTCCGGTGTTTAGCCGTGAAAACACGTCGTAGCGGTAAAGGGATTTAACCGGGAATAGAGTTTGAAAGGAGCCGTCCGGTAATTGGCCGCTCCATCGTGGGAGAACGAGGGGGCGATCAATCCCGAACAACCAGCGTTGATTATGGGGTTGAAGCGTGATGCGCTGTAAGATTCCTTCCCCAGTCATGGGCGGTTGTCGCCGATACCGGGCAGGGAAAATGTCCTGGTGCCACTTTTCGCCATCTGTGTACCACAATACGATGCCGCGAAAATACAAATCGACCGGCCGGGGCATGTCGTTATTGGGAAATTCCACCTGGAAAGCCAGGATATTGGATTGCGCCGTTTCGGCAATCTGCCCCGGCGATATCATATCGCTGATGCCGGACTGGAAACGGCTCAAGGATTCCTGGGATAGGTTCCACAATGGTCCGGTTGTCCGGGGGAACAGGAAAAATAATATGATCGTGAAAGGCAAAGAGAAAGCGAAAAGACGCAATGAGAATTTCAACACGTGGGATATCCTGACTTTATCCGTCTCCTTACCGGGGTGATTCAACCGGATCAGCGAACCGGTAATTAATATGGTAGCTGTTAAAGTAAACGCCAGGTCTTCGATGGATTGATCGAATAAAAAGTTCCCGAACACCAGGAAGTAGGCGAGGAACACTAAAATCATGAAATCCCGGCGGGTATTTAATTCCATCAGTTTAAACGTCGATAAAACGATTAATGCGGTTATCCCAGGATCTCTGCCCATGTAAGAATGATAAGTGATTAGAATTCCCACTACAGATGCCCCGGCCAGGGTTAATCGCAACGGAGCGGAAGGCAGCGGTTTATCTCTAATGATCTGGAAATAAGCGTATCCTCCCAGTACCAGGAAGGCAGCCAACGCCCATGCCGGTGTATGCGGTATGTGCCACCCCGCTGCAATGGTTAGCGATATCGCCAGCCAATGGATTGCACTCTTGGGTATGGGCAGGTCTTTAATGGGGTCTACTATTTTTATTGTCGTTTTTTTTGCTTTTATCATGGTCTTGCCGTATATTTAAAAACCGCTAAGGTTTCCAGGCATTTCACGGTATGGCCCGGGCTTGAATCCACCTGGACCTGCGAATCCGGTAACCGCAGCCCGAACTCTTTTCCTTCGCTGTCTGCTTCCAGTATCCATCGTGCCAGTTGAGAGAGCCGCGTTTCAATTCCCAGGCCTTCCAAATGTCGCCAATCGAACCACAGTTGATTCGTTCCTCCGCCCGTGAATTCTTTGATATTCATGGGCCGTCCCCTGGCCACTGCTTTCCAATCCACATGATGCATCGATTCACCGACCCGGTAGGGGCGAAGTCCCACGAAATCATCCCCCCCTTTGGTATAGAAACCTTCCGTGCTTTCTTCTTCGTGCGGTTCCGGTTCCGGCCACGGTTTGGTTCCCACTGGTTTGGGATAAACCAGGTAAACCTTATCCACGCGGATATCCATCTGGCTGCGGAACAAACCGAGGGGGTAAAGGGTCAATATAGTGATGTGAGAGAGAAGGAAACGTCCGCGTTTGGGAACGCTGATAGAAAATTTTCCACTGGTGCGGGAGAGAGAGTTAACCGAAAAGGGGCCGGAGAAATCCGGGGAGTACTCGCTTGCGGCAGCCGAAGTGTAAATGGAAACGCGGTCGCCCCGTGTTTTATTGTTCAACTCGAAGGTGAATTGAAGGGTATCTCCTGCGAACACGGGTTGGGATAATACATTGATTATTTCGATGCCTTTGAGGTTGTTGCGGGTATAAAGAAGGGTGATCACCATGAGGCTGGAGAGTAAAAAACAGAGGATGTACGCCATATTGTTGCCATAATTGATTGAAGCTACCAGCATGGCGAACAAAATTAAGATCAGGGTGTAGCCTGGACCTGTTGGTCGCGTGGAAGGTCGGTTTTCTTTTGTTTCTTTACTCATGATTTTATACCTACTATTCATCACCGGTTTTCAGAACTCTTTTGTAAGCCATCACGGATGGGAGGGTTGTCGATACCTCCCAAAATTTTTTAAAAAGTATATGTTCAAAGGCATTTGTGGGGGTCCAGGGGGCGTCTTTTCACGAAAAGAACCCCCTGGTCGTCGAATACGATATTTTTTAGTGTTCATGGTGTAAAAAGGGTTACCGGTTAATGGCAATGGATTTGATCAATTGTTCCGAAGCCGGGTTTCCTTTGTGTTTGATTTTGCTTCCTTCGGGGTCTAAGCGGTGTTCCAGGACGTAGCCTGCCACGGTCTGGATATCTTCCGGCAGTACTGCGTCGCGGTTTTCCGACATAGCCCAGGCTTGTGCGGCGCGAACCAGGGAGATGCCGGCGCGGGGGGAGAGGCCCAGGTAATGGTGGGAGCCGCTGCGGCTTGTCCCGATGATATCTTGCACATAATCCAGGATCGCATCCGATACGTGGACTGTGGGAACTTTTGCTTGCATTTCCAGCAGTGTTTCCACGTTGATCATCGGTGTTAAGCGTTTTAGCATATCCAACCGGCTTTCGCCTACCAGGATTTTTCGTTCTGCCTGGTAATTCGGGTAGCCCAGGTGGATGCGCATGAGGAAGCGGTCCAGTTGGGATTCGGGTAGGGGGAAAGTCCCGACGTGGTAGCGTTGATTTTGGGTAGCGATGACAAAGAATGGGTTTGGCAGTTGGTGGGAAATCCCGTCAACGGAGACCTGGCGTTCTTCCATTGCTTCCAGTAAAGCGCTTTGGGTTCGGGGTGTGGCGCGGTTCAGTTCGTCGGACAAGATCATTTGTCCGAAGAGTGGGCCTTGGTGGAAACGGAATTCCTGGGTATCTTTGTCGAATATCGATGTTCCCACGATATCGGCGGGTAAAAGATCGGCAGTGAACTGGATGCGGTTGTAGGTTAAACCCAGGGTTTTAGCCAGGGCCTGGGCTAAAGTGGTTTTACCTACGCCCGGGATATCTTCGATGAGCAGGTGTCCTTTAGCCAGTAGGCAGGTGAAGACCAGGCGGATTTCCAATTCTTTTCCCAGGATGATTTGGCCGATTTGGGCGGTTATTTTATCAATTGTGCTTTTCATTCTTTTTATAATCCTTTTAAAAAATTTGTTTTAATTGTTTTATTCTAAACCATTCAAAAATGTTAATCAATACTTATTTTAAATTTCGATGGAAAAGAAAAAGATCGAGGGAGGAAGGGTGAAGAGAAATGGATTTCGAAATACCCGCAAATAGCAAAGTCCTGGAGGGCGAATTGGAGTGAATTGAGCGTATACTTCAAATATTCGCCAGAGATAAGGCGATTGATTTATACGACGAATCCAATAGAGAGTGTGAATCGAAGAATAAGGGGAAGTTTTCACAAAGTCAAAAACTAAAGCATTGCCCCCCGTTCTTTTGATCATTTGCACGCACCGTGCTGTGTTTTTTTTGTGGTTTTTATGCAAATCATGCAGCCGATGAGGTTAGAACCTCAACGATGTCCTAAAGACCTCGACGATGGCTTACAAACCTCGCGATTAACCAAAAACGGCCATCGATGCGCTTTTGTGTTCAATTTTATGCCTTTTTTGCAAGCGTTGCACCTTTTTTCTGCAATCGCATGCGATTTCTTAAAATTTTGTATCCCCCATTAGAATTGAATGCAAATTCTTAAAACGATGGAGAAAATTTCTT
>Ga0105104_10003410_pt1 | contig 11327 bp, 7 predicted proteins | sample PPLLaktember2015_3_FD_87034 | JGI IMG/M metagenome (GOLD analysis project Ga0105104, IMG submission 87034) | Freshwater sediment microbial communities from Prairie Pothole Lake near Jamestown, North Dakota, USA - PPLs Lake P7 Core (6) Depth... | ecosystem: Environmental > Aquatic > Freshwater >... | reverse complement strand
TGTGGGGAATCCGGAACATTACCCGGGAATACCTGGGGATCTGCACCGATTGGCCAAGGCCGGCGGACTACGACGGGAACGGTGCGGATGACCTGGCGATCTTCCGCGACTACTCGGCACTATGGGCTATCCGTAACCTGACCCGGGTGTATTTCGGAGGAACGGGAGACATCCCGGTTACGCGGTAAAAACAGGCTGGATGGGAAGACAAGGGCAGCCCTCGTTTGTGACGGGGGCTGCCCTTTTTCCCTGCTCAAGGTGTGGTGAGCAAAGCCCGCAGTTTGCGTTCGGTTATCTTCCGGGTGGGAAGGGGATCCCCCAGTCTGATCACCGAGCGTTGGATATCTGAGGGCAGTTTGAGGAGGCGGAGGATCTGGTTGACCCGGGCTGGGGATATACCCATTTTTCGGGCCAGGTTGGCCTGGGAACCTATTTCTGGGGTTTCCAGCAGGTTCTTGTATTGGAGAGCAAGAATAAGGGGGTTAGGAAACGATTTGGGTGATTTTATGGGTATCTCATTGGAGTCAAGGGAGATACGCTGCTCACCATGCCTGGTCCGGTAGGGGTATAAATCAAAGCAGACCTCGAACCAAGGGTCGGGTGAGAGTGACGTTCGGGGAGTTTTAAAGCGGGAGGCCTTCAAGGCCTCCCGCTTTTAGCATTAGGAAATTATACAAATATTGCGATATCGCATTAATTATTCTGGAATACCGGATATATTTCGCTGTATACAGGGGTTAGGAAACTAATTGTCAGTAGATTATTCAGGACGAGGGACTGGATGATCAAACGAAGCGTCTCCGGGCCGGCGGTTGCAAAAGCCGGGGCCGGGGCGCCACTCACAATCGGGACAATTCCTGGAGCGGCCGTGAGGCCGCTCTTTTGTTATTTGTAGACCGCGGTGAACACGGCAAGCCCCGCGAGTAGGCAAGAGAAGACACAGACGTTTGAGCAGCGGAAACTGGACAGAACTCAACCTCAAGTCAGGAGGGAATTATGGGAGGGGTACTGTTGGTTTCAATGGCGGCGGCGCTGATCTGCCTGCCGGTCGGAGCGGTTGATTTCAGCGGTGATGGGACGGCAGACGTGACGGTTTTCCAGGATGATACCGGTCTCTGGGTGGTAAGGGGGGTGACCCGGTTTTACTTCGGGAGAACTGGGGATAAACCTGTCCCCGGGGATTACCGCGGAGCCGGCGTCTCCGAAGCGGCGGTCTTCCGGCCGTCTTCCGGCCTTTGGGCCGTCCGGTCGCTCACCAGGTTTTATTTCGGCCGGAACGGCGACTTCCCCGTCCGGGGGGACTTCAACGGCGACGGGACCGGGGATGCCGGGATTTGCCGGCCGGATACCGGGCTCTGGGCGATCCGGAACCAGACCCGAACGTATTTCGGCGCGGGCGGCGACGATGAGATAATCGCCGGAAATTTCAGCGGGGACGCGCCGGTTACCGGAGATTTCAGCGGCGACGGTGTGACCGAATTGGGGATTTTCCGGGAAAGCACGGGTCTGTGGGCGGTGCGGGGGATAACCCGGTTATATTTCGGAGCAACGGGCGACCGGGCCGTGACGGCCGATTACGACGGCGACAGCACCGTTGACCCAGGGATATTCCGGGAAAGCAACGGCCTCTGGGCCGTCCGGGGTATCAGCCGCTGCTATTTCGGCTCCGCAGGCGATCTTCCCCAGCCGGCGGACTATGACGGTACCGGCAGCGAGTTGATCGCGATCTTCCGGTCGGCGGCCGGACGCTGGGCAATCAGGGGATCCAGCCGGTTTTATTTCGGGTTGAGCGGCGATTGCCCGGCGTCCGCTGATATTTACCTCGATTTCTACCGGGATTTCAGCTGGATGGACTGGGCCAGCGCTTTCGATGCCTGCCAGGAAAAATTTTCTCGGGAGTACGCATTTACCGAGTGGAAGGGAATCGATTGGAACGCCCTTTCCGCGGCGTATCGTCCCCGGATCGCCGCGGCGGCCGGTTTCCGGAGCCAGACCGATTATTACCAGGCCCTGCGGGAATACGTTTATTCGATCCCTGACGGCCACGTCTCCATAGAAAGTTATAACTTGGCCGGGAGCAAGACCGATCGGGCCGTTAGGGAAGCGCGTATCGGCGGCGGTTACGGTCTGGGCCTGATCGGGCTGGACAACGGAAGAGTGGCGGCGCACCTGATCCTCAGGGGCGGCCCCGCCGACCAGTCCGGGATCAAGTTCGGAGCCGAGATCCTGGAGTGGAACGGCCTGCCGATTAAATCGGCCCGGGATGATATCTTTCCCATCTGGAGTTTCCTTCCCTCCGCCACTGGGGAGATGCGGCAGCTTCAGCAGTACCGGGGATTGACGAGGGCGCCCGTCGGGACGGTGGCCACTGTGGTTTACCGGAACCGGGGGGATAGCTCGACCTCCACCGCCGTTTTGATTGCGGAGGATGACGGGTTCCAAACCTGGTCCTTAACCGAAAACTTCCGGTGGGAGGATCCACCGGTCGCCTACGAGGTGCTGCCCGGCGGGTACGGATATCTGCGGTTCATGGATATGCCGGATTTTGAATCGGATGCCGGCGCGTTTGTCCGCCAGTCCGTGGCCGCGGCCATCCAGGACTTCAATGCCCAGACCGTGCGGGGGGTGATACTCGACCTCCGTCACAATTTCGGCGGCGCCGATAGCATGGCGGCCTGGCTCTCCGGCTGCTTCTACTCCCAGACGGATTTCTACGAATACATGTCGATGTACGATAAATTATCCGGCGATTTCATCGAAGTTGATACTTTGCCGATCAACCCCCAGGAACCGAATTACGCCGGGCCGGTGGTGGCGATGGTCAGCGTCGGCTGCATCAGTTCCGGGGAGGGACCGGCGATGGCGATTCAGCGTCTGCCCCGAGGGAGGGTGATCAGTTTTTATGGCAGCTACGGATCCTTCGGTATAGTCGCGGGACCGGTTATCAAACTGCCCGGCGGCTTCCAGTTGGCTTATCCCTTCGGACGGTCGCTCGACCGGAACCGGCGGATCCAGCTCGATGCCGACGGGAACGGCCGGGGCGGAGTTACCCCGAACATCCGGGTCCCCCTGGATGACGGAATACTGGACGACGGCTATTTTGAGGACACCTACTACTGGTATACCGACCTGCGCAAGGTGGAGCTGGAGTGCGTCATAGATATCTTCCCGCAACTGTTGAAGGGGATGGCCCGGAAGTCTCCTCAGATCGGTGGCAATCGGGAATAGTGCGGCGAAAAACTAGAGTAAGAGTGGTCCAGAGTGGGGGGGCACCTCAGCGGCGGGGTTATAATATACAAAGCAGGTCAAACAGTTGGGGCAGATCAGCTATACGAACCAACCGTGGAGGCGAGAATGAGCATCTCAGGCAAGTGTATGACGAGAGCAATCCGGATTGTCGCCCTGGCGCTGATGCTGGCGGCGCCGATCTTATTGGCGCAGACAATTCATGGCGCCAGCCGGGCAAAGACGTACCCGTTCGGCGCGAGCACGGCCAGCACCTGGGATTCCGTGGCGGCCAGCGGGGATTCCTTGTTCTGGGCGGCCGACGGGGGGGCGGTCAACCTGTATACCCGTTCGCTTGGCTCTGATATCGCCGTCCCGTTTTTCACGACGCAATACCTTCTGCCCCAGACGCTGAACGAAGAGAACCTCAGCGCTTTTCTGGCCATGGAACATGAGGAATACCATCTCGACGGCTGGTTCTTTCTCGGCCAACTGATCGAAGGCGAAGGGGAGCCGCCGCTGCCAAGCGAGATCAGCACTTTCGCCATCTCCGTCCAACGCAAGGACATCGCCCAGATCCCCGACACCTCGATTCGTCTGGCAGTCTTCCCCAGCATGGTCATTTTCCAGGGTCCCCGGCACGAGGGATACCTGTATGGCGGCGCCCTCGACCTAGCCCCCCAGGTGACGGTTACCTCCGACCCCTGGTCAGTGGTCGCGGTGGCGGACGGCGATTACGGGATGATCAGCATGGCCCTGGCGGAGGGGCGGATGGGGATGAAGGACGCGGTTTACCACCTGGCGGCGGATGTGGTCGACCAGGAGGAGCGCCGCCTCCAGACCGACGTCTGGATCAGGGACGTCTTCGGGGTCATCAACAACGGCTACGGGCCGGCGTCATTCTACCCCCAGTGGATAACGCCCGAGCAGCGCGAGAAGATCATCTCGGAATACGGCGGGTCTCTGGAAGCCTATCTGGTTGCGGAGAACGACCCGATGGTCTGCCAGGGCGATTACTACTACTCGACCCCGCAGCTCGAGGTCCTCTACTTCAGGGTCACCCGGGACGGCGACGAGGTTCTTACCGAGGGTCGCCGGGGCAGGCTCTGGATGGACTACACGGTGGCGAGTTACGACGAGCGCGCCTCGGAGATGGTCAAGTACAGCAAATGGCAGTGGTTCGCCATCCAGTTCACCCAGTTCTCCGGGAGCAACAGCTCCCTCATGGTGCTCAATACGGAGACTTTGAAGACGGAAGCACTGCCGGTGGCGAGATTCTACAGAGATGAAGTGAAAAGCCTCAACGGGGCGATAAACGCGACATACACCTGGGACATCGACAAGATCAGCATCACCCCGGTGGAAGGCTCGGTCTGGAAGAGCCCGGCCACGGGGATAACCTATTACACGAAATATGACATCGATCTTCTCTCCGGCGACCCGGCGATGAACGCCCACCTGACCGTCGCGATGGTCAGGGATGATTCGGAGCTGTACTTCCCCGGCGAGAACCCGATGTATGAGGGGGCGGGGACAGTCAGCGGGACCTTTGGCTCGGAAACAATAGCAGGATATGTATTTGCAGAATTTGAGCAAACATATCTCGATCCGACCTGGAACAATGATTACAACGGCGACGGAACATCCGACATCGGAATCTTCCGGGGGAGCACCGGCCTCTGGGCGATCCGCGGGGTGACCCGGGTTTATTTCGGTACGTCTTCAGACACTGTCGTTCCCGGGGATTACGACGGCGACGGGACGACCAATGTCGGGATATTCCGCCCCGCCACCGGCCTCTGGGCGATTCGACAATTTACCCGTTCCTACTTCGGACAAAACGGCGACTCCCCCCAACCGGGTGATTACGACGGGAACGGGACCTGGGATATCGGGGTCTTCCGGGCTGCCTCCGGTCTCTGGGCAGTCAGGGGAGTGACCAGCGCCTTTTTCGGCGCCTCGGGTGACACCCCGGTCCCGGGGTATTATGACAGGAGCACTCCTTTAATGGATTTCGGGATCTTCCGTCCCTCGTCCGGCCTCTGGGAGATTCGAGGAGTGACACGGGCATACTTCGGGTCATCGGTTGATACCGTTGTCCCCGGAGACTATAATGACGATGGGAGATGGGATATAGGGATATTCCGCCCATCCTCCGGCCTGTGGTCCATCCGGAACGTGACGCGGATGTACCTGGGAAGCACGAATGACTGGCCGCTTCCGGCGGATTATGACGGCAACGGAGTAGATGACGCTGGTATCTTCCGCGATTCAGCGGGTATGTGGTCAATCCGTAATCTGACCAGGGTGTACTTCGGAGCTGAGGGAGATATTCCGGTTACGCGGTAGACTTTGAGCAAGAAAGGTAAAGATGACCATGACTGATCCGGGGAAGAAGAAACAAAAGGGCATCGGGTGCGGGATTTTCCTTATTCTCGTCGGCGCTGGGATATTTGCCGAACGTGCTGGATGGTTCCCCTTCAACATGTTCTGGTTTTTGCCAGCCGCGTTTGTAGCTTGGGGTATTGCCGAGATCTTCAACGCTTTTCGAGACAAGTAGGCGGGGGGAGCGGAAGTGGCCCCAAAAACGGGGGCAGGTCACCCCCCTCCCTTTCTTCTCCATCCGAGTGCTGGGATGCATCTCGACGCATCCATTGACCATTCCCGGCAAAATAGGAAGAATATCGGCATGGACCGAATGACCGCTTACAAACCTTCTGGTTTCTACCTGATCGCCTTCCTGATCTCGTGGAGTTTCTGGTTCGCCGCCGCGCATTTCAGCTACCGGGAAGGAACGGAACAACTATCGGGCCTGCTCGTCATTTCCGGGCTGCTGGGACCGTTCATCGGGGCGATGATCATGATCGGCAGATCGAAGAACCCGGAACTGTGGAGAGATTACCGGGACAGGCTGCTCAACCTCAAACGGATCAAGCCGGCTACCGTCCCCCTGATGCTATTGTTGATGCCGGCGGCCATCCTGGTTTCCGCCCTCATCTCTCTGCTCTTCGGCCGACCGGCGGCCCAGTTCGCCATCACCCTCCAGTTCGGATTTTCCGCCGGGTTTGTGCCGGTCCTGCTGATTCTCTTCCTCGCCCCGGCCCTGGAGGAGATGGGCTGGCGGGGCTACGGGATGGACAGCCTGCGGAGCCGGTTCGGTCTTTCCGGCGCCTTTCTCTGGTTCGCCCTGCTCTGGGCGCTCTGGCATGCGCCCCTGTTCTTCATCCGGCATTATTACCACCATGAACTCCTCTCCAACTGGGTCCACGTGGCCAATTTTTTCGTCAGCATTTTCCCGATGGCGTTCATCATCAACTGGCTCTACTACCGTAACCAACGGAGCATCGTCGTCTGCTTCCTCTTCCATCTCTCGGCGGACATCGGCATGTCGATCTTCCCGGTAGAGCAGTTCACCAAGTGCCTCGTCACGGCGGTATTGATCCTGGCGGCGGCGGCGATCGCGGTTGCTGACCGGAAGTTCTTCCTCACGGAAAGTGCCTCTCAGTGACCTGCCCCCCCCAAAAAAGCCACTCCAGATCGTATGTCGGAGTTCAAGCCAGAGCTAGTTACAGCATGTTCACGATCGGATGAGCTATGCTGAGATCGGCTGAAATATATTCGAAGAGAAAACGATACGGCATGAAAGCTGTACGAGTTTATCAGAAAAATGCCTATACCATCTTCTGGGAGCGTTTAGTCGGATTATTGATATTTGTGTTTATGGGGAGGTGATGGAATCTTCTGATCAGAGAGGGGATCGAGGGCAGGTCAGTAAGCAGGAGAGTTGGGCGGTTAGGAAAGAAATCGCCAGAACAGCACTCAATCGCTCTTTCCCTCCTGCCCGTTGTTTTTAGACGCGCCCCCTGCTTCCCCGCTCGATTTGCTGTGTTGAGTTGGGCGGCTGGTGATCAAACGGGCCAAGAGATTCATGGTCCGCCCCTTTTGATACCAGCCCGTCTTAGTCTGCATCCTGGCCCACACCAATCTGCCTGCCGCCCACACCCAGCTCAACAACTTTGCCCCACATCCTCTCCAACCCCAGCCGCATTCTGTTTCCTCCTGGCCCGCTCGATCAATATGAGCCGAGCTGGGACGCATATAACGGGCAAACACGGACAGCTCATCGACAAGCATATCCCCTCACCGCCTCCCCAGCCTCCGGTCACCAGAAACAATTGCTTGACAATAAATCTTCCGAAAAACCTTGAATTCCAATACCACGGGAGAGATGATTGTCCACAGCAGTTCACACTAACCCCGTCGAGAGGCATTGTGAGAACAGACTGGGGACATGAGGTTAGGCAAGACTGACCCGGCTCGGATAGCGATATCCGGCCGGGTTTCAATCTGGGGATTAGTAGATCTCGGCTGGCTTAGGAACGAAGGAGGTGCGAAATGAGGAAAGCTGCGTTGGTGCTGATTGCCTTGCTGGGGGGGCAGGCCATAAGCGCTTTAGCCGCAGATTTTGACGGAGATTCCCGTGCCGATATAGGGACATTCCGGGGGAGCGACGCGCTCTGGCACGTCCCGGGAATTACCCTGTTCTTCTTCGGAAGTGCCACGGACATCCTAGTCCCGGGAGACTACAACGGGGACGGAAAAGACGAGGGGGCAATCTACCGTCCTGCCAACGGCCTCTGGGCTGTTCGAAATGTAACCCGGCAATTTATCGGAGGACCGGGGGAAATCCCCATCGGTGGAGGCAGCGGGGGCTTGAAAACCTACGATTACGTGGTCCGGCCTGGTGATGCCTTGGATCTGAAGCGGGCTTTGGAGAGCGATGTGTATCGTAGCGTTTTCATTCCCAACGCAACGTACAGCATTTCTGGGGTGGTCACGGTTGACCATGTCACCCACATTGCAGGCGAAGGTAACAGGGATACGAACATCCGTTTCCCGCTGGACGGTTACCTCTTGGTGAAAGCTCTTCAGTGCCACATAGAGGATATCAGTTTCTACGAACAGTCCACTTCCTCTTGTTCTATGGTTGTGGTGGACAGCAACCTCGCGACGATCGAGAATTGCGTATTTAGGGGCATTGGGGATAGTGATAACGCTGGGTTGGAGCAGGACAACGGTGGTTCCTGGCTGCGGGTTATAAATTGCTTCGCGGACCACTGCTCGTACGGTTTCTCGGGTTATCCCTCCGACATAGGCTCACTCTTCGCCAATTGCCAGGCATTTTACTGCGGTGTTGGTTTCTATGCCTGTGAGAACATCTCGAACAGCTATGTTGTCACCGCCACCGATGGATATTACGGATGCAAGAATCTTATCGGATGCAAAGTAAAGGTGGAGGGAATCCACAACCCAACTGGATTTCGTGACTGCAACCAACTCAGCGCCTGCACTGCGGACTGCAGTACCTATTCTCCCGACGCCGGTTTCCGATTGTGCTCGTACCTGTCAAGCTGTGTCGCCCGCAATGCCTCCTGGGGATTTCAGACATGCAGCTACATCTCCAGCTCCAGGGCCATATCTTGCGACGATAACTGGCCAGGGTGCACCTACCGGGATACCGGTTCCTGCCCCCCCTAGTCTGGATCAGATAGTGCGTAACACCCGTGGCTTCCGTTCAGTCATCTTCCGCAGGGGAGATGATCCCCCATCCTGATCACCGATTATCGGATGCCTGAAGGACATTGCCATCTTCCGCGATTTAGCCGGGATGTGGTCGATAAGAGACCTGACGAGGGTGTACTTCGGCAGCACGGGGGATGTGCCGGTTACAAGGTAAATCGGACTGAGTAGGAAAGAAGGGCGGTTTCTCCAGCGATAGGGAAGCCGCCCTTTCTCTATCTCGGTTGGGGGGAGGGAAGCAAAGCCCGTAGCTTACGTTCGGTTATCTTGCGGGAAGGTAGCGGATCCCCCATTCTGATCACCGATTGTTGGATTGCGTGGGGTAGTTTGAGGAGGCGTAGGAACTGGCTGATGCGGGCTCGGGAGACACCGACTTTCCGGGCTAGGCGGGTCTGGGAACCTATGCTGGTGGTATTCAGGAGGCTTTTATACTTTAGGGCAAGGATGAGGGGATTGCGGTAGGTTCGGACTGGCCTGATCCGCCTCCGTTCAGCCTCAAAGATGTAGTCAAACCTATCCCAGATCAGGGTTCGCTCCGCCATTGGACCGGGGAGTCAAGCGACACTCCCACCCGACTCGGGATGGTTATACCCCGAGATGGGTGGGATTTTTCTTTTCAGGCAAATCTTCTTGACCTCTCCCGTCGGGAGGAGAATACTGCCTTCCAGTGTTTCCAAACCCCGGAGGGAGGCATTTTGAGTTCAGACTGGGGACATGAGGTTCAGCATTTCTGACCCGGCTCGGATAGCAATACCCGACCGGGTTGTTTCTTTTCCCAAGAGAGAGGATTGTCAACAGGGGCAAAGAAGTAGCGAACCCGATGTGAAAACGGCGGGGAAAGCAACCCGGCCATCCCAAACCAGGAGGGGTGCGATGCGTGGAGTTCATGCGTTTCCGTTTGTCGCGCTGGCCGCGGCGCTTTTGTCTGCGTCCGCACTGGGCCAGGAACTTTCGCTCAAGGAAGAGGCTATTAAGGCCGTAGAGGCCGAACAGGAGTGGATCCGGGACATTCTGCAACGGACGGAAAGCGACGATGTCTTTATCATCATGGCGGACGTTACCAGTCGCGAATCACAGCTTCCATTCAAAGTAACCATACCTGTCACCTTTACAAAAGAGCAGCTGATCAATCGTCTTGTACTCAAGGTATTCACTGGTGATATGTCACCTGAGGATGTGGCTAAATTCGCCGCCTCGGCCCGCTCCGAGACGCGCAAGGCGAGGGAAGCCATGAGAAAGAGATTGGTTGATCTTAACGAGCTGCTGATCAAGATCAGGACCGGAAACCGCCCTGCTCCGGCGGACTCCCAGTCGCGCGGAAACTGGCGACTGAAGGATGGGTATCCCCGCTTCAAGACGAAGGAGCAGTGTGCCACGTTGGTGCAGAAGAACACGCGAGCCGAACTGGCGGTTGGATCGTCGTCTATCTCCATCGATTACGCGGACCTCCACGGCAGCACGAAGGAGGTCACGCATTCCTTTTCGCTGCACGTCACCTTTAGCGATCTGGGCAAGGCAACGTACAATCCCGGCGAGGAGTCTACGTTTGTGCTCGAAGGCTCCTGGACCTGGAACAAGGATGGCGGCGGCTACACGGCTGGGTACCCGGTTCTCGGATACACGGGCGGAGTTACGATTCTGAAGGCGGAACCGCGGCATGACAATCTCTCGGCGGCCGACAGCGCTCAGCTCTGGTTGGGTCGCGGGAGCAGCAGCTTCAACGCGTCCGACCAGCGGACCATCACGTTCAAGGTCCCGTCCAGCGGGAAGGAGTTTACGCTGGACATGGGAGTTGGCAACTATGGCGGCGCGGGGCTGGTCACGTGGGCCTACGAATGGGTGGAGTAGTAAGCGGGACTAGAAAGACGGAAGATATTCCGGTTGCGCAGTAAACGCAGTCTGGAATGCAGAAAGGGCGGCTTCTCCAGCGTATGAGGGAGCTGATCACGGATTGCTGGATCTCCGGGTGTAGTTTGAGAAGGCGGAGGAACTGGCTGATGCGGGCAGGGGAAACACCGACTTTACGGGCGAGCGTGGCCTGGGAACCAATTTCTGGGTTTTCCAGGAGTTGTTTATAGCGTTGGGCAATAATTATGGGGTTAGGGTAGGTTTTGGGTCGTTTTGTGGATATCATATTGGGAATAAGAGAGATACGGCATTCTCCTCGTCTGATCCGATAAGAAAACAGAGAGAAGCTTACCTCGAAAAATATTCGTCTGGGAGAGACGTTCGGGGAGTCGAGTGACACTCCCAAACGAAAATCGGCTCTTCGCCGGTCTCGTTTGGGAGTTTTTTCTTGAGGTGGACATTTTGCTTACAGAGCAGGATCCGTGGTAAAATATGCTGTCGGCGATCGGCATGGACTCCGATGAAGACCCTCGAAGAAATCAAGAATGTACCCCTACCGGCGTGCCGGAAGTTCGATGTAGCTCGGCTCGCAGCGTTCGGCTCCGTGAGCAGGGGGGCGGGGACGGCGTCGAGCGATGTGGATCTGCTGGTCGAATTCAGGGATCCCGATCGTT